>Ga0247760_1000622_pt1 | contig 37638 bp, 16 predicted proteins | sample UWRJL171409R4_FD_179936 | JGI IMG/M metagenome (GOLD analysis project Ga0247760, IMG submission 179936) | Plant litter microbial communities from Arlington Agricultural Research Station in Wisconsin, United States - UWRJ-L171-409R-4 | ecosystem: Environmental > Terrestrial > Plant litter >... | reverse complement strand
TCCAAGCTCTGCCCCTTCTGCCGCCGCCTAACCCCCCTCTCCCACACCTGCCCCTCCGCCCAACCCACTCGCCGACGTCCCAACCCCGTCACGCCCCTCGCTCCACACGAATAATCCCTCTTCCTCACACTGCAATCCCAGCTATCCACCCTCTGCAAGCGATGCAAAGCCTACGACCTCCCCGGCGTATTCGCCAACGTGCGCCCTATCGATAGGCTCCAACAAATGAATAACATGCTCACTAGCAAACAACACATCGCATACCATGGCGCGCTCGCGCCGTACCGGATGGAGCGGGCGTGTTGTCTGAGTTGGTGCTGTCGCCGGGGTGTCCGCTTTGTCGACTGGTGTTTCGGATTCTTCCGAGGGAGGGGTTGGTTCCGGATGACGATACGCTTATGATCGTGCCGTTTCGGTCGCATATTCGGCAGGCGTGGTGGGCGGTGGCGGAGGACGGGTTTAAGGAGCGGTCGGCAGTGATGTTGGGGGTTGATTATGCGGGGAGTGCGATGTCGCTAGGGAGAGGGGTGTTGGGGATGGCGGCGGAAATGAGTCCGGAGATGGAGGGGGAGGCGATTTGCATAGAGGATGGGGGTGTAGAGAGGAAGAGTTTGGGGAATGGGAGGTTTGTGGGTAGGATGGTGGATTGGGAGATGGTGAAGATGGCGTTGGAAGGGCGTATCAACGGGCACGGGAGGGAGTGTTTGGTGGAGAAGGAAGAGCAAATAAAGTATGCGAGGATGATTGACGTGGAGGAGAGGAAGGTGGTGCCGTGTGCGGTAGGTTGTGAGTACTTTGCGTTGAGTTATGTTTGGGGAGGAGTGATGCCGGAAGAGGGAGCACTGCGGAAGGGGACGCTGCCGAGGACCATTGAAGACGCGATTGAGACGACAAGGAAGATGGGGCGACGGTATTTGTGGGTGGATGCCCTTTGCATCGACCAGCGTCCGAACCCAACACCGGAGCAGAGGGCAGAGAAGGAAAGGCAATTGCGGATTATGGATATGATATACAGCTCCGCGACCTTGACGCTGGTTGCTGTGGCTGGGAAGGATTCGAAAGCTGGTCTTCCGGGGGTGAATTCTGCGCGACCGCGGACGATCCAGGTTCGAGAGACCATAGGAGGGAGAACCTTCTTCACTGTCCCGCCAACATCAACACAGGAGAGAAACTCCTCGCTCTGGTCGACACGTGCCTGGACGTTGCAGGAAGAGTTGCTCTCCAGACGATACTTGTTCTTCAGCGACACACATGTTGAATTCATTTACGGGTCCTCCAGAGTCCCAGAGTCCTTGGACACCAAAACGCTGTCGGATTGGGGGAGCCTGGTTCCGGACTCACTCAATCAGCTGTTCTTGCGGCGGGACGAGAAGACGTTGTCGGACGTGGATGACGGTGACCGTGGCTTGTCGATGAACCTGTTCTGGGGAATCATCATCAACTACACATCCCGCCGCATGACCAACGATGGGGACTCTCTTAATGCCATTCTGGGACTGCTTTCGGTGTGGGAGAGAATGGCACTCTCATCGCCGTGCGTGTGGGGCCTTCCTCTTGCCGATATGCCTCAGATGCTTGGCTGGATGCATCATCGCAGTGTCAGCCCCAGACGCAGGCCATCATTCCCGAGCTGGGCATGGGCCGGTTGGGACGGGGAGGTCACAATGAACGACATGCGTAGGCTGGGGGGCGACGGTGGAAACAGGTTCCACAGCCTAGCCCGCGATATGACGGTTCGATATGTGGGCATTGACGACAATGAGCTCATCGTCGAGGGCTGGCAGGTAACGCTGGAGATCCGCACCGAGCCCTTCAGTGATGTTTTGATGACAGGAACCGAAGAGGTGATGGGCAACGCTCTTGAGCGAAACTTCTTGCATCCAAACACCCTTGCATCTGGGAGGTACGAGTGTTTGGTTATTGAGAGGCTGGAGTACCAAATCTTCGAAGGTGGCTCGCTGTACCAGCGAGTCTTTCTTATGGTCCTGGACAAGAGTAGCCTGATCGCTCAGAGGCGGACGTTGATCACGCTGACGACCTTGCCAGGCCGCGACTTCATGTGCCTTGGGCCAGCCAAAAGAGTACTGAGGTTGGTCTGACCCATGGTCAACCGAACTGAATTTGAAGAGGATCGATTTACGAAGCACAAAAGAGAGGTCCCGGGTCCGAATTCACGGACTTAAGAAGTACCAGAGGAAAAAAGCCACGTGTATAATTTGGGGTCACCGTCGGAAACCTGGTGGAAGTACCCTGGGAGCCGAGTGGGGAGCGGTGCTTGGATGAAGTACAAAGGAAGGAGCCCCCAGTGCAACTCTGCAATCAATTTTTCCGCATGGTTTTTCCTCTTCCATCTCCTCTCCGATAATTACCACCACAGCCACGAATCGGATTTTCTGTTTTTCGGTTCAAACTGTTGCCCACAGCTGTTGGTTGGTGCTTGGCCAACGCGCTTGTGTGCCAACATGCAGCACGGGGTGGTAGATGAATGGCGTTGACGGCTCTTTAACCTCGGCGCCGAACGGACCTCCAACCTCCCGTCTCCAAACTCTGAACTCCTCGTGCCTAGCGCTAATTGCTTCTCCCCAAATTCTGCTATCAGACATTCTGGCCCGAACTAACCGATCTACTCACAAGTTGGCCCAGACGATGCCCCATTCCGAGCTCTATTCCCCTCTCACCGACCCCGCTCGCGAAATCCGACTCTTGACGCTCCTCCCTTCCGATAATTTTGAAGTGCCGATAAATGGCGTCCTCGAAGTTGTTCCCCCCGACGCATCTCAGCAACAGTACAAAGCTCTCTTGTACTCCTGAAGCGATCCCACCATCACGACTCCGATCCTGTTGAACGGGCACGGGCACGAGCATCAGATCAGCGTCAATTTGGAGGCAGCGCTCCACCATCTGCGCAGTGACTCTAATGCCGTTATGCCATGGGCCGATGCCGTTTATATAAGTCAGCACGACGATGCCGAGAAAGGCCACCAGGTCGGCCAGATGGGCCGCATCTACCGCGGCGCCGACTCTATGCTCGTCTGGCTTGGCGAGGAGAGTGATGACAGCCAGCTCATGGCGAACATGATTGTGGAGCAAGTCAACGGGGAACCGGCAGTGCCCAATGAGGAATCGCAGGATTGACCAGCCAGCTCTAAGACCGAGCTAGATCATCAACGCCGGGTCGTTGCCAAGTCGCTAAGGCGTGACTGGTGAACGAGGCTCTGGGTCGTTCAAGAAGTCCTTCTCGCTCGAGAAGTGGCATTCTGCTAGAGAAAGCACCGTTTCCCTGAGCTGGAGGTGTGGATAGGCTTGGGTAATTTTATTGAGGACTTCGCGCGCCGTAACGGAGATAGTTCCTCCGGCGAACAGGACGTCGTTGACCGAATCGGGATGATTGCCAAGTTGGTGGGGCAACGAAATTCTACGATGCAAGAACTCACGAACGCGACAATGGATCATGACGAGAAAGGAGGAATTATGACTAACTCCGAAGCTGAATCAGCAATCGCTCTGCCCAGCGGAGTGGACGATAGCCAGGTTGGTTATGGTGAAAGCGAGGCTGCAGAGGTGGCCGATGGCTTCAGAAATTGTTGTTGCCGGTGCCGGGTATGGTGTCGATCTCCTGTGGCTTCTTTTTGCGCTTAGCTGAGCCAAGGCTGCTCCGCGTGCCATTTCATCATCATCACACCATAAGGTACCTGGCACCAGCAACAACGAACTTTACCGTTATAAATCATCATAAAATTTTCAAACCCAGCCATACAGCGTAAAACCTAAGTTCTCACTCACTTTCTGACCTTCACGCTGCAACGGCTGGCTGCACTTTTCCGCTAACAAAACACTACAACACCCCAGCCTTTGCACTTTGCCCACAGCCAAGATGGCGTTGCGCAAAAAGAGCAGCCACAAAGGCATCTCATTTTTCAGCCTAACTGGCCAAATACGCAGCCAGATTTATCACGAAATAATGAAGTCGGCCCGTGGCTACCTACCTAACAGGGAGAGAGTCGAAGAGTATTCCCGCACCAAATGAGGCATCTCCACCGAGTTTAACCATCCGATTCTGAAGCGCTCCTCTCCATCCTCTGAACCAGCAAGTGTATGTCCGCACCAAAACCACCCCAAATCACCTCAGGCAGCTAGCTAAATTTTTCTAGCATTTTTACACCAAGTTCAACTCCATCTTCTTCAGCATGCGCATCAGCATGGAAGCCCTCCCCTCCGCTACCCGCTGGCTCTCAACCGTCTCAAGCACCATCCACCTGACTCACCTACGACTTTCCTTCCACTGTGACGGGTATCCGTGTCATTCGCAACAGCATCAAATTCAGCAAGCGACTTGTCGCGATGCTTAAGAGGATGAAGAACCTGCGCCTGCTGAAGGTTTCGTGACAATTAGGGGGAAGAGATGGAAGGTTTGTGAGGGCGCTTGTGAGAGAGCTGAATGTTCCGGTTGAGGTTCTTCTTTATGATACCTATTGGGAGGGCTAAGAGAGGATGGTGGTTATGCCTGAGGAGGTAGAGGGGAATGTTGAGGGTTTGATTTGGAGGGGTGGATCTGGATGAGGAGGTGGAGTACAGTTGGTGAAGGAATAGAAGGGCGATGGGTGCATAAACAGTTGAGGACGCCTACTCGTTAATTTTTGCTAGTTCAGACTTCTGATTCGACGGAAAATGATGTTTTGTGGGACGGGGAGGTTCGGAGGAGGCCTCTAGACATGGAAGCCCCTGAGCGTCTCGGCAATCGAATATCGTCCCGTCCCTCTTTTCCTAACCCGTGTCTGTGTAACCGTAGCTAAGCCTGAGGTTCTGGAATGCAACTGCTGCGGTTAGTTGGATGAATAGGATATCAGTGTGTGAAAGCGGCGTAGCACGGGTAAATGTAACCACAGCTTTGCACCGCTTGCTCTGTCACACGATGGGCGGATTCTCCCCACCGGCACAGTAACCGCTATTGAGAATTTAAAACCTCTCGGAATGCACACTTCTCAATCATCGTCGTTCATCACCAACTTCCTCAACTTCCATTTTCAACCATTATCCCAAACAACAACAACCAACTCCAACCACACAACTACCGGCATCTCAATCCACCTCAACATGGATCAAATCACACTACAATCCACCAATTCAGCCTCAACCAAACCCCAAACCCCCTCCATCACCTCCTCCATCGACGGCAGCCTCAACAAGCCTGCGCCCGAAATCCACCACGACGAACCCAAGCCCAACAAAGTCAAGCGCTTCCTCTCCAAGTTCCAGAGCTCGGCCGTACGCTCTACCGCAGAGATGGATCGACGAGACAAGGAGGAGGAGCTGCGAACCGGAATCAAGAAGAAGGTTGAGCCTCCTAGTTTGCTGTCTGTCTGCGAGGCGGTTACGAATGCGGAGGCAAAGTGTGCTTTGGCGGCTATTTAAGCGGGAGGGGGTATACCTAAGTATACCTAGGTGTGATGGGGTGGGACGGTGGATTGCATGGAGAGAATAGGGGTTTCTTTTCGCTTTGTGGGATAGATGGGGCTTAGCTGAGGGTGAGGTAGTGGTTTGGTTGTTTGCTTTGTTTAGAGCACTATGAGGTGGCAAAAAAGGTGGGTGGTGGTTGGAGTTGGTTGATACCCGGCTGGAGAAGGGAGATTAAGAAGCTGTAGTTGTCAAAGATTGTCTCAATGTTAGTGGGCTTATGTTTTTGGACTGATGAGAAAATCTGTTAGTTCTGCTTCCCGACTTATATAGTGATAATAAGCGGCAAATATCAAGTAGGGCCTTTATTAGCAAATTTAAAGGTAAAAAGGTCTGAGATCTTAAAAGTCTAGTAATTATTACTATATATATGTAAGTATATAGTAAATGGGAAGTATATTAGCTAAGGTCTGGAAGTGGCATTTAACTAACTAACTGGTATAGTCTTATAACTTAACGGTAATCCACTTTAGGTTAGCCTCTAAATAGCTGTTAAAAAGGGTATCTTAGCTCTTATTAATACAATTCACCTTCTGTTATTCTCTATTATAATGTTATAAGGATTTAATATCATCCAAAGCGCTATCCTCCTGGGGTAAAGGGTAGGTGTTTATATTAAGAGCTCTTTATAAGTAGTAAAGGTCTGTAATAACTATAATGTAAGTCTAGACTAACTGTTAGGAAAGCTAAGTTTATAAGAGTAATACAGCTCTGTCTACCTTCTAGCTTTATAACTATAGTGGTTAATTAATAACTTTCTTAACTAGTGAACTGGTGCGATGGCGCAACAGGGAAGAAACCACAAAGAGAACCACACTCACAGAACGTTGTTGTCGGCCTAAAAGGCTAACTCCCAGACTACTGGTCCTCCGATCGGAGGGACACAAATGCAACTAACGTAGAAAAACAGATACGTACCTAGTATGGAACAAAACCTAGTATGGAACGGAGCCTAGCATGGAACAACAAAGGAAACGCGACCGTGGATCAGGTTATCTTCCTTCGATCAAAGGGCCAGACTGTCACTGGGCTTTCAATAGGAGGTCTTCGTGGTGAAAAATCGTCGGATCGATTGTTGATTAAAAGAAGCACGGTTTAAAGAACCGCGCGGCCTGGCCCCTTTTTGACAGTGGCACGCGCCAGAGAACGCATCGCTATGTACATAAACGGCTACAGTAATATTACACACAGAGCTTAAAAAGAACGACAGGGTCGGCCTGAACAAACGCCCCGAGTCACTAGGAAAAGAAGAAGCTTATCCTCTATTACTGTCTTACTGTCTTAATACTACTTTTACCGGCAGAACTGCTAGAATTCTTCCTGTTTTAGCTTATGAACTAACGATATGTTTTTCAGCCACTCTGTTTTAATTATAGTGAGGATGTTTTAAGTGTTAATGTGGAGCTTAGCGTTGCTAATAACTACGCACTCCAGCACGGCCGTGATCCTTGGTAGCAGTGCCAGCCCCTTTTAGTTAGCTGACAGTTATTCCGTGCTGGCTAATCTAGTTATAGTAATGGATAGCTAAGCCACGGCTGGCTTTGAAGCTGGCACTTGTCACTTTTGGGAAGCTATAGCGTAGAGAAGGCTAGCAGTTACAGTACCGGAGAGGGAAATGAAAGAGGAAGACAAAGAGTTAGAGTAGAGCGGGGGGTCCTTAACTCCCTGTATGGCGTTATTAGTGGTTGCCAGGGGTGTTGGTGCTGCTGATTCCGCTGTAGTGGTGTGGTCACGGTGTATTAATACCCTGTACGATAGTGGAGGTCCTGGGGCTGCGTGCAAATCAACAGCTGAATTAGCTGGCGACGTAGATATCCGGAAATAACCACGGCAGCTACCCCTGCGGCGCCGTGGATGTTCGCGGATTTCACCACGGTGTGTAAGGGTTAGGGTTCTGTACAGGGGGCTGATCAGCGGGTGGCTGATTTCGGCTCAGCGGCGCCGTGAATACCAATAAGTAATATAATCTGCATATATTTTCGAACAGAACTTGAGTCCAGCGGGCAGCAACACCAAATTTCACGGTCGCTTTTGTCAGCTCTCCCAACGCGGCGGGGCTGCTCCCACACCGATGCACCACAGCAACACTTGCTCGTCAACGAGGCTCTAGCCAAAGCATACCCGGCAACTGAGCATTCAGAATGCAGTTTGATCTATAACGCGACAGCAGTATCACCTCAGGCTTCAGGTAAGGAGATAAGCAGTCAAGGCCCCGTGAGAATATCTCCCCTCCTCATCGGATCCGCAGCGACAACCCCCGGCGAGATGTTGGTCTCCAGCGGACCCGACTCTGCATCGCTCTCAAACGCGAACCAAGTAAACCTCGCCATCTCTAGCACGCCCTGGTCCTGCCACGTGGTAATGCTCCAGTCGAAGCCGTTTGTATCTGCGTCACCGTTGTAAACCATCTTGAAGCGCGGGCAGCTCTTCGTGGCGCCTGTGTGCTTGTACCGGAAGGCGCTCACGGCGAACCACAGCATAGGGGGCTTCGTGAAAGCGCCGCCGCGGAAGGTGGTGCGGCCTGACGAGGACTTCTTGTCTGGCTTGCCCTCGAGGTTGAGGAACTCGACCGTGCCGCCGTCGACGCCGGTGAGATTGCGCGGGAAGGCGAGCCACTGGGCGGCGGCGAAGAGCGGCTTGGGGCTCTCTTTCGTGGCATATGCCTTGGAGTTGTCGTCGCCTAGGGCGCCGATGTCGTCGATGTCGAGGACGAAGCCGTCGCGGGTGGGGTTGGACACCGAGGCGGACACGGAGCCGGACCATTTGTCAGCCGACGACCACGAGTTGAAGCGCCATCCCGTGAGCCACGTCAAGACGATGGGATCATCCTCAAGGGTTGTGGGAAAGGAGCATTGCTGGGCGAGGGAAAGCTTGCCGTTGTTCTTGGCTGCGTCCTTCTGCCAGCGGGCGGAGCCAATGCTGAACTCTTTGGAGTTGAACGGTATGGCAATCCACTTGACGGCAATCCAGAAGATCTGCTTCTCCATGAGGACCACTGGGGTGGCGGGGGTCTGGGGATCGGTGACGGGATCCACGCCCGCGTTGCAGATGAAGTTTTTCTTGTCCACGCCCTGGATGGTCACGTCGATGCCGTCGCTGGGCAGGACGGCCCAGTCGAGCCACGCCATCCCGTAGAGGAACTGGGGCGGCGAGCTGTACGGCTGGGTCAGGGCTTGGCGGGCGTAGGCCTGCTTTGCGCTGAGGAAGTCGTAAAAGTTGAACCACCCGTGGTTGAGCTTGGCTGTTAGCGCACTCCGAGGGTCGGGCGCCGGGACGATGTACTCTGCGACGGGGAGCAGCAGGCGGAACACTTGGGGGCGGATGTACGGCAGCTCCCTCTCCGGGACGACGCTCAGCTTCGGGTTCACCTTGAGATCGTCCACTTCCTTCACGATCCGGACCATCATGATGCGGCAGGTGCGTAGCGCGGCGTCCAGCCCCTCGAAGCTAGGCTCGAAGGGCACCAAGGGCGGCTGCTTCAACGTGGTGGTCCAGAACGGCGGGGAGAGGCTGCCGGTGATGGCCGTCGATTTCTTGACGATTGCTTTGCCCTCGTCCATGTCTTCGAGCAGATTGTGTATGTCTTTCCAGATGGCCTTGTAGCCCAGATACACATCCATGAGCTCGTCGGTGTAGAGTTGGGCAACTTCGTAGTCCAGCATCGTGAGCTTTCTCGTCGCCGACCAGTCGAGAAAGCCGCGCAGAGCCGTGTACTTGGTGAGGATGGCATGGGTCCGCTGCGGACACTTGGCCACGAGCTCGGGGAAGCGCGAAGCAGTGGCCATCAGCGAGTCAATGGTCCACGTCTCGTCGCTGTTCTTGAGCTGGCCCCCACCTGCCCAGTTGACCGTGATGTTAACCTCGCAGTCCCTGTTCAGATTGCTCTTGGACATTGAGACATCGCCCTGGGCACTGACGGACCCCACGCCAAACTGCAGCGCTACGTGCGCGTCTGCTTTGATGTTGGTGAGGTTGGACTTGTCTAGACTGCGCATGCTGACGATGGCGTGGAAGAAGCCGCCCTCCTGGAACCCCGAGATGAAGGAGTCGCCGTACACTGCGACAAACTCCGCGTACGTCACCTCGGTAGTAGTTGCTTGACGATGCGCCGCCAGGGGGTAGAAGTCCAGCTGGTCCTTGACGTTGATGGTCTGGTTGATGACCTTGACCATGACCAAGAAGTTGAGGTCTGCCGACTGGAACGTGTCCGAGTCGACGTAACTTCCGGACCCGCCCCCCGAAATCTCGCCATATTTGATGGATAGCGAGCCCGACACGTTCAGCGAGCTCGCCACATCGCTCAGTTTGTTGATGTACTTGGACGTGAACGTGACTATCTGGCTGGGGTATCGGACAACCGTCTGGCTCAGCGTGTTGAGGATGTTGACGTCCTTGGGCACCGTTGTGATAGGGACGACGGGGGTCTCGCCGGTGGTGATAGTTGCTGGCACCGGGGGGGTCGGTTCTGGGCCGCCCCCCTCAGTCTCGGACTTGGGAGGGCGATTGACAATTGGGAGTGTTGTTCCTGCGAGGATCATCTGGGAGTCTTCTCTCGAAGTGATTCCCACAACCGCGTTGTCCACACATATCTCTTGGGTGTATGAGTTAAACCTGTCTGGGTCTTAGCAACAACGGTTAACATCGTCCACGAGTTCTGGGTTAGTAATTACCCCTGACCTGACACGTTGTTAGAATACGCTTGAAATGTTTGTGAATATCTAGGTACTTACCAAGCCTCATGGCATTATTGTAAGGGACCAATGACATCGCCATGGTGGGCTAACTTTCTCGGGGGAGCGAGTCCGGCTTCTGAAGGGTGCGTCTGGAGATGATGCCGAGTTGGACTCCTATGAGCGTGGGTAATCATGTCCTGGGACGTTTGAACGAGCCATGAAGGCAACCTGAGCCAGAGGGCTACACGGCGGACGCGTCTCGAGACACCGTTTTCTTTCGTTTCTGTTGGGGATCTGAAGTGGCGCATACCCTTGTTGGGCTATCGGCAGGGATGTGTCCAGCTGTCCGAGTGCATGGTGGCGTTGAGGGGCTTTCCTTTTTGGTGACCTGCGTCCAGCTGTCACCTCTCCCGCAGCTCACCCTTGATCTTGGCATCTTGGGGGCTGGGTGGCTGGGACAACCACCCTGCATCAGGAATGCCAATACTGCAACATGCAGTGTCGATCTTCCCGCTCGGATTTCGACTCTCGTCCAGGTCGAAGAGAGGTGGAATCGCAATCTACCTATGCTGATTTCTGCGGATTCACACAGCATCAGCCATGGAAGTCCTAGGGTTGAAGGAGTATGACAAAATCGGCTCGAACCCGTCCATCATGACCATTGACCGCCAAGTTGCGAGAGGAGTCCTGATATTGCCCGGTTTTTCCCACCACATCCCTCTGCTCACTGGCTTCTCAAGCGCCGCTGCTCAGCTTCAGGGTGGTTTACCATTCATTGCCAACGCCAGCCCTTTTGTGGAATCGTCCGTATCGTCGCAGAAGTTGCAATACCGACGCAAGGACATATGTCGTGGAAGTTTCCTGAGTAACCAGAGCGTGAAGAAGAGCCGGGCCAGCGAGCACCTCTCAGTGCACTTGGGCGTGACCGTAGGGAATGATTTGTTGGGTGGCGGCGTGTCCGGCTCCTACGACAAGAGCGTTTTAGAGGTCTCTGATGTCAGTCAGCCCATCCTCCCCGGAGCATGAAAGCCATTTCACCTCCAACAAACCAAAGCTAACCCATTCTCCAGTCCCTGATGATTTCACGGCGGTGCAGCTTTCGCTGTGGGAATGTGGCACTTTCAGAATCTGCCTCGAGGCCGGTTCTCACGTTGGAGGCCAAGCAGATGCTACGAAGCGCTGAGGGCCTAAAGAAATTCCAGCAAAAGTACGGCGACTTCTTCGTTTCGGAACTGAGCATTGGCGCGGATGCCGGCGCGTGTCTTGCCATCAGCTCACTCTCGCATTACGACTCGATAGACAAGAGCATCGTGGCCGAAGCCAAGGCGTTGTTCTGGTCCAAAACGGTCGAAGTCGCAAACGACCATAGCCGGCACCACTTCGAGCAGAGAAAGGCTAGTCTGGTTGCACACGACTCGTTAGAGAATGCCGCATTGTCCAAGTCGTGGCCCCATGGTCTGCAGGGTGCCGCCGTGGACGAAGTGCGACAGCAGATTTTGGGTTATTCCGACAGAGCCGAGTCTCTTGATGGCCGTGTTGAATCCAAGCTCTCGCATTGGGCTGTCGAGCTCGACAGAGGCCACTTTGACTGGAATGTTTGCCGGGCCTTGTGGGAAGCCGGCTTGGTTGCTGAGATGGTGTTGGTTCCTTTTGCTACGCTTCGCGAGCTACAGGATGTGTTGCTAGAAACCCGGCGATGAATACCTTCCACAGTTCATTTCAGCGATTGAATCATCATTCGTGCCAAAAACAATGTGAAATCTGCGTGCCTCCTTCTCCAGCTGTTCCTTCCGTGGAGTCTCCCGACTCGAACCGTTTGCTCCTGCCTATGCCCCTCTGTCATGAGATGCAAACCCTTGCAGTGCCACTAGGATAGAAGCCCCACCGCCCGCACAGTCGCCAGACACTTCTTCCTCACCGCCGCCACAACTCTCATGCCACTCGGACACGCGAAGCACACCGCCATCTTTCAACCCAAATCATCAGACCAGCGGAGGGTATGGAACACTGGCCATCTTTTCCTTGAACTTAAGGTAACTGTCCCTGCACCAACGCCATCGGGATTTAGCGCACGTCGCTGCATCAGCCACGCTGCACGGTCTCAGCTGAACTGCGCGCTTCGTCGCCTATGAGGCTACGCCAACCAATTTTGGAGAACGCTGATGCCGATCAAGCGGCCCAGACCCTTCAGAGTGCTGCAGGCCGCAAATAGCGTGGTCTTGAAGCATGCAAGGTGCAGAACGCGTCAAACGCTGGCGGTGAAACCCTCCCGATGTCCGCCGCGGGCAGGGAAGTCCAAGGTACCGCGGGATTCCGAATCGGTAACAACCCATGAGGCTGCTGGGACGCTCCGTCTTATGTTGCCCAACCTCATGATTCATTCCGCCGTCGGTGTCTACCTTACGACTGGGAACGACCAAGCGAGCGGCCCTCCGCTTTCTCCAAACCCATCATTCTGCCTCGCGACAAGACGGCCATTGGACCCGCCTGCGTCGGAATCAAAGCGCTTGCGATATGGAGAGTAAAGAGAAAATAGATGGGCAGAGTTGGGGCTTTGTTGGGCCCGCTGGCTGGGATGAATCAGTTCGCCCGAAAAGGGAGTACGTGTACTGCGTCCTCCCAGCGCAGGTCACCGGCGACCTTTGGCATATGGCAGCTGCGTGCATTCTCAGCCGCGAATACGGCAAGTACAAGAATGCGGACAGCGCGGACCAGCAGGCCTGGGAAGAGCGGCGTGGCGACTACGGTTTGTGGATGAGGCTGGTTCCCGTCATCGTCATCACCAAGAGCGCGACTATCAAGGATCTGAGAGAGATGGATGCCGGTAGCTCGGAGATACGGAGCCTCCACAGTCTGGTTACCCAGGACGATGTGAAGGAGGAATACTACTCCGCAAGCGCCTTCCTGAAGGATCTGAAAGAGGAGCGCGAGTATGGCGCCGTCACGTTCGACTATCTCCAGGACCTGGGCCTCGACCCCATGGTCATCATCCTCGAAACCAACGCCAAGCCCAAGCAGGCACACACCAAAAAAGCCATGATGGCGCGCACCAGCGGCTTCTACGACGACATGCGCGCAGAATACCAGGCTCTCAGGAACGACGAGTCTTTCAAGGTCCCTCATGCTGCGCAGGGCTCCAGTTACTTTCCAAGATTCGAAGACGTCTTGAGCCTCGCAAGGGCCGAAAAGAAGACAAAGGGCGGCGAGTTGAAATACAATATCATCTACCAGCGGCTCGAGGGAAAGCGGTTACCAAACCCCTACAGCCACCGCGTCCTTGACTATTTCGCAGCTACGGTGAGACAGCGACGATGCATTCCTAGCTTGGTAGAATGATGAGAACGCTGACCATCATTAGACTATTGTTGCCCAGGCCATGCAAAACCACAACCACCAGGAGTGGTCCCGACGTATGAAGACGCTGCGCGAGAGGATGACAAAATATGACAAAAGCGCAGCGACCTACCTAAAGCAATGGTACAAGAAGCTGAAACCCAACGAGCCCCTCATCGATCTCCAGAAGGAAATCGACGTCAAAGTCACCGAGAAGGTCGATGCCTTGATGAAACAAGTGGGGAATGAAGTCGGGCAGAACGCCGACGAGGGGGCTAACGGGGACATCGCGCGGGTGCTTCTGTATAGCCACCGTGATCACCATATCAACTCCCAGACCAACTCGACCGAGGAGATCTTCTTGGCGCTTCGGGACTGTGTCCGTGAGGTCGACGAGCTGAATATTAATAACCTTTCGAGAACGGTAGACTTCCCGCCACTGCTCATAAAGGGCAGGCCGGAGGTAAACCCGTTCGAAAAAAAGAAGTACAGTACCAGGATCATCATCATCAACACCTCGGATAAGACCTTCTCTAATAAAGTCGGTCTGCAAGTAGGGGACGACTTTGATCTCTACGACAAGATAAAGCTCTGGCCCAATTGGGTGTATCCGGGCCTGAACCCTTTGGTGACGGCTGGATTCTGGGCCAAGGTGGGACAGCGAGCCGACATCTTCGGGCTCTTTGGCGGACGCAGCGGGAGCGTGGACGTGGCATCTTTCATGGGTGTGAACGTATTCTGGTGGGACGCGCCCTGGCTGGAGGTCGCAGCGCGCGAGCCCGAGGCTCTTCGTGCGTACGGCCTCAAGCCAGACGACCTGGTTGGTTGGTCGATCCAGGAGATGCAACAAGGAGCGATCAAGCCAACGACACCCGAGAAAGCCGCCGAAGACCTACGGCCCCTGCAGAGGGTACGAAAATACAGCAAGGACGTCCCTACCACATTAGACGAGTATGGCTTGCAACTACAACGCGAGAAGGAGGATGCCATGAAGTGGAAAGACTTCCTGAAGAAGCCGCTGGTCTCGCCTGGAACAACTTCGAGCATGACAAACCTCACTCAAGCCACAACGTTCAGCGTCGGAACAGACCTACCAATGTCATTTCAGTCGCTCAAGACTGAGACCGCGAACTACATTGGAGAAAAGCACAACCAGCTAGCGCAGTGCTTGCGGTGCCTCCAGCTGGCCACCGTGTCCTGGGCCGGTCTTCCCGAGCTCCAATTCGCTGTAATCGCACACGATAATACCCCGCAATGGACAGGTATGCGTCCCCGCACCCTCAAGAACTGGTTGAATGGGCAGATCCAGCACCATTTTGCGGCACGACCAGCCCCAGTCGCGGGCGCGACATCGCCACCTCTCGATATCGGGACATATAGGCCGCCGGAAGGGGATGAAACCGGCCCGACTCGTGCTTCGAGCGACAAGAAGCACAAGCGCAACCCGTGGTGGTTCGTCCGCTCCTTACCCATGACCGGCGAAGTCAGCGACCGAGCCATGCTCTGGCCCAAGGTCGATGAACCAACGTACGAGAACTGGGCTTATTGGAAATCGGTATGTGCCCGTGACTCATACATAACTGAACTCACTACAGTGAACCAGAACAACTAACCCAACTTCTTTCCCCGACTGCTCCAGATCATCCGACAGAACGGCAAGCCCGCGCCCAATTATATCTACTCACGAGACCGTAAGCTCGTTCCTGACGGAGAAAAGGGGCATCTCCTCCGCACGTTCTACACCGAGTACATCCCCGTCCCGTACAGCCACGTGGATGCCCGCGAGACATTCGAAGGGGGCCTACGGCAGGAGAAGCAGAGGACGGACGGTCTGCTTCTAAAAGAATGGGAGTGGGATCCTAATGGGAAATGGCGGGTCTATAGTGATGTCTTGAAAGATCTAGAGAGGAAGAGGCGAGTGGACGAGGAGCCTAAGGGCAGAGAGAGCGACGAGAAGGTGAAAGAGAAGGAAAAGGAAGGTGAAGACGAGAGGGAAAAGGAAAAGGAGGGTGGTGTCTGAGGCGTTTGGACAGGAATCAGGCCATGCTGCGGCCCCATATACGATCAAGAAAGAATCAGGGTAAACCAGCTACAGCCCACCCCGGCTCACGGTGGCAAATGGCACGAAAGCTTTACCCACTTAAAGGTACCAGTCCCTGGGCATCCAGTTGGGCGGGAATATCTTTTTCATTGCGCCTTGGACGAACTTAAATAAGGACAGGTATTAGCTACTGTACTAAAGGACACTGAATTAAAAGACTATACAGTCTTCTTAACCCCTGGGGAGATCCATATTGTTAATAAGTTACCTAAGCTGTATTTTACGGACTGATCCAGCTATAAAGAGTATATGGAGGTAATATGCACTTACCACATAAAACAGAAACTAAGAGACTAGCAGTAATAAGCTAACTCTACCTGTATGCTAAGACAGCAGTGATGGGAAAAAAACATACTGTCCAGATAAAGGGGTGTAGTTCCCTTTAGGAACAAGTTCCCTAATAGCCTTGCCCTTATTAAACCATTTAAAGTCTTGTAAACACTAAAGCAAGACTTTATTAACACTTGGAAATGGTATAAATAAAAGAATTACCATATACCGCATTGGAAAGAGACTGTTAAGAATTACCTTTAGTACTTGTAAAGACAATATCTGCAGAAGAGGTTAGGAAACGACTTAGGGCCTTTAAAGACGCCTAATAAGAAATAAAAAAATTACTAGTATAAGCCTTGAGAAAGAGAGATACTTAAGGGACATACTAACTAAGACCTTAGAAGTCTGTTATAGTAATGACTATAATGGAAAACAACTAATAGCACTTTAGTATATTTGCCGATGGAATAAGTGGTAGTGGAAAACCATTCCATGCGAATACAGTAATTAATACAGGAAGTATGGAGAACCTAATTAACCCACAGTTTATTAACAGATACAGGCTCCTAAACAAAGCCTTAATAAAGCCTATTAACGTTACCTTAGGAGAAGGGATACTATACCTTTACAATAAAGGACAGATTATACACACTTTAACACTTTTAATTAAAATAGATGGGGATAAGTAAGAGATTAAGTTTAGGATTGCACTAGTGGTAGAATATAACATAATCTTAGAAGAACCCTAATTAAAGAAGTATAATCCTTGAATGTATTTTAAGGGTAGCTACTTGTTACTTTATAACAGGAAAGATAAAGCCTTAATTCTATGCCTAGAGTGTGTAATATTTAAAAAGACAGGAGTTAATAAGCCTGTTTCTGAAGAATCAGAGTCCTGAGAGCTAGCAGAGCTGTAGATTAGATTTACTAAGATTAGATATAAATCTAAAGAGGGAGATAGTTATAATAACGCTTCTAACAGTAAGGTTATTGAGATGCAAAAGGGGTCAAGGTATCGGAAAACAGTGTGTGTTGAAGGTGATTAATTATTTCTATCTTCGAGAGCGGAAGTCGTGGTATTATAGCCGTGAGGGTGGCCAGTGCACGGAGTGCATTGGCCACACTCGCTTCTGCGAAGCGAGGTTAGCTGACTGAATACGAGGTTGGCAGTGGAGTCTGGCGTTCTTGGCTGTGCAGATCCACAAAGCTAGTGGCTTCGTAGGTGCGCGGATCCACGGATCCAGCCACACTGTTCCAGCCACACTGGCCGGGCTAGGGTTGTGAAAACCCAACAAAGGTTAAGATGACTAATAAAACTTAAGACCTTAGTAAGATGCCTAAGAAGTACTAAAACTTTAAGGTGTATTAAAGAAACGAGAAGTTACCAGAATATAGACTATAAGACTAAAAAATTAGCCTAAAAGAAAAAGCCTAGCTAAAGTACATTTATACTTATTACCTTAACCCTAGATAAAAAGAGGTGTTAGAGAAGTACGTTAAGATTAACCTGTAAAACGGCTTTATATAAAAATCCTAGTTTAAAGCAGGATACCTAATCCTGTTTATTCCAAAGAAGAACAGTAAGCTTTAAATAGTAGTTAACTATTAGTTGCTTAATAAGAATATGATAAAAAACCAATACCCCTTACTTCTTATAGTAACACACTAAGAAAAGATGCCTAATGTAAAGTGGTTTATTAGACTAGACTTTAAGAACAGCTTTTACAGTATATAGATAGCTAAGAAAGATAAATATAAAACAGTGTTTTAAACGCTAAGTAGCCACTTTTAGTACTAAGTTATGCCTTTTAGCCTAACTAATGTGCCAGCTACGTTCCAAAATACAATAGATCATGTTTATAACCCTTTATTAATAAGTTTATATTTATTTATGTAAATAATGTTTTAGTTTAGTTAAAAACACTTAAAGAGCATAAAAAGCACGTTTAACAGGCGCTAGTGGCTGTTAAAAGAGCAAACCTGATGTTTAATGTGGAGAAGTATTAGTTTTACATGTAGAAACTTGACTTTCTGGGGTTTTACCTTATGTTTGGAAAGATTGAAATGTAAAAGGAAAAGGTTAGAGCTATTAGGGAATAGCTGACCTTAACTTTACAGAAAGAAGTTTAGTCCTTCTTAGGACTAGTACACTTTTATAAAAGCTTTATTTAATACTTTACAAAAATTGCTAAGCTTTTCCTTAAGCTTACTAGAGATAGAACTTTGTTTAAATAGATTAGGTAATAATAAGAAGCTTTTAAAACCCTAAAGACAGCCTTTATAATAGTACTAGTCCTGAGATAGCCTGATTTTACTTAGCTGTTTAGGGTTAAAATGGATGCCTTAAAGTACATCCTGGGAGGGGTCCTTAGCCAGTACAACTCCAAGGACGGGAAGTAGCACCCCTGTGCCTTTCTGTCTAAGTTAATTAATAGACCAACACTTTAGTACCCCATATATAATAAGGAACTTATAGTAATAGTTTAGTGTATAGAGGAATAGGTACTGTACCTGTCTAGAACTAAAGAACCCATTAAGGTACTTTTAGATTACAATAACTTATAGTACTTTATAATAAAGCAATTTAACTTACATTAACTAAGTAGGCTGAGTTTTTAGCACTATTCCACATTAAACTCCACTATATTAATGGAAAACAAAACGGCTAAGTAAATGTATTTAGTTAGAGACTAAACCTTTAAAAAGAACAGAAAGACCCTAGTTTACTACCCCTGTTTAAGGAAACTAATGGAGTTCTGGAAAAACAGCTGCTATATAGAGAAACACTGCCTAAGGGAGTGTTAACCAGCAGTGGAAGGTTATGGTATAAGGGAAAACTATATATCCACAGCCCTAAGTAATACACACTATATATCTAACAGATTTATAAAGTACAAATTAGTAAATATATGGGAAGAGTAAAAACGTTATTATAAGTACAGTAGGAATATGCCTTCCTAGGAATATGCCTTCCTAGGAATATGCCTTCTTAGGAATATGCCTTCCTAGGAATAAAAAGGGTAGTTAAGGAAGTAGTTAACAGTTATAACATCTGTAATAAGAAACAGATAAAACGGCATAAACTGTACAGACTCCTTAAACCACTACCAGTTATATAAGGAGCTTAGAGATTACTTTTACTTAACTTTATTACAGGAATCCCAGAGTTTAAGGACCCTGTAATAGAAGTTATAACCAGATCCTTATAATTATTAACAGATTTACCAAGTTTACATACTTCCTGCTAACCTAAGGAATAATAATAGCTAAGTAACTTACCTATGTATTTAAAGAAAATATTATTATATTACATCTTTAGCCTAATAATATTATTACTAACTGAGATAAGCTTATTATCTCTAAGTTGTAATAAGAACTAATAAAAAGAATGGGAATAATAAGTAAACTGTCAACTGCCTATTACCTATAGATGGATAGCTAGATGGAAAGGTTAAATTAAGTTCTTAAGACCTACCTCTACACCTATATTAATTACAAATAAAATAATTAGCTTAAGCTGTTACTAACAGTATAAATAGCCTATAATACAACCCCTATAGAGTTAACAGAAACGTTGCCATTTTTTTACTCTGTTTAGTGCCAAACTTAAACTTTACAGAGGGCCTCTGTTAGTAATAGTAGTCCCCAGGTCTGTATTGTAAGCTAACTAAATGTAAAGCCTTTACAACTACATACAGGATAAGCTACAGCATATAAGGGACTGTATAAGTAAGTACTATAACACTTACTGGTAAAAGGGTCCTAAACTTAAATACAAGTCTATTTTAAGGATAAAAGAGTTAAGGGACTAACTTTATAAAAAGAGAACCATATCTACCTTTTTACGTAAAATTTACACTTAACTAGGCTGAGTCGGAAGCTTAACTTTCAAAAATACAGACTATTTAGAATTATAAAAAAGGTTATAATAATAAACTATAAATTTAATCTACTAAAGAGCATATAGGTATAAATAAACATGTTCCACATCTTACTTTTAAAACCAGTACTAAGAAAAGTGCTACTTAAGAAAAACCTTAAGGTAAAGGCTAACAAAGAAGAATTTAAAGTTAAGTAGGTACTGGATTTACAATAAGTACGAAAAGGACAAAAACAGTTAATTAAGTACCTAGTCAGGTGGTAGGACTATAGCCCAAAAAGTAATTCTTAGGAACTAGTGAAAAACCTTTCCTGCTCTAACTTTGTTAATAAGTTCCACTAACAGCACCCCGAATAACTAAAGCCTGTAGTGAAGTTAAGAAACCTATAGTAATAAGTCAGGTGCGGGAGAACCACATTACTGGAGAAGAGATTAATAAACTAAGTTATAAAGTCGTTATAGGCTGTGGCAACTCCCTAAACACTCCTAGTAAAGCTAGGAGGAAAGCCCCCTAGTTAAACTCCCCCAGCGCTTCTAATGGGGCGTTAGAATAAGCATTTTCGGCCTTATAGAAGTGCAGCACCTCCTTATCGTGAGAGAGCGCCCTGGTGGCCTTGCTTTTAAGGGTGTGGTGCTGTGAGCGGAGACGTTGCCATTTTGCACGCTTTTGCACCAGCTGCGCCTCAAGGGCGGTAATCTCGTTTTGCACTATATCTTTATCCTAGTCGAGCTTTTCTTTCTGTTGGATTATAAAGTTCCAGGCCAAGTCGTCAGTACCAAAGGTTTTGCAGGAAGTGTTCAAACGATTACACTCTATGTAACGGTTAGAGTTGTCAGTCGCTAAACACTGGAGTGACTTAGTAATATAGCAACTGTAAGGACTTATCACACGCCTGAAAATCAATTAGTAGTTAGTTAGGTTTTAGAAAGCAAGAGTTATTAATCTCTTTCATTCAAGTATAGTTATTTAAAAGGAGGAAGTTTACCTAGTATTTCTTTATAGAAAAAGAAGCTTAAAGGAGGGGAATTATGTAACGACCCTGCAGGCCGTTACTTAGGCCAGCCCGGGCTAACATAACCCCGCACCCATGGACAGTGGGAACAACTGTGTCACATGGGTTACACACTATACCTTAACCAATTAAGGTAATCTCTGTGCTAAGAACCGTCTCTGTTAACAGAGACCCAGGAGGTCACAAAGAACTGGTTCTCTGTAACCTAAAGTCTCTACAGGGACAGAGATTAAAGGCTATAAAGAAGGTATAAGTTACCTATAAGTACCATTAGTATAGATAAAACTCTCTCGTCCTTAATTATAAGAAACTTCTCTTAATTCCTTATACTAGTAATAATATATTATTTACAAGATCTACTGTCTACATAACACCCTTAATCTTAGTCTGCTTAACACTATATCCCACAGAAAGTTATTAACTATCAACCAGTCATTCACATTAAACCCTTTAGCCTTAAGCCCACGTCTTATCTTCGCCAGTGTTCTCCTTAAGGCACTGGAGCAGGCCGTAACACTACTATTCCGATAAATTCAAGGCCTACTACCAGGCATATAATATTATTACGCTTTATATACCTGCACACGCCTTACATATACTTTAGCCTTTAGATATTAGTTGTTGTAGGCTGTTAAAGAAAGGGTACAGCTATCAGATTAAGCAGTTGATGCGGATGAGTATCACACATATTAGCAAGCTGGAATTTCTCTATTTGTTTAAAGAAGCGTTTTTTGATTCGATTACGGAAAAGGATATCCAGGGGGGCTTTGCCGGAGCCGGCCTTGTGCCGTACAACCCAGACAGAGTAATATCGAAGTTAAATATACGTATTCGAACCCTAACATCACCAACCTCAGGCTAGGCCACACCACTACCTTGGGTCTCCCAAACGCCACACAACTCTCGAGAGGCCACCTCACAGTCAGTATTTATTAAAAATCGAATTTCTAACCATCAGGACAGCTCACTAACCTTAATGTTAACAGCTGTAGATCGATTAGCTAAAGGTACAATGGCTGTAATGCACGAGGTAGCTCTTTATAACGACCCTGCAGGCCGTTACTTAGGCCGAGGCGGCCCGACGGATTCCCCGCAGAAAGAACAGTACAGAAGGGCAGTACGTACGGTACTGCGCACTAGGCCAGGGGTGCAAAGACCCGAAGCCCCTACGACCAATCAGTATTTACTCAGCCCTAACTAAAGTGCTTACCTACTGAGCGTCCGCAAGGTCACTAAGCAGGAGGTGCTCAGCGACAAGGTGCTCAGTCCCTTATTAAACAAAACACCACTAAGTAAAGTACAAAGTGTCAAATTACATAATCGCGCCTTAGCGCCACGGAACTGCAGCGCGGCCGAGCACTAGAGCTTCGCTTAGCTGAGAGGACGTCTTCCGGAATAGAACAAGACTTAATAGCGGTAATTACTGTGTTCTTAGTTAACTGCGTTGAATTAAACACAAGGTACCTCTTAGTTAGTTAGTATAGATAACTATAGTTATGTCCACAACCACCGTAAGGGACTCTAGTTCCTCACACTAGTATTTAATAATTCATTTATATCCTACTATTCAAACTCACCTCTATACATTATAGTAACAACGACCTACAGTGACATTAAACCCCTATCTAAGAGTGCTAGCTTAATAAGCCGTCTTCGGAACGCCCCCTACCTATTAACGTCCTGCTATACGTTCTGTCTTAACCCACGCTAGTCCTCTTAAGGCCTGTGTCAGGTGCAGGTCGTAATATTATATCTAAGCTTAATGTGACGACCCTGCAGGCCGTCACTTAAGCCGGGGCGGCCTGACGAATCCCCCGCAGAAGGAACAGTGCAGAGAGACAGTGTATACTGTCCAGGCGCACTAAGCCAGGGGTGTAAAGACCTAAAGCCCTTACGATTAATAAGGTGCTACTCGCAGCATGCTAAGTGCTTACGTTACGAGTAGGAGAAACCTTACAAGCGGAACGCTTACGTAATGTAAAGTGCTTACATAACAAGTACTTATAACACTATAAGCAGGGTACAAAGTACCTCCCAGCTAGTTAGTATAAATAGCTGTAGTTATGCCTATAACTACCGTAAGGGACTTTAATTCCTCACATTAGTATTTAATTATTTATTTATATCCTACTGTTCAGACTTACCTCTGTGCATTATAGTAACAGCAACCTACAGTAATATTAAACCCCTATCTAGGAGTGTTAGTTTAATAAGCCGTCTTTAAAACGCCCCTTACCTGTTAACGTCTTACTATACGTTCTGTCTTAACTTACATTAGTCCTTTTAAAGCCTATATTAAGTGTAGGTTGTAATATAATACTAACGTTACAGTTCTGAACGCTATTTATTAAATTCCCAGACACTACCTCTCTCCCACTAATATATTAACCTTTAGAAAAGGTAAGGAGATTAAAGAGGTGTAAGCCTAGCCTTAGCTCCCTATTATTAATAAGTTAGCTGCACGCCTTAAAGACTTAAACCTTAATTAGTAAAGACTAGTTAAGAAACTTAACGAAACCTTCCTTAGAGACATTAAAAGGTGCATTAGTCTTATTGAAAAACTCTAAGCCTAACTTAACACTGTTAAGCTAAAGAATAATAACCTTAAGGGCTTACAGAAGAAATAAGTAAAGCTCCCTCTGCTATCGCGCTTTAAAGAAGACTTTACGCAGCTAGAGTCCTGGATAGCTTAGCTTTAAAGCTATATTACGTATTACGATAAGCAGTTCTAAGAAGAAGAAGGAAAGGTTAGGTTCGCTAGAACCTTATTAGATAAAGTAGCCGCTTGCTAATATAAACCCTATATGAAGATAATTAATAACCTTTCTGTAGATAGAGCTTAAAAAGAAACTCCTAAGACTTAAGCTCTTTTTAATAACTTCGACATTTTCATTAATTAACTTTAAATTGAGTTTAAAGAACTAAACGCCCTTAAGCAGGTTAAGCAGCACCTTATAACCTTAAGACAGATGTCCTTAATCCTTAAATTCTCCACACGCTTTAAACTAAAAGCAGTAAAGACTAAGCTTAGCTAGAAAGCCTTAGTAATGCTGTTTTGGAGTAGCTTAAAAGAGCACGTCACTGGAGACCTTTACTAGGAAGACCGCCCAGATCGCCTTTAGGAGCTAATTAAGATAGTTATTAAGGCTGATAACCAGTACTATAATTACCATTATTAAAAGAACTACTAGAAGGAACAGACCTCCCACTAGCTAAGTAAACTAAAGAAAGGGAACCAGTTAACCGTAACAGGCCACCACCTTAGACTAATAGACATTAGTATAGTAAACCGTTAAAACCGACCTAACTGTAATAAACCTTAATAATAACAGCAGTAAAAACAGCCTAAAGACATGTCTCAGATCCAGTATTTTAACTGCGATAAAAAAGGCCACATAGCACGGCAGTATCCGTCACTAAAGTAAGTTAGTTAGAAACCCGTTCTGGAAGGAGGAAAACACGTTAGGTTTAACTTAGGAGACATCTACGTCAAGATAGCAGGTAACGAAAAAGACTGTACTTAAACAGATAAGTATAACCTAAGAGACGAGGAGGAAGAGAAAGAAACTCAAAACGTAATATACCTAGTCCTTAAGGGTGTCCTAGAAAAGTCAGCTATAAAAGTATAAGTTACAAAAGACCGATTTTAAAAAGAGATATTCCGGTTAGCTGTTATAAGTCTTAAAAACCTCACCCTGTAAGCTTAGGAATTAAGGAAGTTTAGGAAAGACTTTAACTTAGAAATCACCAGGATAGTAAAGGGAGTTGAAAAACTAACCTTCTAAGCCACCTAGACGGTAAAGTAAGCCTTAAAAGGTGAAAAAGAACAAGTTAAGAGAATTAAATTAGAGAAACGAAAGTTCTTCTTAACTATACCTCCCGGGACTCTTAAACACTTTAAGCATATTAAGTGGATTAACACCCTTACCTCCCTAAAAGAAGGACAGCTTAAATAACTACCCTGCACTAAAGTTAGTATACTTTAAACTAGTACCTTAAAGGTCCCTTAAGAAAGTATAAAGTAAATACACTAACGGAAAGTCTAGGAGCTAAAGGAGAAACATTAAGAACTAGTAGATAAAGTAAAGGACTTATAAGTCGAAGGTCTTATTGTAACGTTTAAAGACAGAGTAGTGGAAATTAAGTTATAACTCCGTAATAGAGTTTACTTCGCTAATTAGCTTAAATATCGACTTATTAAGGAAGATTACTTTGTAAAGGAATAAGTTAAGTTACTGTTACTTAAGTTTTAGGAAGAGGTTTAGGAAAAATAATATATATAGAAGTAAGTAGAAGAAGAAAAAGAATAAAGCACCACTTCCCCTGTTCTGTACTTTATAATTATAGCACCTGTAATTAACATTAACTATCTTAGTTACAGGGACGTACTGTAGATTAACTATATATACGATAATTACACTCTTAACTAACATTACAGACTTAAAGCCCTTTATAACCACTTCCCTAGCACATAAAAACAAGATTACGCTATTATAAGAGTAAAGTTAGAACTGGCTTATTATTAGGTTTCTTACTCCCTAATAAAAGAGTCTAGTAATAAACGGAAAGTTATTATAGTTAACTAGGCTCTTATTACATGTTAGTAAAGAGGGGTATTTAATAACTGCTTAATTGTAACGTATTTACTACATCTTAACAGAAAAGCTAAAGAGTAATAAAAGTGAGAAGATTACTAACAGATCTGAGAGTAAAAGGACATTACTACAGTCCAGTCTTACAGAGTGTATTATTAACTTATTAAAGATTTTCAAAACATTATACCGTTTAAAGTCAATTAGACGCTAAAGCGTGAAAACCTAAAAAAGGTTAATTACTAAGTCTATTAAAGTTACCTGTTTTTCTAAAAGGAATTAGGAAAAGGTTATAAGCCTTTTAAAAAAGCTAAAAATTAGTAATTTACTAATTAGTAAAAACCTTAAGAAGAAGGAGAGGTATTTAAAAGATAAGTTAAATAAGACCTTAAGGATAAATAATTATTATAACTTAAATATTAAAGGAGTATAAGCATTATTCTGTTAATATTGATATAACAGATAGAAGAGAGAGGCTATTTAAGGTAAAAATAGTAATTAATAACGGAAGTGCTTCTAACTTAATGTACCCCTTACTAATTAACTAAAGGAAACTCCCTAATAAAAAGTACGAAAAAGCTATTCCTATTCGAAATAAAGAAGGAGGCTTATACTAATATAATAACAGTAAAGTCACCTATTACTTACCACTCCTAATTAAAGTAAATAGGAATAAATAATAAGTAAACTTTAACGTTACATTAATTATAAGGTATAACATAATCCTAAATCTACTTTAGCTAGAAAAATATAACCTTATAATTAACTAAAGGAGTAGTTACCTCACTTTTAATAAATCCCCTAGCTGTAATCACTGTTTAGAAAAAGCTAAGAAAGCATTAAACCGTTCCAGAAATGCATAAAACACTTAAAAGCACACTAAACTCTTAAAATTAAGTATAGTTTAAATTAGGTTTATTAAGACAGTTAAAGGACCAGAAGGTCTATTATATTACTTAAATAACAATTTAAAAGGTAAAAAGAAGTTAAAAACTAATCTACAGATAAGTAAAGAAGTTAACTTATTTAAAATACTAATAAAGTATAGGAAGTTTACCCTATTTTAAAAAAAGATACCGTAATTACTAGATTATAAACTATAAGACTACAAAATCAAGCTAAAACTAGGAGTAAAGCTCTGTAACTTCTAGCCCTACTACTTAAACCCCTAATAAGTTAAGGCCTTAAGGGAGTACGTTAATAAAAACTTAAAGAATAAGTTTATTATAAAGTCTTAATCCCTAATAAGGTACCTAGTGTTATTTATCCTAAGAAAGGAAGACAGTAAACTACATATAATTATTAACTACTAAACGTTAAATAAGGATATAATTAAAAATCGCTACTTATTACCACCTATTATAAAGATATAAGAACGGATTATTAAAATAAACTAATTCTCCAGCCTTAATTTCCCTATAAGATTTAACTATATCAGAGTAAAGGAGGAGGATAAACATAAGACAGCCTTTCAGACCTATAACAGGCATTACCAGTACTGTATTATATTAATAAGATTAATAAACACCCTTATAACCTTTTAAAGCCTTATTAACAGTATTTTTTACCCCTTCCTTAATAAGTTTATTTTTATATATTTAAATAACGTTTTAATTTACTTTAAAACTTTAAAAGAATATTAAAAACATATACAGTAAGTTCTAACAGCTTTTAAAAAGGTAAAGCTAACAGTAAACCTAAAAAAAAGCTACTTCTACGTTTAGGAACTAAACTATTTAAGGTTTAAAGTAACCTTTAAAAGGCTTAAAATATAACTAGAGAAAATAAAGATAATTAAGAATTAACTTACTTTAAAGAATTAAAAAAAGTTATAAGCCTTTATCAGCTTTATAAACTTCTATTACTGTTTTATTAAGTACTTTATAAAAGTCGCCAGATTACTTTACAAACTTATAAGTAAGGGAAAACCGTTTAAATAGACTAATAGACAGCAAAAGGTATTTAAAGACCTTAAATACACCTTTATCACAACATTAGTCTTAGCCCTCCCTGATTTCTTAAAGCCTTTCTAAGTCGAAACAGACTCCTTAAAGTTCGCAGTTAATAGAGAACTTAATTAAGTCTAAGACGATAGGAAACACTACTTAATTACCTTCTTATTAAAAGGAATTTACAGCTTAGCCCTATAATATCTAATTTATAATAAAGAACTAATAACGATTATTTAATACTTTACTAAATAAGCATTATATTTAAGCAGTATAAAAAAACCAGTCCAGGTCTTTTCAGACTATAATAACCTTTAATACTTCTTAATAAAGGAACTTAATCCACAGTAAGTATAATAAACTAAGTTAATAACCCCGTTCCACTTTTAGATCTATTATATTAAAGGGAAAGATAATAAGTAAGTTAATACTCTCAGTTGGAAACAAAACTATAAGGATACTAATCTAGTCTTAATTCCCATCACCATATTTAATAAAACAGAGAACAGCACCTTAAAACACACGTTATAAGTATTAAATAACTAAACGCTAGAATAAACCATTAATGTCTACATAAACTTATAAATAGAGTATAATATCTATTAGTAATAACAGGACTTTTAAATAAGAAGGCTAACAGAAGGGACCTGTAAATATAAGTGCCCTTTAGGAGACCTTTTAGGGCACGTGTAAGACTGTAATAAAAAGTGCCTAAAACACTTAAACCATAATAAAACTAGTTATTAGTTAAAATAGTTATTAGAAAGCGTAAATAGCACACTTAAACTAAAAGTAAGGCTTTAATATTAAAAGAAACTATACATTCACAACTTAGATAAACGAAAGAAATACGTCTAACAGATCTACAAATCTCAACTCAGAGGACATATAAGCTAAGCTAAAACTTTTATATAGGCTTAATAAGCGTACACCTTCTTAGGAATAAAGAAGCTGGTTAAGGAAGTGGTTAATAACTGCGACATCTGCTACCGTAAATAGAATTAGTATTATAAGCCTTATAAGCTTCTTAAACCACTTCCCGTACTACAGGTATTATAAAGTTTAATCTTACTCGACTTCGTTACTAAAATCCTAAAGTCTAAGGACCCTGTTATAAAAGTCACCTATAACCAAATCCTTATAATAATCGACAGATTAATAAAGTAAGCTTACTTTTTACCAACCTTAAAGGATATAACTACAGAGTAACTCGCTTATATCTTCGAGAAAAAAGTAGTTTTATAATACCTTTAACTAGATAATATCGTTACGGATCGAGATAAACTAATTATATCGAAATTTTAATAAAAACTAATATAGAGAATAAGTGTAAAGAGTAAACTTTCAACAGCCTTCTACTTATAAACAGATAGCTAAATAAAATAAGTTAACTAAATACTTATAATATACCTTTAAACTTACATTAACTTTAAATAAAATAATTAACTTAAGCTATTACTAACAGCACAGATAACTTATAACATAACACTAGTTAAGTTAACAGGTATATCACTATTCTTCACTAATTACAGTAAGGAGCTTAAGCTTTATTATAGCCTACTTACTAGCGCCCCTTAAGCCACAGTCTATACAGACCGGATATAGGAATTATATAATTATCTGTAAGCTGAACTCGAGTTCACACGCGAATAAATAAAGAAATTTACTAATAAACACTAAATTAAATAACTAGTATTTAAAAAAAGACTTTATTATAATAGTAAATAAGTTAAGGGACTAACTCTTCAGGAAAAGGATTACGTTTACCTTTTTTTATAAAACTTACATTTAAAATAACTTAGTAAGAAACTTAACTTTAAAAGGTACAGACTGTTCTAAATTAAGAAAAAAGTCGCTACCTCTAATTACAAACTAAACCTACCCACTAGCATAAAAGTGCGGATTAAGGTTTTTCATATCTCACTTCTAAAACCTGCCTTAAAAAGAGTTCTTTTAAAAAAGAAGATTAAGATCGACGTTAATAAAGATAAGTATAACGTCGAGGAAGTTATAGATTTACAGAAGGGAAAAGACACGTTTAAGTATCTTATTAAGTAGTTAGACTATGGCTTTGAAAGTAACTTATAAAAACTTATTAAAAACCTTAAATACCTAAACTTAATTACAGAGTTTTACTGAAAGAATCCAGATTAATTAAAACTAATAATAAGAATTAAAAATAAGATAAGATCTGATATTTAAACTATTATACTGAAAAGTAAGATTACTGTAAGACTTAAAGTTTAAGAAATAGCAGGAAACTCCTTAATAAATATAAAAGGATATTTATTAAAACCTTAATTATAAGTTATAAAAACCTTAAACCTAATAAGGAGGCTAGGCCTTTAAAGATCCTAATAAGCTCTATATAGAATAAGTACTGTTGGAAAAAAAAGTTAGTAAAAGAAAAAGTCACTAAGACTCTTATAGGAAGTTAAGCCTATAACCTCTTATAGAAGAAAGCAGTTACAAACTAAGTTAAGAAGTAGCTGCTTACTATAGAGACTCTGCCAGAAAGTTCCCCCAGTTAAAAGACTCCACGTCGTTAGGAGGGGCATTTAACCTAACCTCTTTACTTTCCTAAAACTCTAACAGCTCCGCTTTATAACTAAACGCTTTTGCAGCCTAGTCTTTAAAACAGGACCATTACTTATAAAGGCATACCAGATACGCTAACGCCTTTTAAAACTTAACAGTAACTTTATAAAGCTGTTAAGTAATAGACTTAACTTATAAGTTAAAGTTCTGCTTTTTAATAAGAAGAGCCTTTAACTTCGCTTTACTAATATTAAAAACGTCACACTGGGAAGGCCAGTACCTCTCTAAACAGTAATTATAACTGTTAGACCAGTTTGAAACCCAGTAGATAAGTAAAGGGTTGGTAAACTTATAAAAAGAATAAAGGGACATTTCGCTATTAAACACGTATGTGTAAGCTGTAAGGTTTAGATAACGGTTAGTGCTTTTACCTTATTCCCGTTTTAAGACCTAAAAGCTAGACACTTACTGTATAGTAAAGTGGTAAAAGGAGAAACTTACCTTTTAAGTTCTTTATAGAAAAAGAACGTTAAAAAGGGGGAATTATATAACGACCTTACAGGCCGTCACTTAGGCTGGGGTGGCTTAATAAATCCCCTATAGAAAGAACAGTGTAGAAGGACAGTATATACTGTCTAGGCGCATTAAGTTAGGGGTGTAAAGACTTAAAGCCCTTACAACTAATAAAGTGCTGCTTACAGTATATTAAGTGCTTGCGTCGTAAGTAAGAGAAACCTTATAAGTGGAATGCTTACGTAATGTAAAATACTTACATAATAAACACTTGTGACACTATAAGCAGGGTATGAAGTACCTCCCAGCTAGTTAGTATAGATAGCTGTGGTTATGCCTATAACTATTGTGAGGGACTTTAGTTCCTTATATTAATATTTAATTATTTATTTATATCTTACTGTTTAGACTTACCTTTATGTATTATAGTGACAGCGACTTACAGTGACATTAAACCCCCGTTTAGGAGTGCTAGCTTAATAAGCCGTCTTTGGAACACCCCTTACCTGTTGGCGTCCTGCCATATGTTCTGTCTTAACCCGCGCCAGTCCTCTTAAGGCCTGTGTCGGGTGCAGGTTGTAATACTTAAAAAGCCCTGTAAAATTATTATTACTTAACTTGTTAGGTGGAAAAACGCGGCTTTAAAAGGTAATTTTAACAGCGTGCTCTTCCTTTTAACCTAAGGGGCAGACTTTTACAGAGACATTAATAATTAAGTCGTTATTACTGGAGATATAGAGTATATATAGCTTATACTTTTTATTTAATCCTTATTAATAACTATTATTAAGCAATTACTTACTTAATTTCACCTTTAACTATTTCAGCGATCTTTTTACTATTATTTAAATACTTACTTAGCTTAGCGTGATGGATGGTATGCGATAAGTAATGGAATAAAAGTTTTAGCAGCTATTACAATGGTTTTTATAGCTAAGGTTTCGGTTAATTTAACAGTGTTAAGGTTTACAGTAACTGTTAAGGTTTTCAAAGCGTCGCCGTCTTTAGTATCGTTAAGCTTTACAACACTAGTAATACGCTAAAGTAACAGCGAAGTTTAATATAGTAACTAATAGCAATAGCGATAGTGACTAGCTTACAGAACGGTATAAGGTAAAGCGCTTTTTTTATTTAGACCAGACTTATGTCTTTAGCCCGCGTCTGTTAACTCTTATAAGTTATAATATAATTAAAGATTTAAATTATAACTATTAAATTAAAAGTAATGTAAATAATAATATAATTATAATATATATTAAGTAAATTAAAAAAATGAAAAAATAATTACAACTTATATATAATAAGTAATATTATATTATTAATTAAAGCTTATAATGATTATATATATTAATTATATCTGTTAAAACGTTTATAGTTATTAATAAACATTTATAATTATAAAATATTAAATTTTTACAATAATATATATGAATATTTATAAATTTATACCAAAAAAATTTAAATATATTATTAAACTGAAGATTTATTAATATAATATATTCTTATTTTAATTTTCGAAATCTAATCTTTATTATAAATACTGTAAATTCTTTATATTTAACTAAGTAAAAAGAATTAGTATATAAGTATAAAATTGTAAAATTTTTTATATATATTATTATTTTATTAATTCTATATTTTTCATATTTAAATTAAATTGTACTAATAGTGGTGGGGCTTAAATACAGTGTTAAAAATGGTGAGTTTTGGTATAAAATTCGTTGTATTATGTGGTTGTTACATTATGGGGTCGTTGCATTATTAGGTTACGCCTTTTATATAACTATAGAACTATAAGTCTTACTGAGCTTCTGTTACTGAACCATAATACTTTTACAACCTACGCGTCGTTTTTCTTACTAATAGCCTCCGCCGCGCGAGGCCGAACAATTTCTCTCTTATTCAGTACTGCTATGCGGTTAACGTTATTAACTCTAATAGGGAAGAGATCTTCTCGCAGGATTCGCGCTCCTTGTTCCAACTTCGCTTCTGCCACTCCTCGTATTTAGTTATCTGGTACCTGCCGACGATATCGTTGCACGTCTAGCACGAACTCTAATCCATCGCTCGTTCATATGTTGTTTTCTGTACCTGGGCAAACAGAATCGAGGCGGTGGTCGCCGTGCCGGCTCATCCGGGGACAGTGTACTCAGGGTTAGGGTTATTGCTATTGTTTACTTACCCCTGAGACTGACACTGTTACTAATCCTCCTTCCATTTCCACCAGCAGCCGATACCTTCGCCCCCCCAAACAGCGCACATGCGAACAACACCGAGCCAGCAGAAAGCAGAATAATTGCCAGCCAACCGTACCTCTCACGTAACCACCCTGCAAAAGGCATCCCAATCAGCGCCTGAAGCTCCCGAGCACCATAGCCGCGGAGTTGTATCGCCCTTGATGCTTGGCGTTGGCTAACCTGCTGATGTATACATGAGCTAGCGTCTCCGTTCGTGATAACAAACAGCACTTCAAATGGTATGACGTGGGCCTGCTAGAAGCGCAAACGGCACGAAGGCGCTAAGGAAGAGGCTGATAATGGCGATGTTGAAGCACCCACAACGGTCGCCGAGATAACCCCGAGAACAAACGGCCGATAATTGAAGATCCGTTGAGAACTGGGAGAACGATGGTCTGTTCTTGGCCGTGGGTTTTGGCGTATGAGATGACAAAGAGTAGCGGGACTAAAATGTCCCATTCGAAGAAGAAATCCCCAGCTGAGACGGAAGCAATGGCGATGTACGCGCGTAGGACCGTTCCGCCCGCGCGGTTTGTGTTCCTTCGCCATCGTCCTCCATTTGATCTGCGGTTGGCAGTCTACACTTGTCAGCGCAAGCTCGAACTTGCTCACGAGTCACCAGGAGGGCCTAGTTGCGATTGCAGCGTTCGATGCGGAGTGGTGAGAAATGGGCCGCGCGTCGACTTACTTCAGAACGAGGATGGCTGGCAGGGCAAGCAAAGACTATGATAATCCAGAAAATGTGACAGCTCCAAGCGAAACCGAAATATTGAAGGCATCTTGTAGGACGAATGCAAAGATGGCACCAAGCGCAGCGGGCGAGGTGTAACAAACATCGAATGCCCCGCAAGTCTTTCATATTGCCCGTCTTCAGATCGTTCCCCACTATCCCTGCATCGTCCTCTCTCGGGAGGTTGTAAAGGCGGCGCGGGTCATCTCGTGCTCGTTGCATGTACACTCGAGGAAGTCAGCCATTTCCAGGAGCTTTAGTTTGGCCAAGTCGGTGTCATCAGCCTAGAGCCAAACAAGGACAGTTTCCGAACCCTCGTATATGGGGCTCATGAGTGCCACTTTATGGGATTTCACGATGTTGTCATCTTAGTTGATACAGACGGCGTCGATTTAGCAGCGCGCACATGTAGCATTGCGATGAAGACACGTTAAGACGAACCCCCTAGATCAGAACCACCCCTGGAAGCGAACCACTAGTGGTGTTAGTGCGCACGGCTATTCCTAAGAGAAAACCCTAACATTCTATTAAATCTTAACTAGCGAATTTCTCAGCCATATTAGTAGATAAAATTGCGTAATAAATAGTATAAAATATATTAAAAATAGCCGAGTCTTATTATAATGATAAAACTAATATATTTAATTTATTTAAAAAGAAAAATATAGGTAAACTTTAAACTAAAAAATTGTATAGTAAATTAAACTATCTCTAAGTAATGTATTATATAAGTTTAATGTCAAGACAAAATTGTTAAAACATCTAGTAAAAATAAAATTACATAATATTAAAACCAGACTTCTTATAACTAATTCACTAAAAATAATAATTTACTTTAAGATTAAAGTAAATAAATTTTAAATATTATTTTACTTTATTTAAAGTTATATTACGTAATGAAAAGTATTTATTTAAGAAAAAACCTTAATATTATAATACTCACTTTCATAAACGTAATGTAATTTTATTTTTATTTGTATCTTGTATATGAATTTAATAAAGAATTCTTTTCTACTTGTTATACTTTATATGTAAAGCATATATATATTATAACAAAGTCTGACTTTCTGAGTTATAAGTAAATTTTTACCTTAAGTTATCATTTAAACATATATGAAAATATATATGATATATAATATAACTATACTATCAGGTGTAATTGTTATGTAATTTTAACTCTTATGTTCGTGGAGATATTTCAGCACGTCAATGTTAGTGTGTCGGCTATAAAATGCCCGTGCGCACTAACACCACTAGTGGTTCACTTCCGGGGGTGGTTCTGATCTAGGGGGTTCGTCTTAGCTAACAATCGCATCCAATGCGAAGTATGAACTAGTATCATCGAATGCTCTTCTGCAGTTTCAGACGTGATGATGGATGCCGCATGTTTTAAAATCTCGATGCAGTCGTGGCATGTTGTGTGGGTTTGCAGTTGTGCCATGTAATGCGAGGAGTGAGGTGAGGTGACACGAGAGCAGTTTTGGCGAATGCCCAGACTTGAAAAGTCGAACACTCTTTTGATAATTGGATAGATCAGCGATGATTCTATTTTGACGCAGAGTTGTGAAGTGAAATGTTAGACTTGTGCTTGTGTGTGTTTTCGTAAGTCCCCGCACTTCTTTCGGAGACTGACCTTGGCTATCGGCGCCGTTGAGGGCGGTCGCGAGCCAAACATGCTAAGCTCGAGAACCGCGCTGTGGCGCCAGCCGCACCAATCACCTGCGCCCGATCCCGGCCCGCCTCGCCTGAGCTGTGCGTCGTGGCACTGCGTTTTGAGGCGCGTTGCGCAGTGCCTTTGCGCAGGAATTTCCGCTTTTGGGAGTCTCTGACCCACCTACATCGCTTTCCACATTTGCCTCAGGGTGTTTTCAGTGGGCACTTGATAGGGGTGCCCCCTATTTTGATGTGGGTGCGCCCCCGCCCATTTTTGATAGTGTTGCACCCCAAATCCGTCTAGGGTTAGGGTTGTCAAGCCGTTTTTGTTACCACCCCACTTGACCGCGGCTACCTCTCGCCAGAATGGGACAAGAAAGGAGACACCACCGAGGGGCCTTGGAGCATGAGGGGATGGACAATGCAAGAGGACCTGCTCTCCAGTCGGCACTTTTCAAGTCATTTGGAAATTTCACATCAGCTTCTTTAAGAACATGTAGCACTGAAACGATATGGTTTTGAACCGTACACAACCTCCCACCCTCACCAAGAAAAGCCGATGCCTCGAAACGAATGAGAAAGAGTTGTCCCGGTTGAGATGGAGGGTTCAGGTTTTGGGCACATTGCCATTCGAACTGCAAAGTACTGCCTGGCCTACTTCCACAAGGCCAAAGGACAAGCAGAAACAACAGAGCAAGGTCACGTGCTCACGCGACTTTTGAACGCCCTGTGACTCAGACTCAAGACTCTCATCAGCCATCACCCAAGGCGACTCAGGTCGCGTCGCGTCGCGTCGTGTGACGCATACCATCTGCACCACAGAGGCCAGCAAGGCATAACAACGAATGCCGCAAGCCAATGATTTCAGAACTCGGCATGGCAAGGCTGCCTCCCCTTGTCCTTTTTATTTTATTTTCTTTTCCTTTTTCGGATTACATGCCACGCATTTGCGCACTGAACCCCCACGGATACTCTGCGGATATAGACCAGCCGCGGTGAGTTGAGGCTGCCGCCAATCGCTCCCAGCTGCGAGAGCGCCACAGAGCGAAGAACAGGTGGCCGACTTGTCTTGAACTGCTGCCACGGAAAAGCCATTGCGGAATTCGGTGAGAGTCATGTCTATGGTGACGAGTGCTGTCACTGTCATTGGAGACCAGGAGCAGTCCACCGAGTATAAATCATGAACCCTTCCCCATCTTGCATGAACATGCAGTCACATAAAATGAGAGCTCCGACATATGAGCAGAGCACTACACTATGCCTGTGAGCCCTAACTCAACACTCGCCTCGCTTTCCGACGTGAGGTTTGAACACAACCGCAATGCGACGGCTTCGTTTCTTCAAGGCGTCCTGGAAAGCCCTGGCGGACCCGGCATCACGGCCATCACCGACTTCCTCCTCAGCTCGCTCCCGCTGGGCTGGAATGCAACCGTCCCGTCCGGGCTGGACCTCAACACGACCCTGCTGCAGTTTTACCAGGCGAACATGAATCCCCTCCCGCAGAAATATCTCCACCTGGCCATCTCGGCATGCAGGGCCGAGCTTTGCCTGCTGCTTACCGGGCCGAGCGAGCCCGATGTGGCGGGCATCGGCGTAAGTATCCCGTTCATACCCATGCTTCAATGCACTCCTTTTCGACCTTGTTTTATTTTATTTAAACTGACACAACCGGCCACTAGATCATGTGGGCGCAGTACGTCCAGCTGGGCGTCACCGCCGTGTACGTGCTCCTCTTCGTCGTCGAAAGCACCATTCGCCTCCGCCATCGCAACTGGCAGCCCCGGAATGCGTTCCTGGCGCGCATCTCCGAGTCTCTCAAGGCCTGTGTCCGCATGAGCGTGGACTTCGCCCGCACCATGGGGCTCGGGCTGTGCGTCGCCGTGCTCGTCGCGTCGTCGGACAGCCGGTACACGTCGTACTCGATCAACGCCGGCACGTTCGCGGCCACGGCCTTCTCAGCCTCGTTTCTCACCCTCGAGTTCATCTCCTGGGCCTGGATCCCGTTCGACGCGCCCTACTACGTCATCCCGGCGGCGATGATGCTCCCCATCTTGACCCTTATCAGCATCAGCAACAGCCAAGGCACGCGCCGGACGGGAGCCTCGAGCCATTTTTTCGAGCTGTGTATAGACCTGCAGCGGGTCGACGCCGTGATGCGCGACTTGCACCACGTATTGCTGGTCCTGTGCGTTCCCGACCTTGCCTGCTTCCTGGCTTGGGTGGTGTTGCGAGTGGCGAGAGCGCGACGGGGGACGATGCGCGCCGGCTTCATGCTGGCAGAGACGGTGCTCCAGATTGCTGTCGTTGCGCTGACGCTGGCGACGCAGGCCGTTCTGCTTGCTTTTTTTGCCGCGTGCCGAGCTACAACTGCGCACATGCTAGGAGAGCAGAACGCAGAGACCCAGTGGACGCTGGGGCAGATCCTGTCGCTGACGGCCTTCCTTCCAGTCGTCCTCGAATTTGGGTCTGTTGTCTTGAGTAAGCCACCAGCGAGAACTCCGCTTTTCTTGGCTACCTAATCAGGAGGGAGGAAGAAGGACAGAGGGCAGGCCCAGATGCCGTTGAGACGGCGGTGTGAGGGGCCGAGTAAGGTGGATACCGTTACTTGGTGACTGAATCGATTATGGTTTCTATGAAGAAGAAGATCAAGAGTAGATACAGGAGCTGCGCGGAGCGCAGCTATATAGGCGGAGACCCGC
>Ga0247760_1000621_pt1 | contig 37656 bp, 7 predicted proteins | sample UWRJL171409R4_FD_179936 | JGI IMG/M metagenome (GOLD analysis project Ga0247760, IMG submission 179936) | Plant litter microbial communities from Arlington Agricultural Research Station in Wisconsin, United States - UWRJ-L171-409R-4 | ecosystem: Environmental > Terrestrial > Plant litter >... | reverse complement strand
AACATAAAGTTAAAAAAAAAAAAAAAAAAAAAAAAAAAAAAAAAAAACGAGGTGAGGACCTAGCCATACCATAAATAAATCCGCTGCACATGACAGCCGAGAAGACCTATACACATTGAAGAGGTGAGTAATAAGCACTGTTGCAAGGTCGCGCTGTCAGACTGCGACTGGCGTGATATTAGAAACTTACTTGGCCAGCCAAAATAAGCCAATCCTCCCAATGCAGCACGCGCACGATAAAAATTCGGGCGTAGAATCTCAGCGTGACAAATGCAAAGCTAACGAGGGCTGTCCCAGCAGCGCAGACTATAATATCGACGGAATACGAGCGGTCTGTTCCACCAGGTACCCCGAGCGGCCCAGGACCAGTGCCTGGTCGCCAACCAGGACGGGCGGTGAAATTCGTCTCCGCTATGTGTGAGGTACTCCGCTTTCCAGAGTGTCAGCACAAAATACAAAAGGTACCTTCGTAGCTTGGGCAAGTGGGGACATACCTCGCCGCTTAGAAGTGGGGGTTGCGGAGCCAGAAATTCGACGCCGCTAAAGATTTTAGGGAAAAAAAAGCCAAGGCTGTTTACTAATGGCCTTCATATTTTAAGTCAAGTTACGCTCAGACATTTTTTTAGCCCTGGTTGCTTTACACTAGTCCACTTCAGTAATATGAAGGGCGTTAGGGGCGAAGCCCTAGCAAGTTTTTTAGTTTGACACTAGCCGCTTTTGTACTTACCTACGTCCGTATAATGGGAAGCCAAAAGTCTAAACCTGTCAGAAACACTGCACACTGGAATCTGTGGAAACAAAGAGGGTTGTAACTGCTTCCTTCCATCGCCCCTTAGCTCTCTGGCTAAGCAGTGTTTCTGACAGGTTATTGCAGTGGTGGTGGTGGTGGAAACGCGTGCAGTGCAGCACGACGCGCTGGCTTTTAGGGGCTTATAGTGGATGGTAATAACAGGGCTCTGATAAGTGAAAAACCTTATCGGAGCCGTCTTATCGACTGGAGTGCGGCTAATTACGATAATTACGCGGCCCGCCTGGGGCTTTGCGGCGCAATTACGCGCGCCTTCGATAAGCGAGTTAAATATAAGATAATATGAAATTAATAGCGACGTTAACAATTACTTGTCGATTTATTGCGTGCAGCTAACGAAGATCTGTTTGTAAGGTGTCTCACTCGCTTATTATATAGTTACGACCCTTTTAGCCTAGGATGTCAGGATTATCAGCGCTCTCATCCCGCTTGGTCCAGTTTATCCCAAACTGCGCCGCACTGCGCTGTGTGAGCATAGCAGCCGGGCGAGCAAGATACAATGAGTCATCCTGTCAAAGCTGCCTGCTTAAAGAGCGGGCCGGCCGTCAAATACGGAACCCCGCCGCGCCCCAGCGATAAAAATGGGATTTCTCGGTATGCCGATTCTCAACACATCACCATGAGCGTTCTAGCACTCGTAACGTTCGTTTTAGCCCTAGCTAGCCCTTCGGCAGCCGGAGGCGGGTATCCGCCAACAGTTGAGGGCGTGACAATTATACCGTCAAAATTGTACAAAAATGTCACCATCTCCTTCAAAGAGCCAGGCATTTGTGAAACAACGCCAGGCGTCGGGTCGTATTCTGGTTACGTGCACCTCCCTGCTGGCTTTCTGGAGGACCAAGCCTACCCCATCAACACCTTTTTCTGGTTCTTCGAGGCCCGCAATCAGCCTGAAAGTGCACCGCTAGTTATATGGCTTAACGGGGGTGCCGGTGCCTCTTCCATGATGGGCTTGTTGGAAGAACTGGGACCCTGTACGGTCGGCTAAGACTCTGCAACCATAATACTGAACCTATTCAGTTGGAACAACAACGCTAATTTGATCTTCATCGATTAACCAAATCAGGTTGGCTTTTCCTACGATATTCCCACTAACGGAACGCAGGTGCCACGGAGCGATAGATTCGGCTTTAATATCGTCCCTGGAGAGTCGGACTCTGGCGGCGCCTATAATCTCACAACTAATGTTGGCACCTTTTCGACGCAGATCATTTCCAACACAGCTAACTCCACCATGGCGGCAGCGAATCACCTGTGGAACTTTCTCCAGATCTGGCTCTCTAGCTTTCCTCACTACTGGTCATCAAACGAACGTATGAGTCTCTGGACAGAGAGCTACGGCGGCCACTATGGTCCGGAATTCTCGCGCTTCTTCCTCGAGCAGAACAAAAAGATTCGCGACCCTAGTAGGAGTCGCAAAGGAGGGCTCCGGCCAATCAAACTCAGCACTCTCGGCATCATCAGCGGCTTATACGACGTAGCCGTCCAGGCAGAAACCGGGATTCACTACGCCTATAACAACAGCTACGGCATTCCCCTGATCAACCAAACCACCCACGCCTCTGCCCTAGATGCATGGTCCCGCCCCAACGGAGGTCGCGATCTCCTGCTCTCCTGCCGACACGCCATCTCGCACCACGCCTCCAACACGTCCGCTGCCTGCAACGCTGCATCCGACGCTTACGAAGCTCTCTTGTCCCCCCTCTCCGCTGACTCCCGCGGCATCTACGATCTCACCCATCCCCTTGCCGATCCCTTTCCGCCGCCCCACCTCTATGGCTACCTCCGCCAGGAATCTGTCCTTGCTGCCCTCGGCGTCCCGGTGAATTACTCGGCCAGCTCCCCCGTGGTAGGACAGGCATTTACCTCGACGTTTGACTGGATGCTGGGCGGCCACCTCGACAACCTCGCCTACCTCCTCGACAACGGCGTCAGCGTGCATCTCCTGCATGGGGATCGTGACCCGTCGTGCGAGTGGCGGGGAGGGGAACGCGCGAGCCTTGCTGTTCCGTGGGAGAGACAGAAGGACTTTGCGAGGGCAGGGTACGCCGCTTTAACTATGCCTGGCGGGGAGGTGAAGGGGATGACGAGGCAGCTGGGAAATTTTAGCTTCACAAGGGTGTTTCAGGCGGGGCACGAGATTCCGGCGTATCAGCCCGAGGCTGCGCTGGTTGTTTTCGAGAGGGCGATGAGCGGGAGGGACGTGGCAACGGGCAGGGTAAAGGTAAGGGGGGAGTATGCGACCGAGGGACCGAGGGATATTTGGCATGTTAAGAACGAGGCGGAGGAGATGCCTAAGGAGAGGTGCTATATTCTGAAGCCATTGAGTTGTAACCAGAACGTGTGGAATAGGATATTGAAAGGGGAGGTGAAAGTGAAGGACTACTATGTTGTGGAGGAGGAGGGCGAGAGAGTGGAGGGCGCTGAGGGAATGGGGGACTTGTGAATGAGAGAATGATGAAACTGGCCCAGAACGCTATGAAGCAGCCGATTAAGTATTTCACTACCTTTATAACACTCGGACAGGCCATCGGCTTAAAACTTCCCCGTGACAGCGGAAAAAGCCGGGTTACCACAAACCGTGTGTTGAGCAGATCACCCGCCCTCTGGGTTACCGATAAGCGGATTTATTAACAGTGGGGTCTTGGAAAACCCCTGAAATTGCAATTTCCACCCTCCTTAGCTACTTCAGACCCCTGTCTATCGATTTCAGGCGTTACGGCGTTACCTGCGCTGCTTGAGGGTATCTATAAGCCGGTTGAGGCTTCCATCGCCACGTATTTGCTCTACCTCCGCCACAGCCTCGGCCTCACTTCGACCCCTGGATATACGTGAAGAGATGGCATCCCAGATTACCTTGTGGTGGTAAAACTGTACCCTGATAGTGCTTCCAGGGCGCTAACGGCTTCCCTATTAGGCCTTGAGCTTCTGTATTGCAGGCTGGCCTTTAAAGCTGTGACGACCCTGCAGGCTGTCACTTGGGCCGGAGCGGCCCGACAAATCCCCCGCATAAGGAACAGTGCAGGAAGACAGTACGCATGGTACTGCGCACTGGGCCAGGGGTGCAAAGACCCGAAGCCCCTACGACTAACCAGCAGCTGCTCGGTCTTGGCAAAGGTGCTCACTTACTGAGCATCTGTAAGACCTTTAAGTAAGAAGTGCTTAGCAGCAGGTTACTTAGTTCCTCACTAAGTAATAAGCCACTGAGCAAGGTACGAGGTACCTTTAGCTGGTTGGTATAAATAGTTATGGTTATGCCTATAACTACCGTGAGGGACTTTAGTTCCTTACGCTAGTATTTAATTGTTCATTTATATCCTACTGTTTAGACTCACCTTTGTGTATTATAATAATAATAACTTATAATAATATTAAACCCCTATTTAAGAGTGTTAGCTTAATAAGCTGTCTTTAGAACACCCTTTACCTATTAGCGTCTTACTATACGTTTTATCTTAACTTACGTTAGTCCTTTTAAGGCTTATATTAGGTATAGGTTATAATATAATATTAACGTCCTAGTTTTAAACGCTGTTTATTAAACTTTTAGATACTACCTCTCTTTTATTACTAATATATTATCCTCTGGAAAAGGTAAGGAGATTAAGGAGGTGTAAGCTTAACCTTGACTCCTTATTATTGATAAGTTAGCTGCACGTTTTGAAAACTTAAACCTTAATTAGTAGGGACTGGTTAAAGAACTTAATAAAACTTTCCCCAGAGATATTAAGAACTACATTAATCTTATTAAGAAACTTTAAGCTTGACTTAACGCTGTTAAGCTAAAGAATAATAACTTTAAGAGCTTATAGAAGAAATAAGTAAAGCTTCTTTTATTATTACGTTTTAAAGGAGACTTTATACAGTTAGAGTCTTAAATAGCCTAGTTTTAAAGTTATGTTACTTATTACGATAAGTAGTTCTTTAAGGAAGAAGGAAAAGTTAGGTTTACTAAAGCCTTATTAGATAGAGTAGTTACTTACTGGTATGAACTTTATGTAAAAATAATTAATAAACTTTCTGTAGATAGAGTGCGTAAAGAGGCTTTTAAGACTTAAGTCCTTTTTGACGATTTTGACGTTTTTATTAACTAGCTTCGGATTAAGTTTAGAGAATTAAACGCTCTTAAGTAAGCTAAACAGTGCCTAATAGCTTTAAGGTAGATATCTTTAATCTTTAAGTTCTCTATACGCTTTAAACTGGAAGCAGTAAAGATTAAGCTTAATTAAAAGGCCTTAATAATACTGTTTTAAAGTAGTCTAAAAGAGCACGTTATTAAAGATCTTTATTAGGAAGACTGCTTAGATTACCTTTAGGAGCTAGTTAAGATAGTTATTAAAGCTAATAATTAATATTATGATTATTATTATTAAAAGAACTATTAAAAGGAACAGACCCCTTATTAGTTAAGTAAATTAAAGAAAAGGAATTAGTTAACTGTGATAGGTTATTATCTTAAATTAATGGATATTAGTATAGTAAACCGTTAGAACTAACCTAACCGCGATAAGCCTTAATAACAGTAGTAGTAAAAGCAGTTTAAAGACCTATCTTAAGTTCAGTGCTTTAACTGTGATAAGAAAGGCTATATAACACAGTAATACCTATTATTAAAATAAATTAGTTAGAAACCTGTTTTAAAAAGAGGAAAATATATTAAGTTTAACTTAAGAGACGTTTACGTCTAGATAGTAGGTAATAAAGAAGACTATACTTAGATAAATAAGTGTAACTTAAGAGATAAGGAAGAAGAGAGAGAACTTTAAAATGTAATGTATTTAGTCTTTAAAGGTATCTTAGAAGAGTTAGTTATAAAGGTGTAGGTTGTAGAAGACTGACTTTAAGGTAAAAACTTAGAACTATTAAAGGTGCAGGTTATAGAAGACTGACTTTAAAAAGAGATGTTCTAGTTAGCTATTACAGGCTTTAAAAACCTTATCCTGTAAGTTTAGGAATTAAGGAAGTTTAGGAAGGACTTTAACTTAGAAATTACTAAGATAGTAAAAGAAGTTGAAAAACTAGCCCTTTAGGCTACTTAAACGGTAAAGTAAGCTTTAGAAAGTGAAAGAGAATAAACTGAAAGAATTAAGTTAAAAAAACAGAAGTTTTTCTTAACAGTACCCTTTAAGACTCTTAAGTACTTTAAATACGTTAAGTGGATTAACACCCTCACTTTATTAAAAGAAGGACAGCTTAGGTAGCTGCCTTATATTAAAGTTAATATGTTTTAAACTGGTACTTTAAAGGTCCCTTAAGAAGGTATAAAGTAAGTATATTAATAGAGGGTTTAAGAGTTAAAAGAGAAATATTAAGAGTTAGTGGATAAAGTAAAGGATTTATAAGTTAAAGGCTTTACTGTAACGTTTAAGGATAAAGTAGTAGAGATTAAGTTATAACTTTATAATAAAGTTCGCTTTATTAATTAACTTAAATACTAACTTGTTAAGGAAGGACACTTTATAGAGGAATAAGTTAAGTTGTTATTATTTAAGTTTTAAGAAGAGGTTTAGGAGAAATAATATATATAAAGGTAAGTAGAAGAAGAAAAGGAATAAGGTATTACTTCTCCTGTTCTATACTTTATAATTACAGTACCTGCAGTTAATATTAACTACCTTAATTATAAAGATATACTGTAAATTAATTATATATACGATAACTGCGCTCTTAACTGGTATTATAGGCTTAAGGCCTTTTATAACCACTTCCCTAGCACATAAAGGAGGGATTACGTTATTGTAAGAGTGGAGTTAGAACTAGCTTACTACCGAATCTCTTATTTCCTAATAAAAGAATTTAGTAATAAGCGGAAAGTTATTATAGTTAACTAAGCTCTTACTATGTATTAGTAAAGAGGGGTACTTAATAATTGCCTAGTTGCAATATGCTTGTTACACTTTAACGGAAAAGCTAGAGAGTAGTAAAAGCGGGAAGACTATTAACGGATTTAAGAGCAAAAAGATATTGTTGCGATCTAAGCTTACAGAACGTACTATCGACTTATTAAAGACTTTAAGAACATTATACTGTTTAAAGTCGACTAGACGCTAAGGCGTAAAAACTTAAGAAAGTGTTGCACAGTAGGGTTTTATAGGCCTGTAGTACAGGCCTGTTGCTTAGAGGAAGTAGAGCGGTACTGTTCTAAACTAACTACAGCGCTGGAAGCGCTGTAGGAAGTAAAAGAAGGCCTGAGGTACAGAGGCAGTGCCTCTGTATATGACTGAATGAGTGGTGTGAATTGCTTTAGCAGGCCTGTAGTACAGTACCTGCAGAGCTATATAATATTATAGCTATAAAGAGGAATGTAAAGCACTGCGTTGGTGTACAGTGTTGCTATACAACAGCAGAGCTTAGTAAGGTGCTGAGGGAAGCGAAGCACAGGCCTGTAGTATAGTGCCTGATAAAGCAGTTACAGTGGACTCTGCACTGTAAAACAACTGGGTTGCAGAGCTTGGTAAGATGCAACTTACTGAGCTGTTATGACTGCCGAGGAGGGGAATTGCTTGCTTAGTAGAAGGCTAGATACAGGAGAGGAGAGGGCCTTTTGTAGGCTGTAGTCGGCTTCCAGAGCCTTTTATCTACTATACAGGATTGGAATAGTGGCTGTAGGCCACGTAAGTGCTTGTGTGACTCACTGGGTTCCAGAGGCTTCCACAGCTCCGCTGTGGCAACTGGAATCCAGTGGAAACTGGTGGAATTTAAGGGGTGAAACCCCCCTGATTCCAGGGGGTTTTAGAGGGTTCGGCGCAGTGCGCCGACCCAGTGGACCCACTAGGGCTAGAAACCAACAGAAAGGTTAATCGCTAGGTCTATTAGAGTTACCTGTTTTTCCAGAAGGAATTAGGAAAAGGCTATAAGCCCTCTAAAAGGGCTAGAAACTAATAATCCGCTAGTTAGTAAAAACCTTAAGAAGAAGGAGAAGCACTTAGAGGTTAAGCTAGATAAGACCTTAAAGACAGATAATTATTATAACTTAGATATTAAAAGAGCATAAGTATTATTCTATTAGTATCGATATAATAAACAGGAGAGGGAGGCTGTTTAGGGTAAGAGCAGTAATTAATAACAGGAGTGCTTCTAACTTAATACACCCCTTACTAGTTAACTGAAGGAAACTCTTTAACTAAGAGTATAAAAAGGCTATTTCTATTTGGAATGGAAAAGGAGGCCTATATTAGTATAATAACAGTAAAGTTACCTATTACTCACCACTCTTAATTAAAGTAGACAGGGACGAATAATAAATGGACTTTAACGTTACATTAGTTATAAGGTATAACATAATCCTAAGTTTACCTTAATTAGAAAAGTATAACTCTGTAATTAATTAAAAGAGTAGCTACCTCGCCTTTAGTAAGTCCCTTAGCTATAATCACTGTTTAAAGAAAGCTAAGAAGGTATTAAATCGCTTTAAAGATACACGAAGCACTTAGAAATACGTTAAACCCTTAAGATTAAGTATAATTTAAGTTAAGTTTATAAAGACAGTTAAAGGACTAAAAGGTCTACCGCATTACTTAAATGACAATTTAAAAGGTAAAAAGAAGTAAGAAACTAATCTACAGATAAGTAAAGAAGTTAATTTATCTAAAATACCTGTAAAGTATAAGAAGTTTACCCTGTTTCGAAAAAAGATACTATAATTACTAGATTACAGATTATAAGATTACGAAATTAAGCTAAAACTAGGAGCGAAACTTTACAGCTTCCAGCTTTATTACCTAAACCCCTAACAGGCTAAGGCCTTAAGGGAATACGTTAATAAAAATCTAAAGAACAGATTTATTATAGAATCCTAATCCCTAATAAGGTACTTAATACTATTTATCCTAAAAAAGGTAAACAGTAAGCTATATATAATCGTTAACTACTAAACGTTAAACGAGGATATGATTAAAAATCGCTACTTACTGTTACTTATTACGGAAATGAAAGAATAGATTATTAAGGTAAACTGGTTCTCTAACCTTGATTTCCTTATAGGATTCAATTACATTAAAGTGAAGGAAGAGGATAAGTATAAAACGGCTTTTCGGACTTATAATAGGTATTACTAATATTGTGTTATACTGATAGGATTAATAAACACCCCTGTGACTTTCTAAGGCCTTATTAATAGTGTTCTTTACCCTTTCCTTAATAAGTTTATTTTTATGTATTTAGACGACGTTCTAATCTATTCTGAAACTTTAAAAGAATACTGAAAGTATATACGATAGGTTTTAACAGCTCTTAAAAAGGCAAAGTTAACAGTAAACTTAGAGAAAAGCCACTTTTACGTTTAGGAGCTAAACTATTTAAGGTTTAAAATAACCTTTAGAAAGCTCGAAATGTAACTAAAGAAGATAAAGGTAATTAGAGATTAGCCTACTTTAAAGAACTAGAAAGAGTTATAAACCTTTATTAACTTTATAAACTTTTATTACTGTTTCGTTAAGTACTTTACGAAAATCGTAAGACTACTTTACAAACTTACAGGCGAAAGAAAGCTGTTTAAATAAACTAATAGATAATAGAAGGTATTTAAAGACCTTAAATACGCCTTTATTATAATACCAGTCCTAGCCCTCCCCGATTTCTTAAAGCCTTTCCGAGTTAAAATAAACTCCTTAAAGTTCGCAATTAGCAAAGAACTTAACTAAGTCTAAGATAATAAGAAACGCTACCTAGTTACTTTCTTATTAAAAAGAATCTACAGCCTAACGTTATAATATCTAATCTACAATAAGGAACTAATAACAATTATTTAATACTTTACTAAATAGGTACTGTATTTAAGTAACACGGAAGAACTAATTTAAGTCTTTTCAGACTATAATAACTTCTAATACTTCTTAACAAAGGAATTTAATCTATAATAAACATAATAAGTAGAATTAATAACCCTATTCCACTTTTAAATTCACTATATTAAAGAAAAGATAATAAGTAAGCTAATACTCTTAGTTAGAAATAGGATTATAAAGATATTAACCTAGTCCTAATCCTTATTATTATATTTAACGAAGTAAAGAATAGCACGTTAGAATATACGCTATAAATATCAGATAACTAGACATTAAAATAAATTATTAATATCTGTATAAACTTATAAACAAAGTATAATATTTATTAACAGTAATAGGACTTTTAAGTAAGAAGGCTAACGGAAAGAACTTATAAGTATAAATACCCTTTAAGAGACTTCTTAAGGCACGTGTAAGACTGTAGTAAAAAGTGCCCAAAGCATTTAAACTATAATAAAACTGGTTATTAGCTAGAATAACTGTTAGAAAGTGTAAACAGTACACTTAAATTAAAAGTAAGGCTTTAGTACTAAGAGAAACCGTATATCTATAACCTAGATAAACGAAAGGAATATATTTAGTAAGTTTATAAGTCTCGACTTAAAGGACATATAGGCTAAGCTAAGACTTTTATATAAACTTAGTAAACATATACCTTCCTAGAAATAAAAAAGCTAGTTAAGGAAGTAGTTAATAACTGTAATATCTACTACTAGAAGCAGAATTAGCACTATAAGCCCTATAAACTTCTCGAACCACTCCCTGTATTATAAGTGTTATAAAGTTTAATCTTACTCGACTTTATTACTAGGATTCTAAAGTCTAGGGACCCTATTATAGGAGTTATTTATAACTAAATCCTTATAGTAATCGACAGGTTAATAAAATAAGCCTATTTCTTATTAACTTTAAAAGATATAACAGTGGAGTAACTTACTTATATCTTTAAGAAAGAGGTAGTTTTATAATACCTTTAACTAAATAATATCGTTACAGATTAAGATAAGTTAATTATGTTGAAGTTTTAGTAAAGATTAATGTAAAGAATAAGTGTAAAGAGTAAGCTTTTAATAGTATTTTACTTACAGACAGATAGTTAAACGGAGTAAGTTAACTAAATACTTATAACATATCTTTAAGCTTACGTTAACTTTAAATAAGATAATTAACTTAAATTATTACTAATAATGTAGATAACTTATAATATAACGTTAATTAAGTTAATAAGTATGTTACTATTCTTCGCTAATTACAGTAAGGAGCTTAAGCTCCGTTAAAGCCCGCCTACCAGCACCCCCTAAGCTGTAATCCGTATAAACTAAATGTAAGAACTATATAATTATTTATAAGCTAAACTTAAGTTCACATATAAATAAATAAAGAAGTTTACTGATAAATACTGAACTAAATAACTAATGCTTAAGGAAGGACTTTATTATAATAGTAAATGAGTTAGGGAACTAACTCTTTAAGAAGAGGATTACGTTTACCTTTTTTTGTAAAACCTGTATTTGAAACGACTTAGTAAGAAGCTTAACTTTAAAAGGTATAAACTGTTCTGAATTAAGAAAAAGGTTATTACCTTTAATTATAAACTAGATTTACCTGCCAGTATAAAGGTGCGGATTAAGGTTTTTTACGTCTCACTTTTAGAACCTACCTTAAAGAGAGTTCTTTTAGAAAAGAAGATTAAGATTAACGTTAATAAAGATAAGTATAACGTTAAGGAAGTTATAGATTTATAAAAGGGAAAAAACACGTTTAAGTATCTTATTAAGTAGTTAGATTACGGCTTTAAAAGTAACTTATAAAAGTTAGTTAAAAATCTTAAGTGCTTAGACTTAATTGCAGAGTTCTACTGAAAAAATCCAGACTAATTAAAACTAATGATAAGAATTAGAAATAAGATAAGATTTAATATTTAAATTACTATACTAAAGAGTAAGATTACTATAGGACTTAAAGCCTGAGAAGCAGCAGGAAACTCCTTAATAAGTATAGGAAGATATTTATTAAAAGCTTTAGCTAAGGTTATAAAGACCTTAAACTTAATAAGGAGGCTGGACCTTTAGAGCTCTTAGTAAGCTTTATATAAAAATAAGTTAGTAAAAAAGGGGCCGCCCTTTACGTACTGGAAAAAGGAGTTACAGACTAAGTTAAGAAAAAGTTATCGGCTGTAGTAACCCTTTAGAAAAAGAACTAACAGGTATTCCTATTAAAAAACCTCCCTAATTAAAGGACTTATTAGCTTTAGGAGGAGCGACCAGACAGGCCTCCTCCTGCTCCTAGAAATGAAAGATCTCTGCCTCCTGGTTAAATGTAGAAAAAGCTTGCTTTTCCGTCTTACGGCGCTGGACTTTAATCCATTTAAGTCAGGCAGCAGCTTTACGGAGCTTTTAGGTTTTTAACTCTAAGTTCTGTGTAGTAATGTTGTGCTTTATGTTAAGATAGCGCTTTTTAAAAAGGAGCTGTTAGAGGAAGGTATTACTATAACCGAACGTATTACATGAAAATAAAGCCCTTATTAGTAAGTATTTAAAATAACTGTCTAATCGTGTAATAATAAGACAGGAAAGTGATTTTAAAGAATAATAACTATAAGGTGATATTTACGATTTAAAAGTTAAAATAAAATCCGTAAGGTTACGGTGATAAAAGGTACTGTTTTTCAAAATACACTTTTATATACGGTTAGTAGGTATAGTTACGTTAGAAAAGAAGGAACGCTCTTATTAAGATTCTTTATGGAAAAAGAATATTAAAGAGGGGGAATTATGTAATAACCCTGTAAGCTGTTATTTAAGTTAGAGCAGCCTGATAAATCCCCTATATAAGGAACAGTGCAGGAAAACAGTACACACGGTACTACACACTGGGCTAAGAGTGCAAAGACCTAAAGCCCTTATAATTAACTAGCAGCTGCTTAATCTTAATAAAGGTGTTTACTTACTAAGTATCTGTAAGACCTTTAAGTAAGAAGTACTTAATAACAGGTTACTTAGTTCCTTACTAAACAATAAGCCACTAAGTAAGGTATAAGATACCTTTAATTAGTTAGTATAGATAGTTATAATTATACTTATAACTACCATCAGGGACTTTAATTCCTCACGCTAATATTTAATTATTTATTTATATCTTACTGTTCAGACTCACCTTTATGTATTATAGTGACAACGACTTACAGTGACATTAAACCCCTATCTAAGAGTGCTAGCTTAACAAGCCGTCTTCAGAACACCCCCTACCTGTTAGCGTCCTGCCATACGTTCTGTCTTAACTTGTGCCAGTCCTTTTAAGGCCTGTATTGGGTGCAGGTTGTAATAAAAGCCTTCTTTCCACTTACGCTAAACGTCCTTAACCGTGAATACCTTCCTTAAGTTAGAAATTACAGGCAGTGCTGTAAGGTTACTTATTGCGGCCAGCTTTAGTAAAGGCGTTAGTGTAGGTATAGGTGTAGGTGTAGGTGCAGGCGTAGGTGTAAGCATCCCTAATATTAGGTTAGGGTTGGCTTTTAAATAGTTAGTATTGGTAATTGTAATAGGGATCTTACTAGAGAGTAAGGCTTCCAGAAGCTTAATTTCTTAGTTAGCTAACTGGCTAGCAATCTGTTAGCTACTATGTAGAATAGTAAAGTAAGTGCTCTTTATAAAGCTATATAGCTTTAATAAAGCACGTTATAATAAAAGGCTTAATAGCTTTACTATATTAGTAGTACTAGCTTATACTGTATGTATAAAAGCCTCTTACTTATTACTGTGAAAAGAAGTGTAAGAGAAAAAGGGTAGTAATGGAAATTATAGTTATAAAACAGCTAAGTCCTGTAAAAGAATAATGTAAAGGCGTTTTATAAGCTTAAGGAAGCTATTACTAGTAAGGTTGTTATTATTAAGGCCGCCTTACGCCTACTAGTAGCATTACATATGCGCCTTAAAGTGGAGCTCCCACTTTTTAATTTAAAGTTAAAGCTAGTTTTATAAAGCAGCTAGAGGCTTCTGTACTACACGCGTTAAGAAGTAATTATCTAATAATTTAAAAAAGCTAATAATAATACGTATAAATTAGGGTAGTAAGTAAGTAAGGTACGCTTAGTAAAGAACGTTTTAATTTTAACGGCTAGCTTATAAGATTTACGTAAGTGAAGTGTTATAAGTCTCCATATCTTAAGCTCCAGTTTACTGTGGTAAATGGGTCTTTTTTACTGTAAAGAGGCTAATAGCGCTGAAGATACGTTAGGTCTCCTGTAATTATATGCTGTAGGAGAGCTCTTCTTTATAATTTTTACTAACGAGGACCTTAATTCGATACTAATCCTAACAGTAGTGAAAAGAAGGTAGCGGCTTACTTGTAATATATTATCGCTAGAAGAATAACTGTGTTAAAGTGCCTTACGTATAAAGAAGGGGGTTCTTATAGCGTAAAGACCCTATAAACTCCTTTTTCGCTATCTTATTTATCTACTATCTTATAAAAGCGATATAAGGCAGTTATATAGCGTAAGGCCTTCAGTAGAAGGGTAATTAAGTAAAGAGAGGTTAGTAAGCTTTATCTTTCGGTAGTTCTCTCTATATAGGAGGTAATAATGGCCGAAAAGAAGATCCAGGCACGTTTAGAAGTTCTGCGGTATATTAGCTGCTCTGTAGAGTAGGTGCTTTTAAATTGTAAGCCACTTAGCGGTAGAATATTTAACCTAGATACCTTTAGTACTGCGATCCTTAAAGCTAGCGTGGTTAAGCTGGTTTCTTTAGCGGCTACGTTGTTCCAGAAAGCTACGTACGGCGGCGTTACGTGGGTTATCCGTATTCCTACCGCCGTGGGTTACTTGCACGTGCTAGAGCTTGATTACGGTAGCGATATACGTATCTATTATACCCTTTATGTAGAGGTTACCTGTAACGACCCTACAGGCCGTTACTTGGGCCGGGGCGGCCTAACGAATCCCCTGTAGAAGGAACAGTGCGGGAGGACGGTGTACACCATCCAGGCGCACTGAGCCAAGGGTGTAAAGACCCGAAGCCCCTACAACCAGTAAGAAAGCGCTTAGTGGTTTATAAAGACTAATAACACTAAGTATTGCTTAGTTGACTGCTTGGCCGTAACTGTGTGGTGCACTATTAAGTATAACAGACTAAGCATAGTACGAAGTACCTTTAGGCAGTTAGTATAGATAGCTATAGTTATGCTTATAACCACTATAAGGGACTTTAGTTCCTTACACTAGTATTTAATTATTCATTTATGTCTTACTGTTCAGACTTACCTTTATATATTATAATGACAGCGACTTACAGTGATATTAAACCCCTGTTTAAGAGTGCTAACTTAATAAGCTGTCTTTAAAACGCCCCTTACCTGTTAGCGTCCTGTTATACATTCTGTCTTAACTTGCGCTAGTCCTTTTAAGGCCTGTGTTAGGTGTAGGTTATAATATAATATTAGCGTGCTAATTCTAAACGCTGTTTATTAAACTCCCAAATATTACCTCCCTCCTGTTATTAATATATTAACCTTTAGAAAAGGAAAGGAGCCTAAGGAGGCTTAAGCTTAGCCTTAGCTCCCTATTATCGATAAGTTAGCCGTATGCCTTAAAGAGTTAAACCTTAACTAGTAGGGATTAGTTAAGGAACTTAATAAAGCTTTCCTTAAAGATATTAAAAGCCGTATTGGTTTTATTAAGAAACTTTAAGCCTGATTTAACGTTATTAAACTGGAGAATAATAACTTTAAGGGCTTATAGAAGAAATAAGTAAAACTCCCCTTACCGTTACGCTTTAAGGGAGACTTTACGTAACTAGAGTCTTAAATAACTTAGCTTTAGAGTTATATTACTTATTATAATAAGTAGTTCTTTAAGGAAGAAGGAAAGGTTAGGTTCGTTAGAGCCTTACTGGATAAAGTAACTGCTTATTAATATAAACCTTATATGAAGATAATTAATAACCTCTTTATAAATAAAGCGCGTAAAGAGGCCCTTAAGACTTAAGCCCTTTTTAATAACTTTAATATGTTTATTAATTAACTCTGGACTGAGTTTAAAGAATTAAACGCTTTAAGATAGGTTAAGTAACGCCTTATAGCCTTAAGATAGACGTTTTCAGTCTTTAAGTTCTTTACACGTTTTAAATTAGAAGTAGTAAAGATTAAGCTTAATTAAGAGGTTTTAATAATGCTGTTTTAAAGTAGTTTAAAGGAGTATATTATTAGAGACCTTTATTAAAAAGACTAACTAGACTGTCTTTAAGAGTTAGTTAAGATAGTTATTAAGGTTAATAATTAATATTACGATTATTATTATTAAAAGAACTTTTAAAAGGAATAAACTCCTTATTAGCTACGTAAACTTAAGAAGGGGAACTAGTCGACTGTAACAGGTTATTACCTTAAGTTAATAGATATTAGTATAATAAACCGTTAAAACCGACCTAACTGTGATAAACTTTAATAATAATAATAGTAAAAGTAACTTAAGGACTTATTATAAGTTTAATGCTTTAACTGTAATAAAAAAGGTTATATAGTATAGTAATGCCTGTTGTTAAAGTAAGTTAGTTAGAAACCAGTCCTAGATAAAGGAAAACACATTAAGTTTAACTTTAAAGATATTTATATTAGGATAGTAAGTAATAAAGAAGATTACACTTAGATAAATAAGTGTAATTTAAAAGATAAGGAAGAAGAAGAGGAACTTTAGGATGTAGTATATTTAATCCTTAAGGGTGTCTTAGAAGAGTTAGTTATAAAGGTGTAGGTTGTAGTAAACTGACTTTAAGGTGGAAACTTAAAACCGTTAAAGGTGCAGGTTATAAATGACCGACTTTAAGAAGAGATGTTCTAGTTAGCTGTTATAGGTTTTAAAAACCTTACCTTATAAGCTTAAAAATTAAGGAAGTTTAGAAAAAACCTTAACTTAGACCTTATTAAGGTAGTAAAGGGAGTTAAGGAATTAGCTTTTTAGGCCACTTAAGTAGTAAAATAAGCCCTGGAAAGTGAAAGAAAGTAAGCTAAAAAAGTTAAGTTAAAGAAACGAAAGTTCTTCTTAATTATACACTTTAAGACTTTTAAACACTTTAAGCATGTTAAGTGGATTAGTACCCTTACCTCCTTAAAAGAAGGATAACTTAGATAACTACCCTGTATTAAAGTTAACGTATTTTAAACTGGTATTTTAAGAGTCCTTTAAGAGGACATTAAGTAAATATATTAATAGACGGTTTAGGAGTTAAAGGAAAGATATTAAAAGTTAGTAAATGAAATAAAGGACTTATAAGTTAAAGGCCTTACTGTAACGTTTAAAGATAAAACAGTAAAGATTAGTTTACAACTTTATAATAGAGTTTACTTTATTAATCAGCTTAAATGCTGACTTGTTAAAGAGGGTTACTTTATAAAAGAATAAGTTAGGTTACTGTTACTTAAGTTTTAGGAAGAGGTTTAAGAGAAATAATAAACTTAAAGGTAAGTGGAAGAAGAGAAGAAATAAGGTGTTACTCCTCCCGTTCCGTACTTTATAACTGTAGCACCTGCAGTTAACGTTAACTACCTTAGTTATAAGGATATACTGTGGATTAATTGCGTGTATAATAACTGTGCTCTTAACTGGCATTATAGACTTAAGGCCCTTTATAACCACTTCCCTAGCGTATAAAGACAGGATTACACTGTTATAAGGGTGGAGTTAGAATTAGCTTATTATTAAGTCTTTTACTCCTTAATAAGAGAGTTTAGTAATAAGTAAAAGGTTATTATAGTTAATTAAGCTCCCATTATATATTAGTAAGGAGGGGTATTTAATAATTACCTAGTTATAACGTGTTTACTGTATCTTAGAGGAAAAGTTAAAGAGTGGTAAAAGTAAAAGGATTATTAATAGATTTAGGAATAAAAGGATATTATTGTGATCTAGTCCTGTAAAGCGTATTATTGATTTATTAAAGATTTTAAAAACATTAAACTGTTTAAAGTTAATTAGACGTTAAGATGTGAAAACTTAGGAAGGGTTAATTGTTAGGTTTATTAAAGCTGCCTGTTTTTTTAAAAGGAGTTGGGAAAAGGCTGTGGGCTTTTTAAAAGGGCTAGAAATTAGTAGTTTGCTAATTAGTAAAAACCCTGAGAAGAAGGAGAGGTATTTAAAGGTTAAGTTAGATAAGACTTTAAGGATAAATAGTTATTATAACTTAAATGTTAAAGGAGTATAAGTATTATTCTGTTAGTGTTGATTTAATAGATGGAAGAGGGAGGTTGTTTAGGGTAAGAGTAATAATTAATAGTGGAAGTGCTTTTAACTTAGTGCACTTTTTATTAGTTAATTAAAGGAAACTCTTTAATAAAAAGTATAAAGAGGTTATTCCTATTTAAAATAGGGAAGGAGGTTTATATTAGTATAATAATAATAAAGTTACTTATTATTTACCACTTTTAATTAAAGTAGATGGGGATGAATAATAAGTAGACTTTAACGTTATATTAGTTATAAGGTATAATATAATCTTAAGTTTACCTTAACTGGAAAAGTATAACCTTATAATTAATTGGAGGAGTGGTTACCTTACCTTTAATAAGTCCCTTAATAGTGATTAATGTTTAAAGGAAGTTAAGAAGGTATTAAACTGCTTTAAAGATGTATAAAGCACTTAAAAGCACGTTAAACCCTTAGAATTAAGTACAGTTCAAGTTAGATTTATAAAGATAGTTAAAAGATTAAAGAGTTTACTGTATTACTTAAATAACCATTTAAAAGGTGGAAAAAAGTAAGGAGCTGATTTACAGATAAGTGAAGAAGTTAACTTATTTAAGGTACTTGTGGAATATAGGAAGTTTTCACTATTTTGAAAAAAGATACTGTAATTACTAGATTATAAATTATAAGATTACGAAATTAAGCTAAAGCTAGGAGTAAAGCTTTATAACTTCTAGCTTTATTATTTAAACCCTTAACAGGCTAAGGCCTTAAGGGAGTACGTTAATGAAAACTTAAAAAACAGGTTTATTATAGAGTTTTAGTCCCTAATAGAGTATTTAGTGTTATTTATCTTAAGGAAGGGAGATAGTAGGTTACATATAGTTATTAATTACTAAATGTTAAATAAGGATATAATTAAGAATTATTACCTATTACCACTTATTATGGAAATGTAAAAACGGATCGTTAAAGTAAATTAGTTCTTTAGTTTTAAATTCCTTATAAGATTTAATTACGTTAAAGTAAAGGAAGGGGATGAGTATAAGATGGCTTTTTAGACCTGTAACAGGTATTATTAGTATTAAGTTATGCTAATAGGATTAATAAACATCCCTGTGACTTTTTAAAGCTTTATTAACAGTGTTCTCTGCTCTTTCTTTAATAAGTTTATCTTTATATATTTAAATAACGTTTTAATCTATTTTAAAACTTTAAAAGAATATTAAAAGTATATATAATAAGTTCTGATAGCTTTTAAAAAAGCGAAGCTGATAGTAAACTTAGAAAAAAGCTATTTCTACGTTTAGGAATTAAATTATTTAAGGTTTAGAATAACCCTTAGAAAGCTTGAAATGTAACTGGAGAAGATAGAGGTAATTAAGAACTAACCTATTTTGAAGAACTAAACAGAGTTATAAGCTTTTATTAACTTTACAAACTTTTATTAATACTTTACTAAGTATTTTACGAAAATTGTAAAATTACTATATAAGCTTACAGGGATAGATAAGCCGTTTAAGTGGACTAATAGATAGTAAAAGGCGTTTGAAGACTTTAAACACGCCTTTATTATAATATTAGTCTAAGCTTTTCCTGACTTTTTAAAGCCTTTTCGAGTCGAAACAGACTCCTTGGAATTTATAATTAGTAGAGAACTTAGTTAAGTTTAGGACGATAGGAAACGTTACTTAGTTACCTTTTTATTAAAAGGAATTTACAGCTTAGCCTTATAATACTTAATTTATAATAAGGAATTAATAGTAATTATTTAGTGTTTTATTAAGTAAGTACTGTATTTAAGTGGTATGGAAGAACTGGTATAAGTCTTTTTAGATTATAATAACTCCTAATACTTCCTAATAAAGGAACTTAGTTTATAGTAAGTATAATAAGTAGAGTTAATAACCTTATTTTACTTTTAAATCTATTACATTAAAGGAAAAGATAATAAATAAGTTAATACCTTTAATTAAAGACAGGATTATAAAGATATTAATCTGGTTTTAATCCCTGTTATTATGTTTAACAAAATAAGGAATAATACGTTAAAATATATGTTATAAATATTAGATGATTAGATGTTAGAATACATTATTAATGTTTATATAAACTTATAAATAAAGTATAATATTTATTAATAATAATAAGACTTTTAAGTAAGAAGGTTAGTAGAAGGTACTTATAGGTATAAGTGTCCTTTAGGAGACTTTTTAAGGTATGTATAGGACTGTGGAAAGGAGTGTTTAATGTATCTAAATTATAATAAAACCGGTTATTAGTTAAAACAGCTGTTAGAAGGTGTAAATAACGTGCCTAAACTAAAAGCCAGGCTTTAGTATTAAGAGAAACTGTATGTTTACGATTTAGGTAAACGGAAGGAGTACGTATAGTAGGTTTATAAGTCTTAACTTGGAGGATATATGGGCTAGGTTAAGACTTTTACGCAGGCCTAACAGGCGTACGCCTTTTTAGGGATAAAGAAGCTAGTTAAGGAGGTGGTTAATAACTGTAACGTCTGCCACTAAAAGTAGAATTAGCGTTATAAGTTTTATGGACTTCTTAAACTACTCCCTGTATTATAAGCGTTATAAAGTTTTATCTTACTTGACTTTGTTATTGAGATTCTAAAGTCTAGGGATTTTACTATAGGAGTTATTTATAATTAGATCCTTATAGTGGTTAATAGATTAATAAAGTGAGTTTATTTTCTGTTAACTTTAAAGGACATAATTATAAAATAACTTATTTATATCTTTAAGAAAAAGGTAATTTTATAATACCTTTAGTTAAATAATATTATTACAGATTAAAATAAGCTAATTGTGTTAAAGTTTTAGTAAGGGCTAATGTAAAGAATAAGTGTGAAAAGTAAACTTTTAATAGCCTTTTACTTACAGACAGACAGCTAAACAGAGTAAGTTAATTAGATACTTATAACGTACTTTTAAGCTTATATTAACTTTAAATAAGATAATTAGCTTAAGTTGTTATTAATAGTATAGATAGCTTATAATATAATGTTAGTTAAGTTAACAGGTATATTACTATTCTTCGCTAATTACAGTAAGGAGCTTAAACTTTATTAAGGCCTGTTTACTAGTACCTTTTAAGCTATAGTTTATGTAGATTGGATGTAAGAATTGTACGATTACTTATAAGCTAAACTTAAGTTCACACACGAACGAATAAAGAAGTTTACTAATAAATATTAAACTAAGTAATTAATACTTAAAAAAGGACTTTATTACGATAGTAAATTAGTTAAGGGACCGACTTTTTAAGAGGGGGACTACGTTTACCTTTTTTTACAAAACTTACATTTAAAACGGCTTAATAAGAAGTTTGATTTTAAAAGGTATAAACCGTTTTAAGTTAAGAAAAAGGTTACTATCTTTAATTACAAATTAGATTTACCTGCTAGTATAAAGGTACGGATTAAGGTTTTTCACGTCTTACTTCTAAAACCTGCCTTAAAGGGAGTTCCTTTGGAAAAGAAGATTAAGATCGATACTGACGAAGATAAGTATAACGTTAAGGAAGTTGTGGATTTACGGAAAAGGAAGAACACATTTAAGTATCTTGTTAAGTAGTTAGATTATAACCCTGAAAGTAACTTATAGGAATTAGTTAAAAATCTTAAATACTTAGACCTGATTATGGAGTTTTATTAAAAGAATTTAGATTAATTAAAACTAATAATAAGAATTAGAAATAAGATAAGATTTAATATTTAAATTACTGTATTAAAGAGTAAGATTACTATAGGATTTAAAGTTTAAGAAATGGTAGGAAACTCCTTAATAGGTATAGAAGGACATTTGTTAGAACCTTTAGCTATAGGTTATAAAAACCTTAAACTTAATAAGGAGGTTAGGTTTTTAAAGCTCCTAGTAAGCCTTATATAAATTGCACGTGTGGTAGTTATGTAGCGGTGTGTGGTAGAGAAGTGTGTTTATAAAAACGAGTGCTGTTAAGAAAGGAAGTTAGTAAAAGAAAAAGTAATAAAAAAAAGTTGCCTTAGGCCCTTTAGCCCTGAAGGGTGAGGATTTAGAGTGATAAAAGACTCTTATAGGATTTGAACTTACGACCTTTTGCTGAAGAAAGTAAGTGTGCCGTTATTATGTTAAAGAACCATTTTTATTTGTTAAAAGAAAGGAAGTTACGAATTAAGTTAAGAAGACGTTATAAGTTAAGGCGACCCTTTAGAGAGAAAACTGGTAAGGAAAGAGTCTTAGTCCCAGGAAGCCGGCTTGGCTTGGATTGGGTCTGCTACCTTTACCTGCTCCTGGAAAGATAAAACCTTAGCCTTGTGGGAAAACACTTTTATTGCTTTCGCTTTAATAACGTGCCGCTGAGTTTCGATACGCTGTAACTTTATAAAGGAGTTACGGTGCTTAGTAACTGTTTAGTTATATAAGGTGTTTAGCTCCTTTTTCTTATCTATTAAACCTTTAATAAACTTATCGGAGTGACTAAACGTGTTATATAAAGAAGGTATGTTAGTAGATTAGTATTTATTATAGCTGTTAGACTGTATTATAACTTAGTATAATAAGGACTTAGTTTAGTAACGAGTATAAGGAGATATCTGCTAATTAAAGGTATTAAGGGATTCTATAAGACAAATATGACAGTTATAAGGAGCCTTTTCCTGTTTTCTCTGCCTTTTACGCTTTTTAACGTGGTTAGAAGATATAGTAAAGGTGGGAAAGGAGGGAAACTCACTTAACGATTCTTTATGGGAAAATAATATTAAAGAGGGGGAATTATATAACGACCCTATAAGCCGTCACTTAGGCTAGGGTGGCCTAATGAATCCCCTGTAGAAGGAACAGTGTAGGAGGACAGTGTACACTGTCTAGGCGCATTGGGCTAAGGGTGTAAAGACCTAAAGCCCTTATAACTAGTAAGAAAGCGCTTAATAGTTTATAAGGACTGATAATATTAAGCATTACTTAGTTAACTGTTTAGCTGTAACTGCGTAATACACTACTAAGCATAACAAATTAAGTATAGTATAAAGTACCTTTAGGCAGTTAGTATAAATAGCTATAGTTATGCCTATAACCACTGTAAGGGACTTTAGTTCCTTACACTAATATTCAATTATTTATTTATGTTTTACTATTTAGACTTACCTTTATACATTATAGTGATAGCGACCTACAGTGACATTAAACTCTTATTTAAGAGTGTTAGCTTAATAAGCTGTCTTTAGAACGCCCTTTACCTATTAGCGTCCTGCTATACGTTCTGTCTTAACTTATACCAGTCCTCTTAAGGCCTGTATATTACAACCTGTACCTAACACAGGCCTTAAAAGGATTAGTGTAAGTTAAGATAAAACGTATAACAGGACACTAACAGGTAAAGGGTGTTTTAAAGACGGCTTATTAAGCTAGCACTCCTAGATAGGGGGTTTAATATCACTGTAAGTTACTGTCACTATAATGCATAGAGGTGAATCTAAACAGTAAGATATAAATGAATAATTAAATATTAATATAAGGAACTAGAGTCCCTCATGACGGTTATGGGCATAATTATAACTATCTATACTAACTAATTAAAAGGTACTTTATACCTTACTTAATCTGTTATACTTAATGGTACACCACACAGTTACAACTAAGCAGCTAATTAAGTAATACTTAATATTATTAGTCCTTATAAGCCACTAAGTACTTTCTTACTAGTCGTAAGGGCTTTAGGTCTTTACACCCCTAGCTTAATGTGCCTAGATAGTGTACTCTGTCCTTCCACACTATTTCTTTTATAAGGGATTTATTAAGCCGCCCTAGCTTAAATAACAGCCTACAGGGTCGTTATATAATTCCCTCTCTTTATTATTCTTTTCCTATAAAGAATCGCTAGGTTAGTTTCTCTCCTTCTCTATTTTCGTTATATCTTTTAACTATGTTAAAAAGTGTAAAAGATAAAGAAAATAAGAAAAGACACCTTATAATTATTACATTCATCTTGTAAAATCTCTTAACACCTTTAGTTTACAGATATCTCCCTATATTATTACTAAACTAAGTCCTTATTATATTAAGTTATAATGTAATTTAACAGTTACAGTAAGTGTTAATCCATTAATATACCTTTTTTATATAACCTGTTTAATCATTTTAATAAGTTTATTAAGGGTTTAGTGGATAAGAAAAAGAAGTTAGACACCTTATATAATTAAGCGGTTACTAAGCACTATAACTCTCTTATAAAGTTATAACGTGTTAAAACTTAGCGGCGTATTATTAAAGTAAAGGTAATGAAAGTGTTTTCCTAAGAGGCTAAGGTTTTATCTTTCTAAGAGCAGGTAAAGGAAGTGGACCTAATCTGGGTGGAGCTAGTTTCCTAAGACTGGGATTCTTTTCTTACAGGTTTTCCTCTTAAGGGGTTACTGTAACCTATAACTTCCTCTTAACCTAATTTATAACTTCTTTCTTCCAATAATAAACCGGCTCTTTAACGTAATAATAACGCACTTACTTCTTAAAGTAAAAGGCTATAAGTTTAACTCCCTTAAGAGTCTTCTGTTACTTTAAATCCTCACCCCTTAAGGTTAAAGGGTTTAAGGCCACTTTTTTATTATCTTTCTTTTACTAACTTCCTTTCCTAACAGCTTTTATTCTTATAAATACATTTCTCCACCACACACACGACTTACATAAAGCTTACTAAAAGCTGTAGAGGCCCGGCTTCCTTATTAGGTCCAAGGTCTTTATAACCCTAGTTAAGGGTTCTAATAAATGCCCTCCCATACTTATTAAGGAGTTTCCTACCATTTCTCAGGCTTTAAATCCTATAATAATCTTACTCTTTAATATAATAGTTTAAATATTAAACCTTATCTTATTTTTAATTTTAAAGTAAATTAATTAATTTACCTCTTTAAGGTTTATATTAACTAGTTTAACCTTTACCTTACACTTTCCCCTTACGGGTAGTTTTAATTAGTCTAAATTCTTTTAATGGAACTCTATAATTAGGTTTAAGTATTTAAGATTTTTAACTAACTCTTATAAGTTATTCTTAAGGCTGTAGTCTAGCTATTTAACGAGATATTTAAACGTGTTCTTTCCCTTTTATAAATTTATAATTTCCTTAACGTTATACTTATCTTTATTAACGTTAATCTTAATCTTCTTCTTTAGGGGAACTTACTTTAAAGCGGGTTTTAAAAGTGAGATATGAAAAACCTTAATTTACACTTTTATACTAATAGGTAAATCTAGTTTGTAATTAAAGGTAGTAAATTTTTTCTTAATTTAGAACAGTTTATACCTTTTAAAGTTAAGCTTCTTATTAGGCTGTTTTAAATGTAAATTTTATAAAAAACGGTAAATGTAATCCCCTTTTTAAAAAGTTAATCCCTTAACTTATTTATTATTATAATAAAGTCCTTTTTTAAACACTAGTTATTTAGTTTAGTGTTTATTAGTAAACTTCTTTATTTATTCACGTGTGAATTTAAGTTTGGCTTATAAGTAGTTATATAACTCTTACATTTAATCTGTATAGATTACAGCTTAAGGAGTGCTAATAGGCAGGCCTTAACGGAGTTTAAGCTCCTTACTATAATTAGTGAAGAATAGTAACACACTTATTAACTTAACTAATGTTATATTATAAGTTATTTATACTATTAGTAATAACTTAAGCTAATTATCTTATTTAAAGTTAACGTAAGCTTAAAGATACGTTATAAATATCTAGTTAATTTACTTTATTTAACTGTTTATTTATAAGTGGAAGGTTATTAAAAGCTTACTCTTTACACCTATTCTTTACATTAGCCCTTATTAGAACTTTAATATAATTAGCTTATCTTAATCTATAATAATATTATCTAGTTAAAGGTGTTATAAAATTACCTTTTTTTTAAAGATATAAGTAAGTTACTTCACAATTATATCTTTTAAAGTTAATAGAAAATAAGCCCATTTTATTAATCTGTTAACTATTATAAGGATTTAATTATAAGTGACTCTTATAACAGGGTCCCTAAACTTTAGAACCCTAATAATAAAGTTAAGTAAGATAGAGCTTTATAGCACTTATGGTATAAGGAGTGGTTTAAAAAGTCTATAAGGTTTATAATGTTAGTTTTACTTTTAATAGCAGACGTTACAGTTATTAACCACTTCCTTAACCAGCCTTTTCATTCCTAGGAAGGTGTACGCTTATTAAGCCTATATAAAAGTTTTAACTTTACTTATATATCCTTTAAGTTGTAACTTATAAACTTGTTAAACATACTCCTTCCACTTATTTAAGTTATAAATATATAATTTTTCCTAATATTAGAGTTTTACTTTTAATTTAAGTGCTCTGTCTACATCATCTAATAGCTGTTCCGGCTAATAACCAGTTTTATTATAATTAGGATACATTAGGCACTCTTTTCCACAGTCCTGCACGTGCTTTAAGAAGTCTTTTAAGGGGTATTTATACTTATAAGTACCTTTTATTAGCCTTTTTACCTGGAAGTCCTGTTATTATTAATAGATATTATACTTTATTTATAAGTTTATATAAATATTAATAGTTTATTTTAATATTTAGTTATCTGACATTTATAATGTATGTTGTAATATACCGTTCTTTACTTTATTAAATATAATAACAGGGATTAAAACCAGATTAATATCTTTATAATCCTATCTCTAATTAAGAATATCAGCTTACTTATTATCTTTTCCTTTAACATAATGAATCTGGAAGTGGAATAGGGTTATTAACTTTACTTATTGTGTTTACTGTGGATTAAGCTCCTTTATTAAAAAGTATTAGAGATTATTATAGTTTAAAAAGACCTAAACCAGTTCTTTTATATTATTTAAATATAATACCCACTTAATAAAACATTAAATAATTACTATTAGTTCCTTATTATAGATTAGGTATTACAGAGCTAGGCTATAGATCCCTTTTAATAAAAAGGTAATTAGGTGGCGTTTCGTATTATCTTAGACTTAATTAAGTTCTTTACTAATTATAAATTCTAAAGAGTTTATTTTAACTTAAAAAGGTTTTAAAAAATCAGGGAGGGTTAGAACTAATACTGTAATAAAGGTGTGTTTAAGACCTTTAAATACCCTCTGTTACCTATCAGTCCACTTAAACGGTTTACTTATTCCTGTAAGCTTATGTAATAGTTTTATAATCTTTATAAAGTACTTAATAAAGTATTAATAAAAGTTTATAAAGTTAATAAAGGCTTATAACTCTATTTAATTCCTTAAAGTAAGCCAGTCTCTAACTGCCTTTATCTTCTCCACTTATATTTTAAGCTTTTTAAGGGTTACTTTAAACCTTAAATAATTTAATTCTTAAACGTGGAAGTGGCTTTTTTCTAAGTTTACTATTAGCTTCACTTTTTTAAAAGCTATTAAAACCTATTACACGTGCTTTTAATATTCTTTTAAAGTCTTAAAATAAATTAAAACGTTATTTAAATACATAAAGATAAATTTATTAAAGAAGGGGTGGAGGACATTATTAATAAGGCCTTAAAGGTCACCGGGGCGTTTATTAATCCTATTAGCATAACATAATATTAGTAATACCTATTATAAGTTTAAAAAGCTATCTTATACTTATCCTCTTCCTTCACTTTAATATAATTAAATCCTATAAGGAAGTTAAGATTAGAAAACTAATTTACCTTAGTAATCTGTTCTCACATTTCTGTAATAAGTAGTAATAAGTAATAATTTTTAATTATATCCTTATTTAACGTTTAGTAATTAATAACTATATATAGTTTACTATCTCCCTTTCTTAAGATAAATAGCACCAGGTACCTTACTAGGGATTAAAACTTTATAATAAACCCATTCCTTAAGTTTTCGTTAATATACTTCCTTAAGGCTTTAACCTGTTAAGGGTTTAAGTAATAGGGTTAAAAGCAATAAAGTTTTACTCTTAGTTTTAACTTGATTTTATAATCTTACGGTTTATAATCTGGTAATTATGGTATCTTTTTTTAAAATAAGGTGAACTTCCTATACTTTATAAATACCTTAGATAAGTTAACTTCTTTACTTATTTATAGATTAGCTTCTTATTTCTTTCTACCTTTTAAATTATTATTTAAGTAATATAGTAAACTCTTTAATCCTTTAATTATCTTAGTAAACCTAACTTAAATTGTGTTTAGTTTTAAAGGTTTAATGTGTTTTTAAGTGCTTTATACGTCTTTAAAGCGATTTAATACCTTATTAGCTTTCTCTAAACGGTGATTACAGTTAGGGGATTTATTAAAAGTAAGGTAGCCACTCCTTTAATTAATTACAAGGTTATACTTTTCCAGTTAGGGTAAACCTAAGATTATATTATACCTTATTACTAATGTAACGTTAAAGTCCACTTATTATTTATCCTTATCTGCTTTAATTAAAAGTGGTAAGTAATAAGTAACTTTACTGTTATTATACTAATACAGGCCTCCTTCCCCATTTTAAATGGGAATAACCTCTTTATACTTTTAGTTAGGGAGTTTCCTTTAATTAACTAATAAGGGGTGTATTAAGCTAAAAGAATTTCTATTATTAATCACTACTCTTACCTTAATCGGCCTCCCCCTTCTATCTATTAGGTTAACACTAATAAAATAATACTTATACTCCTTTAATATCTAGGTTATAATAACTATCTGTCCTTAAGGTCTTATCTAGCTTAACCTTTAAATACCTTTTCTTCTTTTTAAGGTTTTTACTAACTAGTAAACTATTAGTCTCTAACCCTTTTAAAGGGCCTGTAACCTTTTCCTAACTCCTTTTAGAAAAATAAGCAGCTTTAATAAACCTAGTAATTAACCCTTCTTAGGTTTTTACACTTTAATATCTAGTTAACTTTAAACGGTTTAATGTTTTTAAAGTCTTTAATAAATTAATAATACATTTTATAAGACTGGATCGTAATAATGTCTTCCTACTTTTAAATCCGTTAGTAATCCTCTCGCTTCTACCACTTCCTAGCTTTTCTATTAAGGTATAGTAAGTATATTACGGCTAGGTAGTTATTAAATACCCCTCCTTGCCAGCATATAGTGGGAGCTTAGTTAACTATAGTAACTTTTTACTTATTATTAAACTTTCTTATTAAGGAGTAGGAGACTTGGTAGTAAGCTAGTTCCAACTTTACCCTTATAACAGTGTAGTTTTATCTCTGTACGTTAGGGAAGTGGTTAAAGAGGGCCTTAAGTCCGCTATACCGGTTAAGGATGTAATTATCGTACATACAATCAATCTATAAGATGTCTTTATAACTAGGGTGGTTAACGTTAACTGTGGGTGTTATAATTATAAAGTACGGAATAGGAGGGGTGACACCTTATTCCTTTTCTTCATCCACTTACCTTTATATTTATTACTTCTCCTAAACCTCCTCTTAGAACTTAAGTAATAGTAAACCAGCTTATTCTTTTATAAAGTAGTCTTCCTTAATAAGTCAATACTTAAATTAATTAGTAAAGCAGACTCTGTTATAAAGTTATAACCTAATCTTTATTACTTTATCTTTAAAGGTTATAATAAAGCCTTTAACTTATAAGTCTTCTATTTTATCTACCAGCTCCTAATATTTTTCCTTCAGCTTTTAAACCCTCTATTAATATGTTTGACTTACACCTTCTTAGGGGACCTTTAAGGTGCTGGTTTAAGGCACACTAGCTTTCATACAGGGCAGCCATCTAAGCTGTCCTTCCTTTAAGGAGGTAAGGGTGCTAACCCACTTAACGTATTTAAAGTGTTTAAGAGTCTTAAAGGGTATAATTAAGAAGAACTTTCATTTTTCTAATTTAATTCTTTCAGCTTACTCTTTTTCACTTTCCAGTACCTACTTTACTACTTAGGTAGCCTAAAGGGCTAATTCTTTAACTCCCTTAACCATTTTAATAAAGTTTAAATTAAGGTCCTTTTTAAACTTCCTTAATTCCTAAGCTTATAAGGTAAGGTTTTTAAAACCTGTAACAGTTAATTAAAACATCTCTTCTTAAAGTTAGTCTTTTATAACCTACACCTTTAATAATTTTAAGTTTCCACCTTAAAGTTAGTCTGTAATAACCTGCACCTTTATAACTAACTCTCCTAAGACACCCTTAAGGATTAGGTATATTACGTCTTAAGGTTCCTTTTCTTCTTCCTTCTTATCTCCTAAGTTACACTTATCTATTTAGGTGTATTTTTCTTTATTACCTGTTATCTTAATATAAACATCTCTTAAGTTAAACTTAATATATTTTCCTCCTTTTAAAACAGGTTTCTAACTAATTTACTTTAATAATAGATATTACTATACCATATAACTTTTTTTCCCACAGTTAAAGCACTAAACCTAAGATAGGTCCTTAGACTGCTTCTGCTACTATTAACATTAAGGTTTATCACGGTTAGGTTAGTTTTAACAGTTTACTATATTAATGTCTATTAGCCTAAGGTGGTGCCCTGTTACAGTTAATTAGTTCCCCTTTTTTAATTTACTTAACTAATAGGGAGTCTGTTCCTTTTAAAAGTTCTTCTAGTAATAGTGATTATAATATTAATTATTAGCCTTAATAACCATTTTAACTAGTTCTTAAAGACAGTCCGGCTAATCCTTTTAATAAAGGTCTCTAATAACATGCTTCTTTAAACCGCTTTAAAATAGCATTATTAGGGCTTCTTAACTAAGCTTAATCTTTACTACTTCTAGTTTAAAGTATATAGAAAACTTAAAAACTAAGGATATCTGCCTTAATACTATAAGGTGTTACTTAGCCTGTTTTAAGGTGTCTAGTTCTCTAAACTTAGTTTAGAGTTAATTAATAAACACATTAAAGTCGTTAAAAAGGGCTTAAATCTTAAAGGCCTTTTTATATGCTCTGTCCACAGAGAGGTTATTAATTATCTTTATATAGGGTTTATACTAGTAAGCAGCTACTTTATTTAATAAGGCTTTAATAAACTTAACCTTTCCTTCTTTTTTAAAGAATTACTTATCGTAATAGGTGACATAACTCTAAAGCTAGGCTATTTAAAACTTTAATTATATAAAGTCTCCTTTAAAGCGTAACAGTAGGGGAAGCTTTACTTATTTCTTTTATAAGCCCTTAAGGTTATTATTTTCCAGCTTAACAGCGTTAAGTTAAGCCTGGATTTTTTTAATAAGACTAATATGGCTTTTAATATCTTTAGGGAACGCCTTATTAAGCTCCTTAACCAGCCCCTACTAGTTAAGGTTTAACTTTTTAAGGTGTGCAGCTAACTTATTAATAATAGGAAGTCATAGTTGGGCCTAAGCCTCCTTAAACTCCTTACCTTTTCTAGAGGTTAATATATTAATAATAAGAGAAAAGTAGTGTCTGGGAATTTAATAAATAGCGTTTAGAACTGTGACGCTAGTATTATATTATAACCTACACCTAACACAGGCCTTAAGAGGACTGGTGCGGGTTAAGACAGAACGTATAATAAGACGTTAATAGGTAAGGGGTGTTTTAAAGACGGCTTATTAAGCTAGCATTTTTAAACGGGGGGTTTAATGTCACTGTAGGTCGCTGTCGTTATAATATATAAAGGTGAATCTGAATAGTAGGACATAAATGAATAATTAAATACTAGCGTGAGGAATTAAAGTCCCTTATAACGGTTGTGGGCATAACGATGACTATCTATACTAGCTAACTAAGAGGTACTTCATACCCTATTTAGTCCATTATGCTTAGTGGTGCACTACGCAGTTACGACTAAGCAGCCAACTGAGTGGTGCTTGGTGTTGTCGGTCCTTGTGGGCCACGAAGCACTTTCTTACTGGTCGTAGGGGCTTCGGGTCTTTGCACCCCTGGCCCAGTGTGCCCGGACGGTGTACTCCGTCCTTCCACACTGTTTCTTCTGCGGGGGATTCGTCGGGCCGCCCCGGCCCAAGTGACAGCCTGCAGGGTCGTCACACTATGTCGGGTGCAGGTCGTAATACTAAAGAAAGGATATAAGGGCTATAAGAATTACTTTAACGATAGCTTTAACTCTAGACCTTTCCTTAACCTTAAGTTAAAGGTTTACATTATTACGTTTCTTAACCAGCTTAATATTTCTAACTATAAGCTTACCGTTAACCTTTACGCGTAATTCCCTAAGGTTATCTAAATTACGCGCTAACTCTAGAACTATTAATTTAAGCTTTAGAAAGATATTTTAACTAGTTATACCTTATTTTAAGCTATTATAAAGCTGCTTGACGATAAGGGCGTTTCTTACTATATTAAGTAAGTAAAACATTTACTTTCTAACCTTAATAATAAGTTAAGGAAGCTAAAGGGCCTGTTTTAATTATATAAATAGAGTAAGAAACAGTAGTTATAAAATCTTTAAGTGCAGCTTTATAATAACACTTATAAAACTAATAATAAAGGTCTTACTTTTTTTTAGGTTATAAGGCTTAACCACCTTAGTATAGCCTACTCTTATAGCTTTAGCCTTATTAATAATAAGCGTTAAGAAGGTTTTAATTAGTTAATAGAAACTGTAAATGCCGTTAAAGACAAAATTAAGGCTAAGCCACCTACCGTAACTATTACAGATTATAATAAGGTGATAAGAGCAGCTATTATAAAGGTTTACCCCCTTACTAAGCTTTAGATCTGTATATTCCACCTTTAAAAGAATGTTACTCTTTATATTAAACGTAAGTGGAATAAAGTTACTATTAAGTAAGTTATATACTTTATAAGTTAACCTTTTCCTCCACGTTAATAAGAAGAAGATGAGGATCTTTTAAAGGTAGAGGATTAACTTATTATCGATTGCTAAGCTAGACTTTTAAACGGCTAACTTATTAGCCCCCTTAACGTGGTAAAGTACTTTATAAAGGGCTTATATTCTCTCTAACAGGTAGTTTTTTTATATATATATTGTAAAGAAGTTTAATACTGTGTGGGACCGGTTAAAGGTCTTCTTCTTACATTAGATTAACATTCTTTAGTATTTAAAGGAGACTTAAATGCTATTTAAGTATAAATAAGCTACTTATTACACTAATAAGCTACTTAACTTTAGTTAATAAACTACCTTACTGGTTAAGGTTGTAAATTATTACCTTAAAAGCTTTATTATTAATAGTAACAGTACAGTCTTAACAGTTATACGTTAATTATATAGAATAGTTAAGGTAATAAAGTAGCGGATCGATAAGGTGCTCCTTAAAAAGCGTAACACCTTAAAACGTGACTTTATAAAGTGTATTTAATTAGGGAAAACGCCCTTTTACATCTTTAAGAAGGGCTTAAAGCTAGTCGTTAAGTAATAAAGGATTACTGTCACAGCTTTACTAACACTAAGTAACCTTACCCCTTTACCTTTTAAGCCTTATACTGGCTAGTTTACTACATAGTATAATATACCTTACAGCTACACTTTATTAACTGTAACGCTGTTAAAGTACTCCCTCTTATTTAGAAGGACTTTTACTTATATTAATAACTGGTTAAAAGTATTAAAGATAAAGATTAGTATTTACAATATTAGGAGTTTAACCGCGTTACAGTTTTGTAAGGAAGATTATAAGGTTCTACAGCATTTACTAACTAACGTAACGCACTTATACTTACTTAACTACCTCTAATAGCTACTTTAACACTTACTGCGCCTTAATAAGTTATTCCACTACCTTTAGAGTTAAGTCTAAAGGTTAAGAAGGTTATTCTAGTTACCTAGCCGCCTCCCCAGCCAGTAAGAGGCAGAGGCCGTGGCCGTAGAGGGGTAACAGCTTAAGGTCCAGCACGTAAATAAGGTAGTGGGGCTTATAGTAGCACTGTAAAGGCCTTAATCTAACAGAACAGGTCTTAGTGGGAGGGGATCGAGCTTAACAGGTTACAGATAACAGTTATAAGTAGTGAAGGCACTATAATTATGTCTAGTAATGCCCCTACAGCTAGCCGAGGGGCCTATAAAGGCTGTAGGTAAGGGGGCGTGTTACGTAGAGGACCTGTACCAGTGTCTGGAAGCTAGTTACCCTCTTCGACTGCAGGCACTATAAGGCTTTAGAAAGCTTCAAGTATTAGGGGTGCTAGCTAGACTTAGGGTTAATTAACGCTGTCGGAGCTGTTCTGGCTAATCAGAGGGTGTGGTGGAGGGTTAGTTAGTGAGTAATTACGTAGAATTAATTAAGGTTTGACTGTAGAAACGTGAGAATTAAGCTCCATTACGTTATTTGAGCCTGGTTCAATTGAATAAGTTAGTTACGATTGATGTGACTAAGGCCGACCAGTGCCAAATGCGTGGGGTTGCACGTGCTCAGGGTTAGGGTTATGTATGGGGGTTTGGATTTACAGTGCAAATGGTCATTTTCTTATAGTGTAAATAGACATCTTCTTAGGAAAAATAACGTACGTAAAAGCAGGTAAAAGAAGAAAAGAAACAAAGTACTACTCCCCCTGTTCTGTACTTTACAACTGCAGCTCCCATTATTAATGTTAACTACCTTAATTACAGAGATATACTGTAAATTAACTGTATATATAATAACTATACTTTTAATTAGTATAGTAAGCTTAAAGCCCTTTATAACCATTTCCCCAGTATATAAAGACAGGATTATTCTGTTATAAGAGTGGAAGTGGAGATAGCTTACTATTAAGTCTCTTATACTTTAGTAAGAGAATTTAGTAATAACAGTAAATGAAAGGTTACTGTAATTAACTGGACCTTCACTACCTGTTAGTAAGGAGGATTACTTAGTAACTACTTAATCGCGACCTGTTCTGTCTACCTTAAAGGGAAAGTTAAAAAGTAGTAGAAATAAGCAGATTATAAACAGATCTAAAAGTAAGAGGATATTACTACAATCTAGTCCTAGAGGGTGTACTATTAACTTATTAAAGATTTCCGGAATATTAAACCATTTAAAGTTAACTAGACGTTAAGGTGTGAAAACCTAAGAAAGGTTAATTATTAAGTTTATTAAAGTTACCTATTTTTCCAGAAGGAATTAAGAAAAGGCTACAGGCCCTTTAAAAGGGTTAAAAACCAGTAATTCGCTAATTAGTAAAAACTTTAAGAAGAAGGAGAGGCACTTAAAGGTTAGGCTAGATAAAACCTTAAGGATAAATAATTACTATAACTTAGATGTTAAAAAAGTATAAGTATTATTCCGTTAGTGTTAACTTAATAGATAGAAGAGGGAGGCCATTTAGGGTAAAAGCAGTAATTAATAGCGGGAGTGCTTCTAACTTAATACACCCCTTATTAGTTAATTAAAGGAAACTCTTTAATAAAGAGTATAAAAAGGTTATCCCTATTTAAAATAGAGAAGGAGGCTTATATTAGTATAATAATAGTAAAGTCACCTATTACTTGCTACTTTTAATTAAAGTAAATAGGGATGAATAATAAGTAAATTTTAACGTTATATTAGTAACAGGGTATAATCTAATTCTAAGTCTACCTTAGCTGGAAAAGTATAACTTTATATTTAACTAAAGGAGTAGCTACCTTACATTTAGTAAGTCCCCTAATAATAATTACCGTTTAAAGAAAATGAAGAAGGTATTAAACTGCTTTAAAGATGTATAAAGCACTTAAAAACGAATTAAACCCTTAAAAACAAGCATGGTTTAAGTTAGGTTTACTAAAACGGTTAAAGGGCTAAAAAGCCTACTGCATTACCTAAATAACAATTTAAAAGGTAAAAAGAAGCAGAAAGCTAATCTACAGATAAGTGAAGAAGTTAACTTATTTAAGGTACTTATAAAGTACAGGAAGTTTACTCTGTTTTAAAGAAAGATACTATAATTACTAAACTATAAACCTTAAGATTATAAAATTAAGCTAAAACCGGGAGCAAAGCTCTACAGCTTCCAGCCTTACTACCTAAACCCCTAATAAGCAGAAGCCTTAAGGGAGTATATTAATGAAAACTTAAAACTCGGATTTATTATAAAGTCCTAGTCCCTAACAGGATACTTAGTACTATTTATCTTAAGAAAGGGAGATAGTAAGTTACGTATAGTTATTAATTACTAAATGTTAAATAAAGATATAGTTAAGAATTACTATCTATTATCACTTATTATAGAAATGTAAGAACAGATTATTAAAGTAAACTGGTTCTCTAGCCTTAATTTCCCTATAGGATTTAGCTACGTTAGAATGAAGGAAAAGGATAAATATAAGACAGCTTTTCAGATTTATAACAGGTATTACTAGTACTAGAAGTCGCGACCCTATAACCGATCGACCTAATCGCCGATCACAATTTCCACCATTCCTCCTCAACCACCCCCCCATTTCCACCACCACCACTCCTTCAATTCTTCACCAAAACACACTAAATTCAAGATGAATACTGTGCGTAAGCAGAATATTACATCGGCAATCGATGAAGTTAAGCGCGGAGTTACACAGCGAGAGGCCACGTAAAACTGGGGCATCCCTTAAACAACCCTCTGTGACCGTATCCACGGCATAACTAATAAGAAAACCAGCAAATTAACCAACTGGAGGCTCTCTCCTAAAGAGGAGTCATTCCTTGTTAACTGGTACCTTAATAAGGAAGCCTCCACACGGCCTCCAAGTAAGGCCCAGATTACTAGAATGGCTGTAATGGTCCTCGTTAAAGGAGGTGATTTTACCCCTATTAGCTACCGTTAGGTAGACCGCTTCCTAGCACACCACATGCGTGTTAAAATAAAGAAGTTAGTACTGTTAGAAAGTGTAAGGAAGCGTGGTTTTATAAAGGAGGCTTATAAGGAGTTTTACGGCCTTTTTAACTTTCACTTAGAGTTTAAAGCTATCCGTTACACTAACATTGCTAATATAGATAAACACGGTATGTAAAAGGGCGAGATAGTAGCTGGGACTGTTATAAGTGATTCTCTTACACTTAAAGCCTTTATTTAGTCCTTTAATAGAACCACCTAGGTATTTATTTTAAAGACAGTCACTATAGACGGCCGGAGGCTAACTCCAGTTATCGTCTTTATAAGGGTAAGTCTCCAGGGATAGTAGTATCCTAAGTGGGTTAAAAACCAGCCTGATATCTATAATTAAAAGTATAACTACTCCCCTACTGGCTTTAGTAATATAAAGATAACTTTAAAATAGTTTAAAGAGGTCTATTTACCGGAAACCAAGCTTACAGACCCTATAGAGTAGCACCTTCTTATTATAAATCCCCACTTAAGTTATAAACTAGAAGAATTAGCCTACTTAGCCTTTAAGAATAAGGTTTAGGTACTGTTCTTACTAGCCCACACCTCCTATAAAACTTAACCTTTAGACCGTAACGTTTTCTCAGCTTTTAAGACCTACTATAGGTAACGAACGAAGCCATTTACAGCCTGTTAAGGCTTAACACCAGCCTATAAATAACACTTCCTTCTGGCCTATAGGGATACCTCTAGGGAGGGTGTAAGCCTTACTAACGTAAAGAGCGGCTTTAAAAAGACTAATATATGGCCGTTTAACCCCTCCTAAGTCTTTGGTGATCCTGAGGCACTGATCGGAAACTCACCCCCCCCCCCCTAAACGGCCACAGACCCCTAAGATAGCCCTTATCTCTACAGACAGTGCCGTTAAGACTCTGTAAAAGAGCCGTAATATTCTCCGGGCCGTTAATAACGCTAGGGGGTATGTAAGCCCTATTAATTGAACTGTAAGGAGTGTTCTTTGTAAGGCAGGGAAGGCGCTGGATTAAAGTAACGTAAAGATAGCCTTGTTGGAAGCCGAAAACGCGCGTTTGAAGGAGGATTTGAGGGTTACGGAACCACGTAGTAGGAAGAAGGTAAAAGAGCCTCCAAACGGCAAGTTTGTAAGGATAGGCGACATCGTTACGGCCGAGGAGGCTTCGCAGAAGCCCCCAAAGCGGAGGCGAGTCACCGCGCGCGTAGACCCCACCCCTGCGAT
>Ga0247760_1000619_pt1 | contig 37726 bp, 38 predicted proteins | sample UWRJL171409R4_FD_179936 | JGI IMG/M metagenome (GOLD analysis project Ga0247760, IMG submission 179936) | Plant litter microbial communities from Arlington Agricultural Research Station in Wisconsin, United States - UWRJ-L171-409R-4 | ecosystem: Environmental > Terrestrial > Plant litter >... | reverse complement strand
GGGTGGAGAGGGGGGGGGGGGGGGTTGGGGGGGGAAGGGGAGGGGGGGGGGGGGAGGATGGAAACGGGGGAAGCGGAAGGGGGTTTAAGGGGAGGTGGATTGATGTTGATTTACCAGAGGTGGTGGAGGTGAGGAAGAGGGTGGTGCCTGTCCCGGAGGGGGGAGGAGGGGGGGAGTATACGCTGCTTGGGGTGAGTGTTACGGATGAGGGATGGCTGGAGGAGATTCAGAATGATCTGCCGACGTTGGTGATCATGGAGGGGCTGTTGATGTATCTGGAGAGGGAGGAGGTGTTAAGGTTGTTGAGGAGGATTTGTGAGAGGTTTGAAATGGGGGGACAGATTCTGGCGGATGTGATGGGGAGGAGGTTCTTGGCGATGCAAGGGGGGCTGAGGACGATTTCGAGTACCGGGGCGGTGATGAAGTCTTCGGCGGATTTTGGAGAGGAGTTGACGGTTGCGCATGAGCGGTTGAGGGTGAGGGATGAGATTAGGATGTGGCAAAGGGATGGGCGAGGGGTTTTACCGTGGTATGCGAGGCTGTCTTTGTGGGTCTATAGCTGGTTCCCGGGGCTGAGGACGTTGTCGTCGGATATGAGGTTCGATTTCTGAGGAGAAGAAGGTGATACGAAGAATTTCGTAACTGGGCAGATTGATTTGAGAGTTTAGCACAGCCATATTTCAGAACCACCAACTTCACCAGGCTCGCGGAGCGGTAGATATCGGCCATGCAGAGCACCTGCGCGCCGCGCTCTTCCATGTCGTCCTGGTTGACGCAGATCGCGTCGGCCCAGACGCGGAGGAAGCCGCGCGATCGCAGCTGAATGAGCGCGCCGGCGAGATTGATGTCACGGCGTGGCTTTCCCTGTCGACTTGGATGGGCACCATGGAATCCTTTGGGCCCCAGCAGTAGGACAGTGCGATGTAGTCGGAGCTCGAGGATAGGGGAACGTGCTGGATGGAGCACCGAATCCTCCTGCCGCTTGCAGCGGGCTCGATGAGCAGGATTCGGATCTCGTTCTTTGCGGCATCGAGTGGTTGGTATGGAAGAGGCATCGTGGAGGAAGTTGTCGAGGGCTGGGGGAAGCTGAGGGGATTGTTCTGGCGAGAGACAGAGGAGCTGAGCCTGATGAGGACGTCCCGTCGAGCTTATCTGTCGGATTTCCGCGGACTCTTCATGTTGGCCTGCTGGAATAGGGTTACCTAGTTCCTTGGCGTGCGTGTGTTTGAGAGATGTGGGGTCAGCAGTCCTGTATTGGCGTCTGAGTGAGGTAGACGTGGCAGTCTGCGAGTTGGGTGCGGTTTTCTCGCACCGTGGGATTCAGGAGGCCAAGCTTTGAGAGGCGGCTCGCATCGAGGGACCAATGAGAATGAAATCTCTCACATGACGCTAAGCGGCTGTCGTGGATGCAATTGGAGTATGGTACAATCAGAGAAAGGAGCAAAGCCAAAAGCGATTGTGCACGGATGGAAGAGGTTGAAGCGGAGAAAGAGAATCGAGCGTGTGGTGCAAGCTCAGGCGCTCTTTCCGACTGTATGCCCTCGCAAGCATGAGACATGGTCTCCTTAGGGGCCACTCAGTGTTCCTGGGCTAATATCAACTTGTCAGTCTCTCTCTGAAAGCTAATCATGCCGGCACCACCGACCGAATGTAGGATTTTGATGACCTGAAAGGAACGGTTCAGAAGTTCTCGCCAACTTGCAGTCTGATTTACGGTAAGGCCGCACAATTCAAAACCTTCTTCGCGCTACTGTTACATACGCATGCGGCAACAAGAAGCCCCCGGTGATTCATCGAGGAGCTCTCCATTATCAAGGCTTACATAGCGGCACTGAAAGCCCGCCGTTGGCCGCATCAAACTATATCGAGACAATCCCCCGCAACCTACTTGGTCTTGGGTCAGACCAGAATTGCCTTCGATGATAATTTCCCCTTCTTGAAGGGAAGTCTGGTGAATTTCGTTGATTGTATTGTGTCCACGGCTGCGTATTTGGATGACTTTGCCGACTTCACGGGAGTGCTCTGGCATGCCTCCATGGACAAAACTCTGGATGAGCTGGAAGTTTCGCTATTTCGTATGAGCCAGCCCGAGGGCCCGATTACATTTGAAAAAGCCAACAGTCAAACTTTCCTTCGTGAGAAAGTAGTGAACGCTGAGCTCGCAACGGACGGTAACTTCTTGGATTGTTTGGATAAGCCCGTCTTGCGATTCTTGTTGCTGAAAGGCGACGGGAGCGGGCCGATCTATCCGCCACTCTATGTGCCGCGGCTGAAAATGTTGGATCTGGCGCGCGCTGCGCTGGAGAGCGGCTGCTGCCGAGATGAAATTGAAATGGACTTTGGAGACCGTGACGAGGAGGATCTTCAGTCGCCTTGGTTGTCTCTTATGGGCCAAGCTTTCAGCGCACAAAGAACTTTCATTCTGAAAAGCGGAGTGATATCCCTTTTTCTCAAACACGGTGCCAACCCCAATGCTACTTGCAGGGGGGTCGAGGTTTGGGAAAGGTTTCTCCGCCTCGCTCTCAACACAAGCATCTATCCGGATACCCAAGCCGCATATCTTCGGGCGCTGGACGACTTCATTGCGACCGGAAAGCTTCCACATCTCAAGGAGCTAAAATCGCGCGGCAAAAGCTTCTTCGTCGGGCTCGCGGCCTATAAGCCCTTGCGAGACGTTGCTAAGACCCGTCTGCTCGAGGGTGTTTTGGAGCGACTCGTCCCTCTTCTTCAACCAATCGGCCGCGACGAACAATACATTTGGGACTCGATTCGCACAGCATTTTCATCGGCTATGTATGAGGGCCTAGTTCTACGCCATCATCGAGCGGTTGGGGAACAACAGGCGCGTGTCTACATCAGCCACTGGTAAGACTAAGGGGTCTAAGCGACGAACCGTCCGCCCTGGGAGTCAAGTTGATGAGCCATCTGGGCGGTGAAGGAAGCACACGCACGTCATGGCAGTGCCAAGAAACGTCTCATTGAACTGGATATTTAAGAACACATCAGACAACTTGCTTTCCCACTCTCATTTCCCCTTTCACAGTCGCTGCCATCCTTCCCTAGTCAACCACTCCCTCGGGCAAAAGCGACACATAATCCAATGGCGCTGGCTCTAGCCCATCTGGCGTCCCCACAATCTTCAGCAAACTCCCTTTCGCAACCTGCACCCCCTTGAACGTCACCCTCGTGGCCGTCTGCCCATCAATATACGGACTCGCCGCCTTGCCCAAATTATACTCCAAATCCCCCTTCCACTTCCCCACCAGCTCCCCCCCCAACCACAACTCCCACGTCGAGTTCCCAATCGCCTGATCAAAATAGTTGACCGCGACATCATACCTCCCGCTCTCCACGGCCACCACCGCCTTCGCCGTCCCCTGCGTCGAATTACTGCTCGTCACAATCCCCCGTCCCCCACTCGCCGCCTCAAACGGACTCACTTCATAAACCCTGTACCCATCCAGCTCCATCCCCTCCGCCTCAATCCGGTGCTTGTACCTCCCCACCCTGCCCTCCTTATCTTCAATCCCCGACTTCCTCCGGTAAAAGTTACTCACGCTATCCCTCCACACCAGCGAATGTCCCGCCTGGTACACCAGTCTATACAGCACATGCTCATACCTCTCCTTGTCAATCTTCCCTTTCAGACTCGCCCACAGGACGGGGAATGTCTGCGCAACCGCGCTGCCGTTGTAATGCGCGTCGTAGAAGTGCTGGATCACCGTCTTCCCGGACTTCAGGACGTATGTGTACGGCACGTGGTGGAACCACAGCAGCAGGTTGTCGGGTGTTGTGGCGGGAGATTCGTACATGGCTGCGACTTCGGGGGGGTATTGCCCAGCGTTTCCGGTGCCGTTGCGCACCGTGCGGTCCATCCCGATGGTGTCGTGGTCGGCGCGCGTCCATTGGCCCCAGGGGTTGCCGTCTTGTGATCCAGGGTTGGGGCCGTAGTGTCCCAGGAGGATGTCAGTTAGGGTTTGGACGCCGAGGTTGCCGGAGTAGTTCTCGTAGGCGGGCCAGGAGGACATGGATAGGGAGGTGATGACGGAGTGGACGGTAGGGTCGGAGCCAAAGGTGAGGTTGATCCAGGAGGAGAGGGACGCGGTCGGGGAGGAGGAGGATGACCAGGCGAGTTTGCCGTAGGCGTACAGGTTGGACATGGCGAGGTGCGAGCCCAGCCAGGTGGTGTTCATGCCGACGTTGACGACGCCCGCGTACCCGGACAGCGTGGTATTGAAGCGCGCGCCGGAGAGGATGTCCGCCACGCGCGAGGGTTTGCTGTCGACGCGCAGGTCGAAGTCGAGCATTTCTTTCCACATGGGCGCGAGGTAGACGAGGTGGGCCTGCTGGCCGAGGTACTCCTGGGAGATCTGGAGCTCGATGGCCGCCCCGGTCTGGCGGAGGTGGCTGAAGAGTGGGGACACGGGCTCGCGGACTTGGAAGTCGATGGGGCCGTATTTGATCTGCACGACGACGTTTGGGAGGAATTTGCCGTCGAGACCGCGGAAGAAGTCCACGGCGGCGTTGGCGCGGTCGGCTTTCCAGTCGAGGGTCTGGTTGAGGGTGCGGTAGTCGTAGACGAAGGCGCGGAACATGCAGATGCCGTTGTGCGGGGCGAGGGCGCGCGCAAAGAGGTTGGCGCCGTCGGCGAGGGTGCGGTTGTAGGTGAGCGGGCCGGGCTGGCCCTCGGAGGAGGCCTTGATGAGGTACCCGGCCATATCGGGGATGCGGGCGTACAGGCTGTCGGTGACGTTGTGCCAGAAGGCGACGACGGCCGGGTCGAGCGGGTCGAAGGTCGAGAGGTTACCGTAGGTCTGCGGGGCGGCGAAGTTGAGCGAGAAGCCGAGCTGGATGCCGTAGGGCCGGAAGACGTCGGCGATGCGCGCGAGGCCGTCCATGTTCTCGGGCGCGAGGAGCGAGGCGTTGGCGTTGACGTTGTTGACGACCACGGCGTTGATGCCGATGGACGCCAGGAGGCGCGCGTACTGGCCGGCGCGCGTCAGGTCGGGGCGGATGCGGCCCTCCCAGAAGAAGATGGACTTGCCGCCGTAGCCGCGCTCGACGCTGCCGTGGGTGCCGCCGTCCTGGGTGTTGTCCCACTGGTTGACCCAGCGCACGGGCACTTCGGGGTTGGAGGCGAGGGAGAAGTCCGAGACGTTGCCCTGCGCCAGCAGCTCGAGGTAGTGGAAGGCGCCGTAGAGGGCGCCGCGCTCGTTCTGGCCGAGAATGCGGACATTGCTGCCGGCCACGTTGATGTGGAAGCCGTCGGTGAACAGCTCCGGCAGGGCGATCCGCACGGTTGGGTTGGCATCGACAAACTGCGCGACGGTGCCAACGGTGATGGCGTTCCGGGGGCGGCTGTCTTTATTTTGGGTCAGACGAACGCCAAAGATACCGCCGAGCCCCTGGGTGAGCTCCTTCGCGGCCGTGTTGACAGGGGAGCCCTCGGTGGAGTTGTAGGCGACGAGAGAGGTCGGTAGCCGGGCGTGGAAAGACTCGGCGCCGGCGATGGGTGCGTACCGCAGCCAGGCGCTGAGGCCATCTTCGGCCGCGGCGAGGCCGGCGATGGCGAGGAATAACAAACCTTTCATGATTGGACTTGTCACGATGGGAAGTGTCACAATGATCGCTCCAACAGATCGATAATTGAAATCCTGGCGGGATCGCTGCGGGCTTATATTAAGGCACCGATGGCACCAGTGCATAAGTCCATCAATAGGCTTGCGATGTGCCTTTTGCCTATTATCGAGCTATCCACCTCTTTGCCCCTGTCTGCCAAGAATGTAACGCAGGCCATTTTGACGTCGACGAGGCCTGTAGATGAGGAGCTCGGTGCGGGGAACGGATCCTATTCCCCTCCCCAGTCCACATATACCCACTGTACAGATCCTGGGGGCCTGCTGAATCGGGTGGGATCGGCAGCGGTGATGCGGACCTCTGTGCCGCTGTCCGGGCCCAAGGCGGAGATACCCATACAACCGTTTTGGGGGTCTTTTCTCCGATTTGGTCATCTTTCCCGGGGCAATGTTACCCGGCTCGGCAGGCTATGGTTAGTGATGACGACGAAATGTTTGATGGAGTCGAACTGTCTGCTGGTGATGGGATCCACACCAAGCCGGTTGCTTGCCCGGGCGAAAACCGGGACAATGGGTCGGTCGATTGCGCTCCGAATGCCAATTAAGTCATGTACACTGAACCTGCGAAGCACATCATAAAGAACATTGAAGTACTGGCAAATTTCGAAAACAACAAATTTATATGTAGAGTTAGTGTCTACCAATGAAAGAGAGGTTCCGGCACTGTTAAATTGCCCTTGCTCTTCAAGTTCTGAGATGTCGTAAAAAGAAGTTGGCATAGACAGTACTTCGCAACGCTGCGCAACGCAAGCTCTTTTACTAATTGATTTTTTCTTTTCACTAATGATGCTTGAAAATGAGAGAAACCATTCAGCAATTTGAGACTTCCCTCCCTCCCACTAAAAAACCCCGTTCAAGTTTCTTGCTCCTTCTCTCCCATTCTCCATTCCCCCCTCTTCCTTCCATCTTCCCCCCTTCATTCCCCCCTCTACTCCCCCGGCACCTTAGTAACCTTAGTCCACATAACCTTCACCAACCCGTCCTCCACCACGATAAAATCCACCCCCTTCACCAAATCCTCCTTCCCTTCCGGTCCAAAATTCCAGTTCAACATCCCCAGATTCTGCACCACCACCCCCTCCCCGTCAGGCGTGAACACAAACCCGGGGCTGGAAGCGAGGAGCTCGCTGGCGCGCTTGTCGAGAGCCTCGTGGCCGGTGAGGATGGCGCCGTCGGATTCGAACCAGCTTATAGAGGGGTGGTAGGCTTGGGCGATGGCTGCTTGGCGGGCGGGGGCGGAGCGCTCGTTGAAGACGGAGAGGAGGTTTGTGCGGAGGAGGGAGAGGATTGTAGAAGGGGGGTCGGAGGGGGTGGTTGATATTGTGATTGAGGTTGGGGTTGGCTCGGACATTTTGATGTTGGGGTTGGTGTGGGTTTTAGATGGTTGGAGTTGACAGTGTTGGTTGGATTTGTCTCTGTGTTGGGTTGGATGTCGATGTCGACTTTTATGTAGTAGATATAGCACTGTTGATGCCACTGGTGTTGAACATCACCTTGCTTTCGTCAACCTTTGTCAGTGGCTGACAAACTGCCTTACTCAGCGCAGCGATTGATAAGGCAGGGAATGCCGTCACGCAACCTCTGTCAGCGAATGAGACACTACATCGCCCTGGTTTGCATGCGACATGCCGCCATGCCGCTGTCGACCGCTCAGAGACCGCCTTTCCCAGAAGCGGGGCCGACAGACCCACTTTCGCGGCCCCGCGCATGCCGGCGAGTTCCGGGCCGAGTCCTGACCCCTGAGTCGTAAGTCACACTGTTGGCCTGCGGGAGCGACCCGATCTGCATTGACCGAGGACCCAAGCTAGTAGCTGGAGGCAGCAGAGGCGATTGACTGGACGGGGCGTTTGTCGCGGGAGGTCGCCGTATGGCTGGAAAAGCGGCCAACGTTGCACAGCATGCGAGGGGCGCCGCGTTCTCGACCCAACCCCGCTGCAAGCAGATCTCGCAGCCCAACCACGTGGATGCCTCCCGAGGATGCCTACCACATTGCAAAACCCCCATATACCCGAGTCTTGCCAGTGTAATCTTTTCTGTTATCTTTCCCACGCTCATCTCATTTCGTATAAGTGCAAATTTTGAGCTGGTGTTTTGAATTGTGTTAGCGATGCCCTCTCGTGCCCGACGCCGGGATAGCGCAGCACCCCCGAATCCAACTCCAGCCCCGAGCCATTATGCCGGTCAAATCATGTGGTTGCCCCCGCGAGAAGACATCACCGCCAACGTGAACCTCGACCTTGGCTGCTACAACCACCCAGTAGTGATACTGTCTCCCAAGCCGGTCGACCAGAGGATCGTGATCTTGATAGTGAGTAGACTCATCCAAAACCGCCAGACACCGGCTCACATCAAACAGGCGACCTCCTTCAACGACACAGACCTATCAGTCCGCCACCCCCACAACCAAGAGCAACGGAGCTGGTACCTCCCCATCCACCCCTCAAAGCGCCACCCCGACTTAAATGTGCTCTTGAAACTACAAGGCGGCCTAACCCTTCGGAAGAACTCGTATATCTGCACCCGGCAGCAACACACCATTCCCCTCGCGGCACTTCGCACTTACGAGCGAGAGCGACCGAACGTGCGGTTTGTCCTGAAGAGCGGATCGTATCAGACGTTGATAGAGCGCGCTGGGTTCACGGCGCCGGTGGAGCTGCCGTCGGATAGGATTCTTCTCCCTCCGCCGGTCGCCCGGGATGTTGTCCGAGATGGTATTGATCGTACGCCGTTGTTGAATGACCGTCTATATGCGCAGCAGGTGGCACTGGGTCGCGCACATGGCCATGGAGTTTCAGGCCAGACACCAACAACCACCGAGAGGCGATACCAACTCTCCGAGACGGCTCGTGCGGCTTCACTTCATGACGAAACCACACCCCTGAGCAGGGAAGCCCGCATGGGTTTGGCCTCCCCCTACGGCGCCAGCTACGGCACCAGCTACGGCGCAATTCCTCACCATTACCCCCCGGCTCCCTCACATGCAGCAAGAAGACCTAGCTACCTACCGCCACCAACCCCCCACACTTCCCACTCCCGCTCCCGAAGACGCACCAACGGCAGCAGCAGCGGAGTCTGGTCCAACAGCTTCCAAACCTTTCTTGCTCTGGTATTTACTGGCGCCCTCTTTGGTGCTGGTTTTTTCGGGTTATGGAAGGCGTGGGTGCATCGTGCCGAGCTAGTGCAGCCGATATGGCAGGGGGGTTGGTGGGCTGTAGTGAATGCTTTCAGGACTGGGAGGGCGGTGGTGGTTGGGGTTTTGAGGGGGTTGTGGTGGGTTGTTGTGAAGGTGGGGATGGCGGGAAGGGAGGTTGTGAGGTGGTTGGGGGGTAGTGCGTGGTGAGTGAGGTGTTGGGTGAGATGTTGTGGTGGGGTTGATGACTTCAAGTCGTGAGATCCGGGCTTGAAGGATGTTGACTGCGAGGGATGTGGTGTATTGGGCTGCATGTTTTACAGCTGGGAATGGGAGGACATCTCACTCTGTTCAAGTCCCTGAACCGGGCTTGGGAGCGGCAAGGATGATGTGATGGGTCTTCACAACACAGGAACTTCAGAAGAGCGACAACAACTCCTGTAAGATGCCACTTCCGGAACTGAGGATGGGATCCTCAGTCCCGAGTTTGTTTCTTCGGCGAGCAAAGTCCCGAGGTTCGGCGCCTAAAACATGGCCGAGCTCACTTTGTTCATGTCGACTTTGTCCTCTTGTTGTTGCACCGGACGAGGATGGGTTAAGCCCTCGATGAAATTGACATTGATGACCTGTCGGGCGTGGGTGACAAGCACCCCGTCGCTAGAGGTACAGAACCAAACGGTCGGCGGACTGGCCGAGCACGGCGCGGGTGAGCTCGGCTTCCAGGCTGTCATAGGACGTGTACGCAGTGGCGAATTCATTGTATTGCTCCTTTTCGCCGAATGTACGTAGCAATCATATTGTGCCTCAAGTGTATGTGTTCCTGTTGGCAGGTCGGGTTGGTGATTGCCGAAGAGCCGTGCGCTTATGATCGAGATCGGGGAGAAGGTGCCTGATGTGTTGCGACAGACCGGCATCCATGATAGTTGAACGGTGGGATGTTAACAGCGCGCCCGCAGCATCTTGCCCAACTGACCTCAACCAAGTACTCGCGGAGGTATCGTAGTGATGGCAGCACCTGCAACACCATGACCTGCAGGAAATTTTGCTTTCTTCGAATGACGACTTCTCTATTGGCGCGTGTGGTTCCTCTCTGGTCGCTGTGATCGGCAGTTCTGGTTGCATGCATGAGCTTCCTGTGTGTTGCAATTAACAAATGATGACTAGTGGGTGTAAAGATGCTTGATTGAGGGAAGCCCGGCGGTTCCTTTCCTGCCTCACAACGCGCAGGGGCTAACTGGGGGGTTAAATTTCATTGGCTTTATACTCCGACGCAGTCCGAGAAGCTGAGCATTCATTCCCCTACACCAGAATAGGTAGTTCTCACGCTGTGTCTGCTTCCTGGGATGCTTTTACATTCCAGAGAGGTACCTCCACAGCGTGCAGGCAGGGGCCATCCCAAAAGTTACACCTTGGTCAGGACACGAGACTCCTCTCGTCTCAAATAATAATTAAATCGTCTCGGAGCCCAGGGTCATTCAGAACCTAAAATTCGTTAGATATCTCTCAAAGTTCACCAGCGAGGGACATACGCTTCTCTTTTGGGCCCAGTCGTTGATCTTGTCCCAGTTCCGGCATGTCCGCTGCACCTCGAAGTGTGGATCGTAGGCCACCTTGCCCTCCCATGTTGCCCGACTATATGCCATTGGTGTAATATCCGCCTGACACTGAAGGGCCTGACGAAGATCATTGATGCAATGCGCTAATGAGGCCGGAAATCAGAAAGTGTTCGCGTATAGGGCGACAACGGTCAGGCATGCTCACCGATATGATGTCCAAACGCCTCCGGAGGCTGCTTAAACTTGTACCGATCTGGCTGCAAAGCCATCCTCAAGTAATTTAGGCAGTGAAGTTGATGATATACATCCAGACTGACAATGTACCCGCCGCCAACATGAAGTTCAGCTGTCGGCTCTGGCAGTCGTCTGGCCTCCTCTGTAAGACGGACATACGTCCCTTAATTCTGTCAGTAGACAGACAAAGAGGATTCAGGGAATATCCACACCAAACTCTAGCTCATCCCAAGCCGCGTCTATCGCATCGTTTCCGGCGCCACCGTAGACGATCCTCCGTCCGTCTGTGGTATTTTCTCCGTACCCCTTGTCGAAGGTCACTCTTCGGTACTCGACCAGACTCGATGCCGGAGCTATCGGTTATGGACATCAGCGGAGGTCCATGATCAGATGTCACGGGTTCGTGAAGACTTACAGTATAGATTGTTCTCACCTCCCCTTCCCAGGGGGTCGACAGAGAGTCTACCGAGGCAGAAAATGACAGCGGCGAGGATTATCCCAACCAAAGCTCTTATGGCTCGAGAAGCGACGCTTCGTTTTTGGCGCTCCATCATTCTTACTTCCCTGACAAGTTCGTCTCGAGCTGTCGAGCCCAGGAAATTCGTAGCTTCCAAGTCGTCTTTCTGAATAGACATTCTGATGCGTACCAGGGAGGAAACCTTCAAGTTGGCAGAGAGGGATGGTATTGCATCGATCAAACGCCCAACTACGCGGAGAAAACGAGAGAATGAAAGAGAAAACTTGACGGTACCGGACTGAAAGGTGGCGGGTATTCACTGGCCCGAGCCTTTCCGCGTGCGCCATGACACAATACATCTCGCCGGGTCTGTGTGATGAAGATCGGGACAATCATGTCAACGTGGACGACCTAGACCAACGTTCAACTCCACGGGTCACCGTAGCACGGCGAACTTTCGGGATCGTCCAGTGCTACAGCAAACTGATCGACCAACGCAGCTGGATCTTGTACTTTCAAGTTCAAACCGTCTCAGATCTTTCTAGCAAGATATAAACGCCTTTCCCTCACTTGAACAGAGAGGACAAGGACACATTCCATCAGCAGCTTCTAGCTTCTAGTCCTTACAACTCACTTTTCATTCTTAAAATTCCATTGGCAGCACTACTGTTAGCACCAACCGTCACCGTCAAGATGAAGACATCCGCCATCGCCACCCTGCTGTTCGCAGCCTCAACGGCTGTTGCCGCCCCTACCACGGGAGGCCCAGGTATGTGCCAACCTTGAACCTACATCCAACCCCTATCATACTTCCAACAAGAGCAACAGCTAACAACCACTCTCCACAGGCAAATTCACTCCTGACATGGTAGCCAAGGGCCCCAGTGGCCCCGGCGGTGAAATGGTGACCAAAGGCCCTAGTGGACCCGGCGGCCCCGGCGGCGAAATGATGGTCAAGGGCCCCGGCTTCAACGAAGCCCAGCAATTCTCCTCACACAACAAGGGGTACGAGGGGGAAAAGCGCAGCCATTTCTACTTTGGCGAGGAGGGAGAGAAGAAGCCTGGTAAGGGTGTCGAGGAGCGGAGTCACTTCTACTTTGGCGAGGAGGGTGAGAAGAAGCCCGGCATGAGTGTTGAGGGTCGCAGCCACTTCTACTTCGACGAGGAGGGAGAGAAGAAGCCGGGCAAGGGTGTCGAAGAGCGCAGCCACTTTTACTTCGGTGAAGAGGGCGAGAAGAAGCCCGGCATGGGTGTTGAGGGGGAAATGAAGCGCAGCCATTTCTACTTTGGTGAGGAGGGCGAGAAGAAGCCTGGCTTCAACGAGGACCAGAAGTTCTCCTCGCATAACAAGGGGTATGAGGGAGAGAAGCGCAGCCACTTCTACTTTGGCAGCGCTGGCGAGGACAAGGAGTACAAGGGAGACAGGCACGGAGAGTTCAAGAGAGAGGCCTAGGGGCGATGGCTTTCGCAACGTTTGTGGTACTTTCATCTGTTTTCCCAAGTCGTACGAGGTTGTAGGAATGTTGGCTTATTAGAAGATGTCAGGGAACTGAGGCGCACAAGCTGCTGGAGCTAGAGCACCAATGGTCAAAAGAAGGTTTCATCGACGGCAGTACCGCCGGAGTATTCTCATTTGCACACGTAGGTAGGTAGTAGTGGAGCTGTATCTGCCGAGCAAGTCAAAGAACGCCGAAAATTTGCACTCACTCATGTTCTGGTACGATCAAACCCCTCCTCGGTACTTTGCCTGCACAACGAACAACGCTAGGAGATGTAACGCACACGTATCTTTCGTACTACTTACCGGTATTTTTCTCCCGTCCGCCTCTTCACACACCGTTCGACGACCCCTCTCCGAGCACCATCTTCGTAAGCTTCTCCTTCTCTCCACTCTGCTCACACATGCCGCGGAATACGCCGTCTGTGCCAACGTCCCACAACTCCCTGGGCGTTCCATACTCGGCAACTTCGCCGTCACTCAGCACGAGAATGCGATCAAAGTCCGCGATGGTGCTGAGACGATGGGCGATGACGATGAGCGTGGATCCTCCGAATTCCTCGCGGATGGATCGCTGGATAAGCGTATCGGTGGCCATATCCACAGCGGAGGTAGCCTCATCGAGCACCATAATCTTGGGGCGCGAGACAATAGCACGAGCAAGGCAAAGAAGTTGACGCTGGCCCTGCGATAGGTTGCTGCCGCCCTCGGAGATGGAAGAGTTAAGGTCACGGAAGACATTAATGTTCCTCGGGCCAGGAGTGGACGCCCGGCTAATTTCTGCGCTGATGTCGGGTACCGGCAGGCCGTCGGGGACGGGCAAGGTAGCGGTCTCGGGCGGAGGTGAGCCGTTCTGCCCAGCGACAGTGTTCGTCTCAGATTCGGATTCTGACACCAGGTGCACGCGCTGGAGGCAGTCGTGGAGCTCCTCGTCAGTGTGATGCTCGAAGGGGTCGAGATTCGAACGAATCGTCCCTGAGAAGAGGACTGGATCTTGCGGGATGATTGCCAACCGAGATCGGAGGTCTTCCAGCTTGATCTTCGTAATATCTAGGCCGTCCACGTGAATGGTTCCTGACCGGGGCTCCAAGAACCTGAAGAGCGCCAAGGTTAGCGACGACTTGCCGGCTCCGGTGCGGCCAATGACGCCAATTCTCTCGGCGGCACGAGTTTCGAATGAAATCCCTTTCAGGACGGGCGGTAGGTCTGACGCGTAGCTCACGACGAGGTCGTTGACTTCCAGCCGACCCTGAGTCGGCCACGCAGCGGGCGGCTTCTCGCCCCCGAGGTTTTCCGTTTCAATCTCTGAGTACTCGATGACTCGCTCAACAGCGTTCATCTCCAGCTCAAGCTGCGCGTATGCCCGAATCACCATCAACACGACGCTGGAGAAGTCCATTGTGAAGCTGAGAATGAAGCCGGCCAATGCCGCGTCTCTGCCGGCCTTGGCGACAACGAGAACCGCAACGCAGACGGTGAATAGGATACTGGCAAAGCCCAAGTTCCAGCCCATCCATCGACCAAAAAGACTCAAGTGCATGGTTGACTTGGTGTAGTTGTCAATCCTCTTGTGCATGAGGTGGACGTAGGGCGTAGCTCTTCCGAATGCGCGGATAGTGGTCAGTCCTGTCAAGGAGGAACCAAAGAGGTCAAAGATGGGCGAGTTTGCCGTGCTGTCGATTCTCTTCATTGGCCGTGCTACGATGATGTAGTTCATGCCGATATAAGCACACCAGGCGAAACAGATCAAGGCCAAAGGAATGACAAACGAGGAGATGAAAATAGATGCCGCTGCAACGCCGACGGACTGTAGCAGCATGTAGATGAAGTGCACCTGATAGGTGGCAATCATCTCGTCGATGGAGTTGAAGTCGGCTGTGAAGCGGTTGAGAATTCGGCCCACTGGAACAGTGTCGCTCCATCGGAGTGGCGCTCGAAGCACGGCGAACAGAAGTTTCTGGAACAAAAGTCGGCTAGCCTTGAGGCTTGCCACGTAGGTGAAATAGTACCGAGCTGTACCGATTACGAGGCCGCCGATGCAGACGCTGGCCCAGACGCTGAGCCAGAATTTGACTCCATGTTCTTGGACAGCAAGGTTCGATACTGGCATCGCTTGGGCAAAGACATGTTGGCTTTGGTACATATTCTCGTACGGCCTCCAGTGGGCGGCATGGGTCGTGTACGTCGTGTTTGCCGTTTCGGCTTCGCCTGTCCAAAGCTTCACAACAAACGGCCCCGCTGTCGCAATCGTTAGCAACCGTCCCAATCAACCAGGAAACACACAAAGGGTGACTTACCAATCTCGGTGGCCTGGTAGACGACATACAGGATCCCCAAGAATGCCCAATAGAAGTACCCACCGCTGTCGTTGACATAGATGCGGTATATCCGCCCCTTGACGGATCCTTTCTCGCGGGCCTCGTCCTCGACAAACTTTCGCTTAGGTTCAACCTTTTTATCTACTACTATGCCATTCGGGGGCCCAGATTCGACACCATTGGGCGCCGTTTCCTCAATCTCCGCCTCAGGCAAAGGCGACTCAGCACTTCTGATCCTCTCCAAGATCTGTGACTGTTCCAGGTCTTCCGTCAGGCCGGCAGTGAGCACCACACCGTTGTCGAGCTCGACAATGAACTTGGCATGCTTGTCGACCAAGCTGAGATGATGCGTGACAAGAATGCGCGTTCTACCCTTGCACAGGTCACCGATAAGGCATTCCTCGAGAATTGTTCTACCGACGTGAGCGTCCACGGCACTGAAGATGTCGTCCATGACCAGGATACCAGCCCTTGAGTACACAGCGCGGGCGATGGTGACACGCCACTTTTGCCCTCCGCTGAGATTCACTCCATTGACGCCAAGTTCTGTTTCATCACCATCTGCGAGGCTTGCCATGTCTTTGTTCAAGGCGCAGGCGGTGAGAGTTTTCTCGTATCTCTCCTTGTTGTAGGGCATACCGAAGAGGATATTGTCTTTCAGTGTTGCATTCTCGATCCATGGTACTTGGCCAACGTAGGCAATGCTGGTTGGCAGAATCCAGTTGCTTGGGTTAGCCTTGTGATCTTGGCGTTCAGTGGCAGCCGGCGGGGTGGGGACGTAGATGGATCCAGAGAGGAGGTCGGCCTCGCCGATTATTGCCGCGAGCAACAGAGTCTTGCCCGAACCCGTTTTGCCCGAGATGACGGAGAGCTCGCCTGCCGGGAAGGTCAAGGAGACATCCCGCAAGACAAACCGATTCTCTTCCTCAACAATCTCATCCGAGTCATCAGACTCCTTTTTGTCCTTTTTCTCCTTCTCGTCAAGCGACCATGCAAGGGAGGCGTTATCAAAGGCGACATCAGGCCCATCCTTACTAACCCTCTCAATCTCGGGCCCTTCCAGGTATTGCTCGATCCGCTTTAGTGACACCCAACTGTTGATGGCAAAGCGGATGAGCGTGGGCATCAAGGATATGGCGAAATCCAGCGAGCCGAGAATGCCGATGCTCACAAAGGCGACTGAAGCTGAAAGCGAACCATGGATCCACGCATAAGAGCCCAGTGATGTGACGGTGAGTATGACTGGTGCAATCATCCAACACAAAGAAAAGGCGATGTCGATTTTGAAGTACTGCCACAGAGTCTCTAGTTCCTGGTCTCTCAGGTCCAGGATACGCTTTTCCCACTGCGCCTCGAGGGCCGAGAATTTGACTTGTCGGATGCCCTGGAGTGCTTCCTTCACTAACTCAAGCTTTCCGTCGCGAACTTTCATTAGTTTCCTAGAGATTTTGAAGTAAGTCTTGGAGACGATGGCGTTGACGGGAACAATCAGGGAGACTGCCAGGACAGCGAGAGCGATCGGAATCCAACCGAGGAGGTACACCAGGAACCAAATGGAGAGTACTAGGCGTAGGATACCCGACGGAATGAGGAACTGATTGAGGCTGAACATCGCCACTCTCCTCGCGTCGACGCCCAGCAGGTTGATCACCGCCTGCCGAGACTGCTGATCGGTCGACTCGTCTTTGCTTTTCGCCTCACTCTTGCCGGTCGGTTTAGTGGTTTGATCTCCATTGGCGGCTTCCGGGTCATTCCCGTTTGCGTCCCCGTTTGCGTCCCCGTTGGCGCCCCCGTTGGCGTCCGGCTTAGCCGGCTCGTCTTTGTCTTCCTCCCCGGGCTTCGGGGTCGTATATTCATCGGGTATAATGGCGGCCTTCACGTTCTTCCGCCGCATCGCTTTCTCGAAAATAAGGGCCCCAAGCTGGCTCCTGATAGGAAGTTGAAGTTCTACAACCATGGTCCAGTACATGAACCCCTCCAGATACTAGGAAACGCGTCAGCAAAGTTCATCAGGGTTGTAAACAGTGAAGAGGCTTCCTCACAGCACCAGCGATCTTCGAGATGCCCAACCAAGTCAGGAGAACCCAGACCGGGGGACCACCGGATTCCCCTCCAGTTTCAATGGTACGCAGCAGGGTCAGCGTTATGTACCAAGGAAGATATGAAATTCCAACGTTGAGGGACGCCAAAAACCACTGCTTGGCCAGCGACGGAATGAACTGAATGAGGAAGGCGAGAAACAGCGACCGTTTGGTCTTTCGGTATGCCACAGACGCGTCGGCAGCGCGGAGATTGCTGCCCAGGGTCGGAATGTCGTCCATCTCGAAATCGCCCTTTTTGTTAGCCAGAGACATCAGCTGGTTGGCCCAGCGGTAGTTCAGCCGGTCCCAGGCGCTGACGGTGAACATGCGGTCGACCGGAGCACCATTGTAAAACAGTTCAGGCCGGCGTGGGATTTGGATGCTGGCGATGGCGAGAGCAAACGCGGTTGCGCACGACCAGACGTGCAAGATTCCGACGGGCGAGCGCGTATCGGGCGATGCGGCCGACGCGAGCTGGTACAGCAACCCGCTGCCAATGGTCACGCTTGCGACTGCGAGATACACGCCTTGGTTGTATGCGCGGACCGAGTCCCGGATCGCGGCAATTGCGATTGCCTGAACGCCAAGGAGGCCCTGGAAGCAGCATTGTCAGCGATTGTGTCCGCCACAATTGGAAGGTTTCTGCCAAAACTCACCCAGGCAGCTGCGGTGAGCCAATTCCCGAGAGAAAACTTTGCCTCCCGGCTTGTCTCAGCAATCACAGCGAGCGCAATCTGGCCGGCCACCCCAAGTCCCGCCCACAAAACAATGATCGAGCGCTGCCATTTTGTCGAAAAGGCCGCCACGCTCTCAGGCGTCGCTTCTCCGTCCTTGTCGCAATATATCCCATCCTTGAGCGTTGCTCCTCGACGGCTCGCGAGCGCGAAAATCGCGGGCACAGTCGCCAACCCGCTAATGGCAAGCCCCGCCGCTGTGATGGCGAGATCCAGCGTATCTAGATCCAATCCGAGTCCCATATTGCCAGATTGTCGCCGAAGCCGGAGAAACTAGGGATGCTTGCGCGCTCAATTCCTCAGGCGCCGAGGGGACGGATGGGCGCTGCTCATTTATCACGACGAAATATGGTGGCAGGTGGTGGCAGGTTTCTTTCCTTCCAATCTCAGGCGGCTCGTTTGTCGAGGCCTGAGGCGATCAAACGATTTTGAGGGCAGAAGATGCAAAAAAGGCAAATGCCTTGCTGACCGCCCGATGCAGTGGTGTGGCCCAGCAACTTTCTGGGGTGAGTCAACCGTCGCACAAGCGCAGTCGTGCACAGTCGCGCGTGAGAAGGTGATTTGCAAGGCTCTTTCGGATTGGCCAGCGAGGGGAAATGGGATGAGAGTTGCGCCCGCAGGATATTGCCGTGGGCGCGTCGCGCACATCTCAGCTGCCTGATAACTCGCGGCTAAATCCCACCTTCCACCTGCGGCCATCGGTTCGACGTCCGCCTCGAACACGGGCAGGTGCAAACCAAGCGAATCTGACCCCAGGCCGTTCGAGAACCTTGCGGGGAGGGTAGTCCGTGCGCGGCGCGTCCCCCAACCCCCACACATGCCTTATCTCCGGGCGCCTTCATCCCAGCAGGGCAACTCCGACATAGGCACCTGGCGATCATAAAATGCCGTTCATCCATCGCACAGTGATCCATCGCTAGGCCGCCAACCTGCGGAAGATCGGGGCCCGAGGGACTGCCCAGGCTGCCACCAAAAGAAAGTCCGCATCCCGCTCACAACAACCCCTTCGTCGGAGGGCACCCTGAAGGCGCCAACGAAAGTGAGAATGGCTCCGGGAACAAAGCGGGCGGGGTTGTGGGGCTCAGAACACGGCACTGGAGGATCCCAGCGCGCACGCAGCACGTGATGGCGGCAAGGATTGCGCAGCGAGATTGAGAATACCACACGGACGGTTGGACTTCTGAACCGCTCGAATGCGAGCCTGAAACCGAGATGGACGCAGAACTTCCTGGGTGGGCATTCACGCTCAAGCCAGAGGACGCGGTGGTGCCGAGATTCGACGCCGACGTGATTGACACAAACCAGCCACGCGCTGCCAAAGCCCACCGCAGGGACCAAGAAAGGGGTCGCGGTGATCAACAACTGTGGCGGCACTTCTGGCTGCCTCGGCCCCACCAGGCAGCCGCCGATGGCGATGGTTCGCGCACTGTTTCATCCGATTCCGAGGATAATGCCCCTCGGCGAGAAAGGCTAATTTGCCGGAGGCCAAAATCCGTATCCTCCATCCTAATCGAGGATGACTATGGTCCGCAAAATTCGTCTCTGGTCTTGCAACACCAGGCAGCCGAAAAGGCAAATCCCACCATCGCTTCCCATTCATGCCATTTTTGTCGCAAGGTTGCCGTGGACTTGCGACGACAACACGCGTACCAAATCCTCCCACCAGACGAACAGCGGCCCAAGGGCTGGCGAGTCCAGCCTTCAAAGTCTGGATTCACTTATGGCGAGGTTCTGAGCGCTGCAGCCGATGGCTGTGCCTTCTTTGCGTTCATCGCTGGAACGCTTCAGGTTCAGGACGCAAATAGGGTACATGCCATCGACGGTTCCTCGGAAGTAACCATCACTGGGACTGTCCAGGCAGCTGCTTCCGTTGGATTCTCGATCCAACGCATGTACGAAGGGAAGACTCAGCATCGACACAACCCGACGCAGAGTCTACACCTCTACACGGTACCAGGTTCGTCAGGGGAGACGTGAAGGGCCCCAGTACCCGAGGTACTTTGACTAACCTTTGGCAGGAACGAAACCTCTCCACCAGACCATTGGCAACTATCTGCCGCCTAATCTCCTCCCAGATTCTCAGCTCAGCTTCACTCGCGCGCGTGGCTGGCTAGAAGACTGTGACAGGAACCATGTGAGCTGCAGAGCACATACCGTGGGCCGCCCATACATGCCGAAGCGGGTTATCGAGATTGATCAGACATCTCCGAGCCTCCGTGCATGGCTCAGTACCGACGCCCCTGCCGCCCCGTACGTTGCCCTGAGCTACTGCTGGGGAGGCGACCAGATGGCAAAGACTGTCAAATCACGGGTTACCGACTACGAGAAAGACATACCCCTTCATACCCTCCCGCAGACCATCCAAGACGCCATCGTCGTCACACGGGGCATCGGCCTGCGATACCTTTGGGTCGACGCCATGTGCATCATCCAGGACGACGGCGATGACATGGCGGAGCAGATCGGCCAGATGTACGCTGTATACCGCAACGCATACGTGACCGTTTCCGCTGCCACAGCCGCCACCAGCCAGGAAGTACGCTCATACACCCCTCACACAGCTCCATCCCCCACAAAACACCTTCCATTCCCAGAGAGTCACCCACTAACACAGCCCCCAGGGCTTCCTCCAACCCCGCACCCAATTCCGCGGCTTCCACCTCTCCGCCCGCCTCGACGACAACGTCTTCGGCCCCGTCCTCGCCGTCCCCGAGCCCAAATCTCTCCCTGCCCCCCGCCGCCCCGCCGCCGCAGTCGACTACCCCCTCTTCACCCGCGGGTGGACCTACCAAGAGCACCAACTCTCCCCGCGCATCCTCATATACGGCTCCTGCGAGATGCTCTCCTGGTGCGCCGAAGCCACGCACCGCGACGGCGGCAACGAACACCCCCACTGGCAGGAGCACAACCAGTATGCGGGACTGCTGTTCTACCAAGGGCAGCTTGGGACTTCCCACTCCACATCTCACCATCCAAAGGCATGGGGCGATGTAATAGAGAACTACTCCCAGCGGAAGCTGACAGTCGAAGACGACAAACTACCTGCCGTCGGCGCCGTTGCAGAGCGGTATGCTGAGACAGCGAAGGTGTCAGGGTATCTTGCGGGGATGTGGCGGGAGGAGCTGTTGCTGCAGTGTCTGTGGCGGGTGTGGAACCCGAAGAAGACAAGGCGGCCGGGGAAGTACCGCGCGCCGTCGTGGTCGTGGGCGGCGCTGGATGGGGATGTGGAGCCTTGGGTTGATGAGGGGGGGGAGGGGAAGGTGAGGAAGGTGGAGTGTGAGTTGATACACGCGGAGACGGAGTTGTGCTTGGTGAAGATGAGGTTTGGGAGTGTCAAGGGGGGAAGCATGCGTGTTCGTGCGCGGATGAGGCGGGTGTTGTGGTTTAATCATGATGAGTACCGTAGGGGGAGGTACCAGGCGCTGAATCTGTGTCATGGGAGGGGTCCGGAGGTGGAGGATGAGGAGCTGGCGCTGTTGATGCAGTGGGGCGGGATGGACCCAAGGCTGACGCTGAATATTGATGTTGTGGGGGAGTGGCCGGTCGATGAGGAGATTGTGCTGTGGAGCATGGAGGTGTATGCGACGGGTGTGGAAGGAGAGGTTGAGAGCGGGGAGGGGATTTTGCTTCAGCAGGTTGATAATGGATCGGCCGCCGGGGCGGATGTTTTCCGACGCGTGGGGAGAATCTCGGTGCAAAGCCAGGATTACATGCGGGAACCGTGCTGGTTTAACGAGAGGGAGGCGGAATGGAAGGACATAACCATTATTTGATCCAAGCGGACACGAGATTTCATCCAAACAAGACCCGCGATGGAGACTATTGCCTGCAGGGCGTTGGCCCAGCCGGTCAAGTTGGGCAGAGGGCTGGGGACGCACGACATGGTGGGCCAGACGGGGTAATCAAGGCACTTAGGAGAATTCACCCTGGGATGTAGGGCTCTGCTATGATGAAATTGCGGCTGCATTGCGAAAGGCCTCCCAGTACCATGGATAGATGCAAGCTGTCGGAGCTCGTTAGGTAAATCCCAAAACTTGGGCTTCGATGCGGGATGTAACGTGACTCAGGAGGGCGAGCGCTGCCCTGGGCGACGGGATCTTCCGTGTTGAGGGCAACCCGCGTCATTTATCCGTGGAGATTCTGATTGCCGGATTCTATTCTTGTAGCTGTTTACACATCACCCTGTTGGCTACCGGGGATTTCAGACTGTGTGCGAGCCCTACATGCGAAGATGCACCAGATGTAACCGATCAAGGCGAACGGAAGACAAGGTAGGAGACGGAGATCTGCCTTTCACCGAACGCCACTTACTTTATATCTCATATCTGGATATGCATAGCTGCATGGCCAATGTCTCGGTGAATCGGCCGCCGACTAAGCCCAATATCAAAAGACCGACCGTCATATGTACGAACAGGAGCCAAAGATGAGAGACTCTCAGGTATAAAGACCTCCCTAACAGCACGTCGCTTACCCCTTATCTCTAGGCCCTCTCAGCCGTCATTACCATCCTATATCATCCCAAAAACACCACATCTACCCGCCACCATGAGATTCACACTCACCGCCCTCCTCGTCACCGCATTGTCCGTCTCAGCAGAGATCTGCCCCGACGCAAACGGCCTCTACTACAAAGGCCGCAGCGGATACTACCAAGTCCAGTGCGGCGTCGAGTACTGGACCAAGACAAATTTGGACTCATCCAGCGCCTCGAGCGCTGTAGCCTGCGCCTCGTACGTCTCACGCGGCCCATCTCCCATGGTTGCTTAGGCAATGCTAACCGGTGCTGGTGATAGGGCCTGTGACTCTTGGACCTCCAAGAATCCGAACAGCCCGTGTGCGGCGGGGAGTTTTCTGAGCACGAGCAACAAGTGCTACTTGAAGCCGGGGGATCTCACGGCTGAGAAGAGGAGCAATTCGAATGTAATTTCGCTTATCTTGACTCGTTGAATGGGTTTCCTGAAGCATGGATTGGTCCGGGGTATCATCGTCTTGTCAGGCGAGGTCAACAGGAGGCTCGTGCCTTACAGAGGGAGGCTGGCAGGGAGAACCATAGTAATCCTAAAAGAGAGAGAAAAATCGGGCAATCCTGATATTGAAGACTGTATTATCGTAGATATTTAATTCACGAAGTTGTGGGTAAGTGAAGTTTTAGGCGTGGTGCAGGGTCCGACCCAGGGGCTGTTCCAAAGGCAGGAGTATTCCAACAGCCCCTCACCTAACTTAGGACACAGGTGGCCCCAAATTGACACATTTTCAACCCCCGTATCGCCGCAAAAGGGAGAAACGTCGATGCACGAGCCACTGAGACCGAGGCTGGGTAAAACGAACTATAATCCCAGCGCGACCGAGTGGTTTGAACAACTCCGAGGTTGAATTAGAATTGGCTGACATCACGGTCGTGTCGGTATATCGTACAGTCTAGCCACCTTTCCTAATACGCACCTTCGTACTTTTCACCACGGCAATGACTTTGGTATCATTCGCCTTGATAACTTCAGCTGAATCTTCCACAACATGGGCTTCTGCCTTATAGCCAACGTCAAATAGAGGATAAGATGAAAATTCGGGTAGCTCCTGAACGTCAATGGTGACCCAGAGTCAGATCAATACTGCCCAAGCAAGACACAATGCTAAGCCTTGGAGAATCGCAAACAGGACAAACATGGCTTTGTCAGACCGAATCTTTCCGCGTGGAGCAACAATTGATGCTTGGGTGTAGAACTGGGGCGGCAGTGTGCTGACCAATTCGTGGGTCTGCAGAGCCGTATTGCCGTAGTTGTTAGCGTTGAAGAACCAAAAGGGGAAAGCGACGAGGCTTTCAAAGTTTTGTAAAATTGAGGCACGAGCTGACAAATCCCTCATCTCGTCCTGGTTGGCCCAGAAATTTCCGATAATGGACGAAGGAGCTGGTATGCCTGCTGCCGTGTAGTTCAGCAGCCAGTTGAAAACTCTCCTATAGGCAAGCAGATCGAGGTCTCTGACCGGCATAGTCGGCTCCAAGTCCGAGACTCCAATGATGGAATAGTTTGAGCGAGATGCCACGACAGTAGCCCGCCGGGTATAGAATGTGACTGTGGTTGTGATATTTGCTGCCGCCGACAGGCCACCGCATGCCGTCGTGTTGGCGCTGTTTTGACAAACGTATAACCCTTCAAAACGGTTAGAAGATCTCGCCAGTGAAACAGGTGCTAATACAGGGCTCCGTGAGATGAGGTACGTGGACTTACCAATGTCGAGATGCGCCTTGGTTTCCTTTAAGTTCCGTATACACACTTGAGCAGAAATTAGGATCCCAGCCGAGCCAAAGAAATCACAGTCGGTGGCTGAAAAGTCAGGAAAAGTCGGATTGTATTCGAACTCGACATGTATTGAAGGTACGTGGTGGGCCATCACCAGGGGATAAGATGGGAAACTCGTGGGTGTCCAGGGAGTGAGCATAATTACGCCGCCGCTCATGAGATATGCTCTACAGTATTCCCCTGTACAGTTTGTCGGGTCGCAGATCGTCGAGTGCATCTGATTTGCCACAAGATTGTAGGAGATAGCGGTGAACGAATATGGCGCGACCGCGCTTTTGTACTGCGGAGACATGGATTGGATCGAGTCCAAAAAGGTCGTGACATATGATCCGTTAAAAGACCCGAGACCGCCTGTTACGTTGTAGGTATCTGCATAATGGTATGCTGTGGTAAAAGAAGTATTGACTACTTGGCTTCAGCATTGCCTCAGGCTGTTCGAGATCTGAATCATGGCAGAAACGTACCAAATAAGACGACACCCGAGAGTGCTACTGCGCCGTTTAGCGCAATTCTATCGGCGACGTAAGCTATCGTTCGCCTTTTATCCGGGGACTGGAATAAGTGACACACCTTAGCGTAGCCCAGAGCTTGGTTGGCCGTTTCGACATGCTCGACAATATGATATTGATAGCCCCCAGGAACCCTGTGGTCTCTGACATTGCCAGGACACTGAGATATCCAAAACCTGCCGGCCTATTCATCTTCCCCCACATCAAGAATGAAAAGGAGGTGCTAAGAATAGCTGAGGTGAGAAGGGAGAGCAACCCCTGAGCCGCACGGAGGACCGCAAGTGTCGTGCTGACATTGAGGGCGGAAAGACGGTTGTTTGTATCGAGTACCTGAGTGGAGAAGGTCGTCTGCACAAAGTAGGTAATAAATACGAAGAGAGCCGTCGACAAAACTACTAGAAGAGTATGCAGCCATGTCCTTGAAAGTAGACCACCTGCCATTATCTTGTGCATGGCTAGGAAAAAGCATTCGGAGTGCACGGCTGGATAGAGTGAGTGACGCTTTGAAGCGTGTGTACTCTCGCCGCTTAGTCTCGTTATGAATCACTCTCCCGGGGACCTGAATTCAGAGGCCTCCCTGACGAGCCACAGTGCAGCGTCCAGCTCATTCACTTGGCCCCTGCCATGTGCTTCGTGGACCAGGCAGATTGCCGTTTGATTGCTGTTTAATGATGTACTCTTGGGTATATTGTCCTCAGCCTCACTTCACCATCTATATTCGACCCTTCATAGAACTCGCTTCAGCAGAATTTGGGGCCACACCAAGACTTGTCCAATGGGGAGAACCAATAAGTGAGAGATCCGACAGGTCGCAGCGGTTGTGATAGAGTATGTTCAGCCGAGGCTTCCTTGGATCGTTTCTGCCGAGACCAACATGTGGTGCACCGAAGCATATATATTCTGCAGCTTAAAGCGATAACTTCTTGACTGTGCACGCCACGACAACCCCTACATCCTTACCTCACACACCAGTCATTTGGACCATGATGCTTCACATTCTCCTGCCAATCGCACTGTTTGCAGGACTCATGTGTTCCCAGTGTCGGTTGGCAAAATATCACTGCTATTTCCTGCTCTCCATACTGAGTCTTGACAGGACCAACTGCCTCAGGAAACAGCTCTCCCACATGTAGCAACAGTTTTCGCCTCAGCGGGCCAGTTCCCGCCGCCTGGGGATGGGTAGTCTTGGCAAAAAGAGATGCTGCTGCTGCTGCCACGATTACATTGGCAACGGAGGTGGCGATAATCAACACGATTCTAAACTCTACGAAGACGAGCACAATTACCAACATTCTGCCCTCGGGCGTGGTAGCGCCATTGACCAATTCAAAGGGCACAAGAATCGAAACTGAGATACACAAGGCCGGGCTCTCCGCCGACAACCATCCTATAGGAATGGCCCTGGCGTACTAGTAACTAGCTGTGTGGAATGCCATGCTAACTGATTTCTTACGCAGCATGTTTCCAACCGATTTCTACAAGTGGCCGGACTACTACGGTTGGGACGGCATTCTGCGGACAACAGGCAAGACACCTAGGTCTACCGAGTGCGTTACTGCAGTCGCTGTTGGCACAACTCCCGGCACCACAGCCCATATAATGTCCAACCATCAACCGACTACGATGGACGCACCGATGGCATCAAGGACCGCGTCTGACCCACGGGGACTGGGCTACAGGCTGAAAATGGATATTTTCAATGGCCAAGGGTACTTTTGGATCTTCAAATCCCTCTTCCCTGACCACGAGGCCATCCAGTCGTGTGGCGGGCATGAAGCGCAGCCAGCCATCAATGCTCCCTGGACTTCGTGGATGGTGGCCACGTCTACACTATTTGAGACTTCTGTGGAGCCTGCACAACCGACACCACTGGCACCTGGTACAGCAGCAGCAAAGGACCGTCAAAGCGGGATTGCCAGCCTTGATCAACTTACTATTCTTGATCAATCTCAACCTACGATTCTCGTTCAAGCCGGCACGGCAGTGTTGGGCGGACAAACCGAGCGTACCGTAGGTATAAGCGAATTACCGCCACCCACGACCTCTGTCACAGACAATATACTAGGAACGCAAGCTGCCAGTACCTATTCTGAGAGGGTACTTCCAACTACGTCGAGGGCAAAATATACACCACAGACTTCCGGCTGCGGAACCGAAAAAGACTTTGTGCCTTCATTCGTCGCTACAGTCATATGCTTCGGGACACTACTTGTCGTATTCGCTCAACCAGACAACATCAGGTTCAGTGCACACAGTTGAGATGGTATTTGCACACCCAAAGTGGGCAGCAAAGAGAGTTAGGACTATCTAGAAAGCCGGTTGGCTAATCATGAAACATGTACTTTTAACTATAAGGGCTATAAGATCTTAATTATAAAGAATTTAAAGCCGGAAGGTGGTTTGAAGGGCGATTAGGGAGTGACTGAGTTGCCACGGTGCCACCAGAGGCCCTTCAGTCTGCCCGTAATACTAGTAGTAAGACTTCCAAATCGCGACGCCGTTCTATTCAAGGTGTCAAGTGCCGGGGAAGCGACATCCCTCAAGAGAGCCCTGCCTCAACTCCTCCTAAAGTAGTAATTGAGCCCTGGATGACCTCAGATTGTGCTGATCATGGAATGAAAGTACCAAAAGACGATCTAAAGATCGAGATAAGTGCAATCCCCATACTCAATCAGCTGCTGAACCATGACCACAACAAGCGCCACCAACACGCCCAGTGCGATGACGTGCCGCACCGCCCTGGCCGCATGGTGGGCCAGAACAAAATTGAGAGTCCTATCCGGTGGCTTCGGCTTCCCCTTGATGCTCCCACCCTTGGCGTCGCGCTCTGCGAGCTTGTCTTCCCCCTTGGGCCTGCTGACGAGCCCGCCGATATAGCCGATGAGGACTGCGAGGCAGATAAGAACTAGCTTGATTAGTATGTGCACGAGGGAGCTCGCCGAGATGAGGACAAGCCAGGCGGTGAAGACGGCGCGCCAAGCGGGCCGGCTCGCTGTACCCCACTGAAAGTGTGAGATGGCGCCGTTGATGGCGAGGCCCGCGGCACCGATGGCGAGGGCGGGCACCACCTCGAGACGGAACATTCCGCCGAAGAAGACAAACCGCCGGTTGATGGACATGCTGTGCATCTCGACGTACGGGAACGAGGGCACCGTAATGCGGCCCTTAAGGGACTCCTTACCACCATAGGGGACAACGCGGATAGTGCTGGGCGGAGGGGTAATGGTCTTGGGACCCGTAATCTCTTCGTCTTGAGCGTCTTTCCGCTCCCCTGCTGGTACATCTGTTTGTGGTTTGTTCTCGTGCGTGGCAAGACAGGGCTCAAACACGAAGATAGGCCGGTCACTGGTAGCTGCTATGAGCAGGTCTGTTTGCGAAGACGGATCAGGCGGGCCTTCGGGTTCCTTTTGGACAGTGACATCGAAGAGTTCCTCGTTGTCAGGGTGGCGGGGTACCAGTTTGCCGACAGGGATGAAAGAGGGAGGAGGGGCTTGAGACTCAGATTGCAATCGGAGAATAGCCTCGTCAAGGATCTCAGAGTGAACGATGTACAGAAAGTTATAACGTGGAGAAGAAATACTAAGAACAAGTCGCACATTAGCATCGCACTGAGCAACTAGAAAGCGAAGCCAGACCTACTGTGCGAAGAAGTTAACAATGCTCATAAGCAGGTACGGTACCACTGTGAAGCCAAACGCGGTGAAACCATAGCGGTTAACCTGGTCGCCCCTCGATCGGTAGAGGGTAATTCCGGCTGAGACGGTCTGGACTACGGCGGCGACGGCCTGGAAGAAGCCGCGCGAGCCTCCCAGCGGTAATGACCTTAGCGATGCGTCGACAGGCCCCACTTTCATGTTCCAAGGAACCACCGCCCACATGTACCCGGCGGGCAAACCGGGAGGATTACCGAATATGATGCTGTCCGTGGGGATCTGGACAGCATCGGGTGTTGCAAAAAGCACTTTGGGATCGGAATAGACAAATAAGAGGTAGCCATCAAATACGACCCTTCCCGTCCTCTTCCTCATCGAGAACGAGTGACACGTGCTTGATCGTCGTGACCGAGGCATGAGGCACCCAATCCAAGGACCGGATGGCCATGATTAAAGCCCCAGCCCTTTGAGCTGACTCGAGCGAGTCCTCCACGGGCCGCAGAAATGGAAAGTTAGATGTCCACTCCCAATTCCACCGAGAAATGGCTTGTAATGCGAACTGGATGCCCGAGATGGGGTAGAGAAGACTCATGATCATGGCCCAGAGGGTGCGCTTGCCCGAGTAGCCCTGCGGAACTCGGATACTAGCCACATGGGCGAGGTAGTTGACGATGAAGTAGACGGCAATGTCTGTCGCTGAGATGGGTAGGCAGATGAGATTGCCTTTGCCATGGTTCGAGACGCCGGATGCAGAAATGGTGATGGTTTCTGGCGATGGAGCTGGGGCGGCGCGGACGGTTGGAAAGGCGAGATGGAGACAAATGGCGATGAAAATCATGGCATCCATGAGCTGACCAGCTCACTCAAAGCTGACGTGAAATGCGACGTTGCCTTCCACTTGAACATTAGAATGCCATGGTTCGAAACTTTTCCCGTGGAAGAAGGTGCGTCGCGGATCTAGAAATTTCAGCTGAAAAACTGGGAGCTGAAAGGGCAGAGCGCCACCAATCTCCGTTGACAGGTCAGGGCGCTTTTTGCTGCGGAAGGTGCTTGGCGTCGTCGCTCCGGGGCTTCGGTCGAAAATGCACACTCCCGCGCAATCGGTCCTGGATATCGCGCCTTCCTCACGATCGGGCCCTGAGCGAAGGTGACGCTGCCGCCGAGCAGGTAGCAGCACCTCGGTATATTGCACAGCACATAGGTAAGCTTATCATATGGCTTTGGAGGCTTTTGAAAGATCAAGCTCATATAGACTGCGCTTAACAAGTGACTGCTCTGCTGCAAGCAGTGTGCTCACACGCGAGCCAAGCTTAGAGAAATTAGCACGTCTTCATCGTGTCAGAAAGGAGGCAGTCAGCCTCGCTGCTTTGATGCCTGGCACTGCCAGAACGCTAGTCAGCCTGAGCCACCACAATTCCGAAGGCTATATTCTGCAAAGAAGTCTATAAAATAAAGAGGTTCCGGCCAGAGGCCAAAACCTCAACAAGCAATAGAATCAACCAGTTGCAACCCCCATTATTCTAGAGATTCTAGAGTGCCGGTGTTTCTGACACATCGGTCAGCGTTGCGACAGTGCTTTGGTAACTGCACACTGTAGTGCAACGTAGACACGTAGGGGCACATCAGCCACCCCACCCAAAGTGACAGCCTGTTCTGTTGCGATGTCAGGGATTGAGATTATATCGATAGTTATTTCCACATGCAACGCCCCGCAGCTATAGTTTCGGAGGTTCTCCTCAGCCTCAACAAACTAACGATAGTGACAGCAGATGGAGTGACTAGGTCTTGAATACGCAAAGATCCGAGAACGGTCTTTTGACGGATTTATATTTTAAGATTTTCGCTCCATGTGTAGATCATGACCTCCTCACCCGAACAAGCACTTTTATGCGCTCTGTCTCTAATCCTCACCTAATAGCGGACCCTGCAATGTCTAACCAATTATTTCGCATCCTCTTTATCTTTCTCGTCTGTCTAACCAATTTCGTAAAATCCAAGTCGACAGCGTCCAGTCCCGCCACAATCGGAGTGTCCGGCGCAGGAACCAACCCCAAGCCAACAGCCCAGTCGACCAAAAACGTTTTTCCGTCATACTATCCCATACACCATATACATTCACCGATTCCAGCTGGTGTTTATACCCATTTATATCTCTGGTTCCCACAGATCATCCCTTATTTTCACAGTTACGGCCAACATGCTCCCCGACAATCACTACTGTCGTAGTTGATGGGTACGCACCAACCCCAATTTCAGTAGCATCTTACAGTTCCGCCACAACAAGCTCTTGGAACAATTTCCACAATGTCCTGACCTTTGTTTACCTCCCGTGTACTGTGGAGGATGTCAATTGTCCCACACTCTAGTTCGGGACGGTCGCCACCACCGTTGACACCCGGACCGTGACGACGGTTTATTGTGGAGGAGAAGCGAGGAACCCCTATAATTAATTTGGAACCTGGAAATATGAGCATTTGCCATGGAGTTGCGACCGGATCGATTCGGCCACCGTTACCTGCGTGACGACTAGCGCTGGCACTGGCTCCGAAGCTCCTATAACAACTACTTTTACTATTCCCGCGGCGCAGTTTACCACGTCCTCCCTCACTATTGTCGACGTGGAACTGGAAGATCCAATGCCCTCACGTCGCACGCAACTCCAGGATAGGATCTTTGCCCTCCCCAAAGCCTGGATCATCACACCGAGGAATGAAACAAGCGCTAGCCTGTGTCCAGGCCCCCGCTCCATCCTTGGCACCTTTGCCGCCGTCAACGCAATCTCGGCGTTACTTGGCTGGATCCTCGGAAACTATTCTGTCACCAAACGACTGACCTGCGGTCTGCTTGACCGGCACAGTATACCCACCTCATCCTGGTACGTGACGTGGATTATCCCCGCCGGCATGCGCGCTGCCGCCAACGCTGCCGTCGCCGCCGTAATCTGCAGACACCCAGACTACGTCGCCACTTTCGACCAGGCCGACCTCACCATTCTCCTCTTCACACGCCCCAGAGCAGGGTGGATTCCTTCTGTAGTTGCTGGGCACCTGACCAACTTCCGGGTCCTGCTCGACTCTGATGGGCTCACATAATTATTTCTTAATTAATTCCTAAGCAGTGCTTAAGTAGCGCCTAAGGTGGCTAGGGGCGGGGCGGGGGACTGGGGCTGGTGAGGGCAACTTTAGGGTAAAGTAACATCAGTATTATTTCCAGGAATGTACTTATGTAAGGCGCTTTATCAGACCGATGATGCAACACCGTTCATCTACCTCCCTCCTATTTCACATCTACCCCCATCCTGACAATCCCTAAACCTCCGAAGCCGCCATATCCACCTGCCTCGGCACCGTCGTCCCGGCCGTGACATATTGCGCCGCGCCCGTATACCTCCACCTCTGAAAGTACGCATTCGGCGTTCCCGACGGACAATCCAACCCGCTCCCCGCGCCATTACACGTGGCATACACCCCCAACAACGTGCCCACAAACGACCCACTCCCTCCACTCAGCAGCTCGGCCGACGCCGTGCCTAACACAATCTTCGTCTTGACATCCGTCGCCAGCATCGCCGCGAGGGTGTACGTGTTGATCGACCCCATCTGGATCTGCAGACGGATGGCCTTGCCCACCCACGCGGCCGGGACGGCGCTAGTCTTGCTCTGGCCGTTGGCGGTGAAGCGGAAGGAGAGCTGGTTGCTGAGCTGGACGAGGGCGAGCTGGATGTTAGCCTCTTGTGTCAGGAAGGCAGTGACGCCCGCTTCTTGGTTGTTTTCCTTCGGGGAGAAGGTCAGGTCGACGCTGAAGGTGAAGAGGCTGTGGGTCTGGCGGCGGCCGATGAAGGAGATTGCGCGGGTGGCGCCGTTGGTGCTGCCCGAGGGGGAGCCGGCGAGGTTGTTGCGGCCGAGGACGACCTGCAGGCCAGCGTCGGTGGCGGTGAAGATCCCGTCGCGCGGGATGCGCCAGTACACGAGGTTGCGGGGGATGGCGGCGCCGGTTTTGAAGTCGTAGACGTCCGGGTCGCTGTTGAAGGGGCCGTCGCCGGGGAGGTCGCGGGTTTGAGGGGGGAGTTGCCAGCCGGTCATCTCGCCGCGGACGGGCGCCATGATGGGCCACTCGTCCTTGTTCCAGGTCACGGGGAAGAGGGCGGTTTCGCGGCCCATGGGGTAGGATTTGTATTGCGGGCCGGAGCGGGTGGCGAGGCACATGCCCCACCATTTTCCGTTGGTGTCCTGGAAGAGGTCGGCGTGGCCGATGGTCTGGAAGTATTCTTGGGTGCCCTTGTTGGTGAGGAGGGGGTTCTTGGCGTAGCCGGTGTAGGGGCCGGTGACCTTCTTGGCCCGCGCCATGGTGACGGCGTGGTTGGTGCCGGTGCCACCTTCGGCGATCAAGAGGTAGTACCAACCGTCCTTCTTGTAGATATGGGGACCCTCTGGCCACACGCCGCCGGTGCCGTTCCAGATGTTGATGGCGGTGCTCATTTGGCCGGTGTTGATGTTCATCTCCTGGATTACTACGCTGTGGGTGGCGACGTAGACTTTGCCATCGTCGTCCCAGAAGAGATCGGGGTCGATCTTGGGGGCGTCGAAGGTCACGGCACTGCTCCATGAGGACTCGTTGTAGGGAGTGGTGGTTCGGAAGAGAACACCAGCTTTCTTGCCTGTGCCGAGATATTCGCAGATGACGTAGAAAGTACCCTTGTTGGCGCGGATGGTGGCGGCGAACATGCCCTCCTGCTGGCCATTGGTGTTCCAGCTGTAGCCGGGGAGCTGGGACTCGCGGGTCCAGACATGGCTGATGAGCTTCCAGTTAATCAGGTCTTTGGATGCGTAGATGGGCAGTCCAGGGAAGGAGATGAACGTCGAGATCACGCAGTAGAAAGTGCCATCGACTTGTATGCACGACGGGTCTGAATGCCAACCGGAGAGCACGGGGTTGGTAAAGGTCGAATTTTGCGATACCACGGGCGCGATCAGCTGCGCCAAGAGGGCGAAGGCCAGGCGGAATGATGAGAGCTTCATCGTAAGGTATCGTCGTTAGACGGGGGACGGCTAGAGAGTCACAACGAGGACCGACCGTTGGACACCGAGGGGAGGTGGTCTTTATGTCGAAACCAGGTACTCGGCCCTGAGGGGGCCGGAGGGAGGCGTGTCCCGGGATCTGATCGGGCAAGCAGGTACAGCTTTCCGGTTTAACCGGAATCGTTTCCACCAAACAAGGGGGGCCGCTTTCCGCCCCGAAGGTGAACCCGGCTGATGGTTGGCGCGCTTCTCGCCACACAGGCAAATTACGCCCGTGTTATTTGCCATCCACGGCTATAGAGGTATTGGCGCGCATTAGTACATTTCCACCAGGGACAATTAGAGCGTTGGAGGCGAGCGTAGTACCTGAGATTACGCGACGCTGGGGGCGACTAACCACAAGCAATGCGGGGCCGTTGAATCCATCTTGGTAACTTCGAGCAACAAACTTGTGAGTGGAAAGTCGGCATTATCTCATCCAAGTCGCTATGCTCATTCTGTCCAGCTCTTCCTCTCCCAGCTCTTGATTTGGCTCATCGAGGGCATGTTCGTGATGCATGCTGCTTGCGCTCTCCCTGACCACCCGTGAGGAAACTTGCGAGGAGGCTCTGTTTCTCTGCCAGTTCTCCCCCGAAATGCTCATTGACTTAAGCGACGTGCTGAGGTCGCTTAGACCGGCGATCGACATCTTGTTCCTCGACCTTCCCACCGACAGAAGCGATGGAATAGACCCGGAGCCCCCCGCAAACCGGCTGAGACGAAGTGCTGCACTTGCTCCAGTTCTTCTGAAGTTGGAAAGATCAAGGGAGCTGAATGAACTGGCGAGTGTTGGCGAGACTTGCTTGGTGTGTAATGCATCTTGGTTCACGCTTGGACCTAGAGAAACAAAAGCGTGCAAGGTATTGTTGGAACTCTGCGGCTCTGTTGACGGGGTGCCGATGTTGAGAAATCTTACACGGAGTGTGTCCTCAATATACCCAACCCATGACCTCTTCATTCGGCTGGCGCCACATCGTGATCCACATCGTGATCCACACCGTGGAGCCTTCGGGCGTCGAAATACATAGTGGTCCAGAAAGATCTTTCCGAGTCGCATCTCTGACTCGCCCAGCATGTATTCGTGCTTTAACAGTCGTCGGATCAGGTCGCTGTCCGAGCTGGCAGGTTCAGCCCAGGAATCGTGCGAGTGGCGGATCATTCCGGAGACTACCATGAGCAACTGTGTCGGGCTGATACCCATCCTTGTCTGTGTCTCGCTCATCCAGAGAGGCCATGGATCGGAATCCTCGGCTGTGCTGTCATTCCATCTTTGCCAAAGTCGGATAAAGATTGTGTTGGTGTCATCCAAATCAATACCATTGTTGGTGTTGTCGTGAACACTGGCAGCTTCTGTATCTTCTCTCCATAACGAGAAGCTTTGAAGATGTTTGTCGCACCAGTACAGGCAAGATCTAATGCAAGGATTGTTGAAACCAACGATAGGTTGGAATTCAAACGGCCCGGGAACTCGAGTGAGGATGTGATCTTCAAGCTGTGTATATTCTTCCACCTTCAATGTGGAGAATGACAGCTCCCATGAGCGCAAACGAAGAACGCTGTGGTAAAGTGGGAGGTCCAAACATCGATCTGTCAGAGGAAGGGCTTTTAGAAAACTTCCTAAGGTTTGATCAGCCGCCCGTGCAAGCTTTTGCGCTTCGGCCAAGTTAGGTTTCGCTTCCTCAAGGTTTCCGTTGCAAATGGAGAGGAAGGCGAGAAGCATATGGAGCAAGAACAACCTGTGCGTAGCTGATAGAGCCGTAGGTCTATGGATTTCTGCACATATGATGTTTCGAATAACCTCAACGTGCTCGGTGTTCCTTGCCGTGTACGCGCATTGGACCACCAGGTACCAAAAGCTGCAACCAACATAATGCTCAGGGTCCGAGTGCTGACGTTTCAACATTGTGATGTAGAGCTTGAACGCTTCCTGGTGGCAGCTCAGGACCGCAAAGTAGTCGGCTGCACGCCTGATGTCGGTCATGTCCTGCTCCGAGAATGTGTCAACTGGGCGATTGAGATCGATTATGCGCGGACTAGGCTCTTCTGCTTTGTCCATCAGTTTATCGGCAGGTTCCGTGGTCGTCTCCTCCAAGTTTTGAGACCCGAGACCCATGTCCTGGGGGCGGACTGGTGACGACGCTCCCCAAGGCACTGGTGTCAAAGGACGAAGGGGGTGAGCAGCCTCGCTGGGCGGCGTCGTTGATGTGTCTGGATCAAAGTCATCGAACGCCTCTGTAGTGTCGACAGCGTCAAGCAGAGACATGATACTGCAGCCATGACTCTTCTGTACAGGCTGAACACCGCCTGCAGCACGTGTCTTTGGTCCTGTTTTGTGAGGCAGTCCTAATTGTTCGGAATCCGGGTGATCAGAAACGCTTAGAATGTGACCGAGTGTTTCGAGGCCTGCGCGACCAGCGGAGATCTCGTCCAGTTGTTTGTCCCATAATGCGATGCGGTATGCGTGCTCGTGCTTCTTCAGCGGCGGCTCGCTGGTAGTAGAGCCACTGCTGGCGGCAGAGTTGCTTGCGGAGGTGGCTAAAGTCCTCGGGCGCTTCAGAGTACGTCGAACTGAAGTCGTAGAAGCCGGTTTCGCTGGCGGCAAGGACGGCAATGGTGCTGTTGGCGGCAATGATGGCAATAGCGCTGTCGAGCCTTGTTTCTTGACAGCCCATTTCTTGTTGAACTGATACACATACTGGCGCACACTGCAAGTCCAAAAATTAGCGGGGAACTTCGGCACCGACGGGACTCACTCACGTTGCATCGAAGCCGTGTCGGAGCCGCATTTGGACCGCCACTTCCCCGACGTTCGATGCGAGAAAGATCTCGATCATTTCGGCCTTGTGCTCTTCCCATTCCTCGGGCGGAATACGTCCAGCCCGATGAGCCGCTGGGGCGCCAACGAAGTGAAAGCTTTCGTTCGTTTTCGTCATTGCCGGGTAAAGAGGGAGTCTGAGTCGCCAACCAATGCACACGACGAACTTGAAGGCCCAAGAGGGGAGCTACGACAGGCCCTGCCTGCCCTACGAGATTACCAGCAAAAGCATCAGCGATCCGTGCGCTTGCAAACTCCCCTTCCGGTTAGCGCAGAGCAGCTGCCAACCGGAAGCCTGTCTTGCCCCCGGCCGCGAGCGGATGGGGCCCGCTAGGCCGAGATTGGCTATTGTAAGTCCCATCCCCCACAGAAATGCAGGGGCATCCCAGACAGGCGGGCCTGAACGATGAGACCGCATCGCGAAGGTTTCGGTCAAAGAAAATTTACCCGTCTATTTTGCTAATTATGGACTAGTGTGCAGGAAGTCTGCCAGGTTACGGTCCCGCTTACCAAGGTTACAGGTGCTCGGCATACTCCCTCATATTTCACATCATGTCTCCCTCCAGTCTTATTGGAGGCTTTCTGCTCAAATGCAAGCCATGTGGAGTCGGATTCAGGTTTATCATACAGAGGCGTATCTTCGATGCACCTTTCGCCTTGGCCCTTGGACCTCCTGGGATTCCAACGCTGTGAATATCGCCGGTCAGGCTCACCCGTCATTGCTTCAACGTTTTCGGCACCGATAAGTCTAACTCAATTTGATTATTGTCAAGCTGAAGTTCCAGCCACATTCTTTTTTTCACCTTGTGTTAGTCTGGACCAGCGATCCTCAACACCTTCAACCAATCAGTAACCCACCAGCGGACAGGTTGAAAAGCCTCCCACCCTAGTGCCCTTCATATCGCCATCTTGACAATATCCAAGATGGGATATTACAGTCCCAACGTATGGTGTGAGACAGTATATCAAGGCCATGCAAATGGCATTTTTCGGCCATCTTTGCATTGGACTTTGGTATCCCTTTATCCGTTGCTGGTGATTTTCAACCCCCACCATTCCACAGGCTTGAATTCGCAGATCATCGAACGACCTTTTATCCGATAAACAGCCATGTCTTCAGCGAAGCAGATCGGCATAGACCTCACACAGATTGGCTCCTGGGCCGCTACGGTCCCGGCAGGACCCAAGGTCAGTGCCGACTAACTGATGACCCGTTGAACGATATGCTTGTTAACCCATGCTTTGTCAGGCCCCTTCCATCGACTTGGTTTCAAGTCTGGGACAGACACTTTCAGTGGCAGGACACCCAGCACGGCATCCCATAACCTCGACACCCGCTGTCAACGGCTTTGACAAACACACCTCTAAGAACATGAAGCGGTGGCTCCAGGAGAAAAAGTCGCAGGGTCCGTGGACGGGGCAATAGGGTTGGCCGGATTTTAGTGTGCACAACGCAACGCCTAAGGACTCATATTTGATGGCATTCTATGTAGCTTTAATTCCACATTTCAAAGAGACATGTCTATTTGGCCTAATGTGGGAGATGGTTTAGGTGATTTATTGCTCATCTTACGAGACTCCGTGTGAGATGCTTCTTGCATACTGTCTGTCACACGGTGAGCCTGGCGTCCTGGTGGATGCATTTTCCGTTGCCACGCGGCAGCGGACAAGACCTCGGATCGTCAACGGCGCGCCGAGAAACCTAGATTCAATCCGTCTTCAAACTCTACATTCCATCCGCCGCAG
>Ga0247760_1000618_pt1 | contig 37765 bp, 37 predicted proteins | sample UWRJL171409R4_FD_179936 | JGI IMG/M metagenome (GOLD analysis project Ga0247760, IMG submission 179936) | Plant litter microbial communities from Arlington Agricultural Research Station in Wisconsin, United States - UWRJ-L171-409R-4 | ecosystem: Environmental > Terrestrial > Plant litter >... | reverse complement strand
CAGACTAAATACAAAAGAAAGCTCCCTGTGTGTGAGGAGAGCACATGACCAAAGGCTCCTGCGCTCCAGCCTAGCCTGGAGCGGTAAGGCGCCTGCGCGCCTGAGCGCCAAGAACTGCCGCTGCAGTCCGACAGGATGGGAAGGGGACGCACGGTTGGTTGCAGCAGAGTGTTCCTTGGGCTGAAGAGGGGGTTGCAGAGAGGAGCAGGAGGAGGATGGAAGAGAGGAGTTAGAGGGATGATGAGTGGTGCATGTTGGGTTGGTGGCAGATGGAGATGGAAGATGCAGCAGTTGAGTGTTGGGCGGTGAAATACAGTTAAATTGGGGAAACAGAAGCTGCAACAGATTGAGGTCGGCCCAGCTTTAAGAACAGAACCAAAACCAAAAAAAAACCAAAAAAAAACAGCCAAGCCTGAGGGACCCTTTATCTTTTATCTCGCCCCTTGGATATCGAAATCTGCCTGACTAGCGTTGTTGGTGACTTGAGGCTGAAGCCGAGATCACCAAGGCCGCCAATTACAAAACACAGTATGTTATCAGGTCGGTTGCCAAGCTTGAGGCTGCACGGATTGCTCCCTTTATGGAATACCTCAAGGCCCAGGCCTCAAGACCTGCATTGTAGCCGGTTCGGGCTCAAATCCGTTCAGGGGGGTCAAGTAGGCCCGTGTTGGCCTCAGCAACGGCGCTAAGTCCTATTTTGAACAGCCGCTCAACTTGGGCACAGTTAGAACTCTTAAATGATCAACTGAGTTTTTTCCATGCCGACTCTTACCTGATGCTTCCGAAAAGGCGAGATATGCAAACCCCTTTGGGTATTCGCGCACCTTTCGGGACCCTTCATCGTCCATCTGCACGACGTATGTGGGAGCGCGGAAGTTCGGCGGCTGACCTGGAGATGAGAGAGAAGCGAGGAAGTTCTCGGCGACTGGGAATGGTGAGCGAGAGTTCTGGCTGCCAAAAACGTGGATATTCCGTGGCAAATAAGTCAGGAGAACCTACGATCTTGGCTCACAACGCAGTAGCCCGTGTTATCAACCATGAGTAGCCTGTATTTTCCGTTTATGTCGTCCTTTAAGATTTGGATATTCGCAGACGTCATGTGGAGGTTTTCGGTATGGACGTCCTTTGCCGTCCTTGATTTTATGTCAGACCTCGGTCGAGCGCAAGTGGGGTCCTCCCCAAGACTGCTTACACTTTGAGCAAGACATTCTCATCAGGTCTCGGAAATTGCAAATGAAGGATAAACAGTTCCATTCTCATATTCTCGACTTTGGTAAAGAAGTCCACGGCGGCTGATAAAGTGTCAGCGGATCATCATGAGCTTCATGTTACTGGCTAAACCCGGGCCACCTACCTGGCGGATCCACAAACTCAAACTTGACCTTGACGTCAGGCATCGTGTGTTCGGTCTCTTCGGTGTCGAAGCTTTTGGTGTTGACTCTGTCAAACACAACGGTTATGTCACCAGCAGCATGTTTTGGTCTTATGGATGGCGTCACTGTTTGCGTCAGCTATTTGATACGGTGTTACTGTGGGCAACGGCTTACACTCAAGTACCGTTCGGGACATCTCATCTGCATCCTCTTGGTCGTTGGAATGCTGGTTGCCGTAGAATATGGAAACTTCGGCCGTCTTGTTGTAGCGGACGGCGGTGTCGGACAGGCAGATGTCGGCAAGAAGTTTCTCCAGCTCGACCGTCTTGTAATGAAGGAGTTGGACGCTATCAATCGAGTCTTGTTTGAGAGACATAAGTCCCCGCTCGATTGTAACTGACTTGACTCGCTGTTTGGCATCGACTGGGTCCCTGTGTTTGATGTTATTACGCGCAAAACAGACGTCAAGACACGGAACCTACCCAATCAAGTGAAGAATGTGAGCACGGGGTGAGTCTCCAGTCTCTGGGGCCTCCGCATAGCAAAGAAGCGTGCTCATGTTTTGAAGGAGCAGCGATCTTGACTGTTGGAGCGGAAGCCTATGAAGAAACACTTCTTCTAGCGCAGCCATGCCTGTGAATAGACAGACGGGGGTCAGTAAAATCGCTGAACCGGGCGGGGATTTCGACCTGACTCACCCTTCACGGGCATCTTCTTAGCCAGAATGGTCTTCATCGATGCTGTATTGCGATCGGATATCTTGTAAAGCATTATGACCCGTTTGCTGCCGGCGATCCTTGAGCTGAACGATAGGGGGGACACTGTGAGATGATCAGATAAGCAAACCGGAGTTTACGACAGCGTATGAAGTCGAACCAGTTTCGAGTGATCAAGGAAAGTAAACTCACATTGGTAGGCTTCTAATTGTGCCTTGTGCGTAGAACTGGTGTTCGTGGAACTGCCGGGACAATTGCAAGTGAAAAGGCCGCTTTGGGACCCGCCGCTCTTGTTGTTGGCAAGAGCGAATGAGGCGACACTGCATATCAGTACCTCCTTATCTGTCCACTCGTAAAGCTGAAAGTATAAGTACAGATATGTGGGCTCTTCTTCGTTACTCGGAGTGGTGGTTTGCCATGTTTGTACCCGAGATCCAGGTGCGCTTGCGGGCAGGTTTTCAGATAGCCAAGATCGCACATCCTGTAGAACAGTGTGGATCTGATCGACTCTGGTCCTCAGCTGCCCTGTTTGTGTACTGTTAACGCAAGGTTAGCATTTATCGCACAGCTTAATTTAAATTAGACTCGACGCACTTTACCATAACACCCAGAAGTAAGTTTAAGCTGTTTATGTGCACAGTCAGGTTACTCCTCAGTACTGCCAGGTCACCACCCTCAGTTGTCCAGAGGATGCTTTTCCAGCCAGCCTTCAAACTTGTGTTCCATCGCCGAAATCTAGAGCCATCTGGCTCTCCATCACCGTCGTTCCTGAGGACGCCATACTTCGTCACAACCGTCTCAAGGTGGGTGAGGGTCCGCCTGCAACTCAGGATTGCATGCGACAAACTGTCCTCGGCATCTTTATCGGCGGCAGACTTGGGAATCAGCGAGGTAAGGGCATCAAGTGCGGCGCTCAACGAGTAAAGTTGACTTTCGACCTCTCTGAACTCCTCGGGCGCCGATCTCCGCCCCTTTGTGAACGCTCGGCCCAGGATGATGGCCAATTTCGAGAGCGCGATGACATCGCCGACGCTCAGTGGTGAAGCCATAGCTTCAATTGGAGAATCCGCTAATGGACGGTCGCTCGCAATTCAGGTTGCTGCAGTTGTGAAGAGCGAAAAATGCATGTCAGGGAGTTGGACAGTGGTTTGGAACTATTCCAAGACAGCTGCAATCACCGCACAGCTGCGCCCCATTATGTTCCAGTGTGTGAGTGACTGACTCGGGGCTACGCCGAATCAGCGGCCAAGTTGCTCCTTCCCGCTTCGCGTTCGCCTCCTTAAACCTGAACGCACCCTTGGGTCAAAACGGGATGCTTGGAGGCCCCAAAAGAGGGGGTGCTGCATCGAAATCAGCCCTGAGTCGCCGACAGAGTAAGACAGCATGCACTGCCACCCCCCCCCACCCCCCCCCGGAAACCGAGAACGGAAAAGCGAAATCCCCTGACCGAAGTTGACCGAGAGCCTCGTCGTCGAGGAAAATTTTCGACGTGATAAAGCCTTGATACCAGCATCACCCAAACCCTCAACTCAGCTTGGCCAATCTCAAATCTCATCAATTCTTTCGAAGTCGCAAGTTACCTACTGCACAACATCGCGATGGCGCATTTTCGGAGGTTCCCTGGGCTCTCTTTCCGATGGGATCCACGAGAGCCTCTTCCTCCCCATTTTCTTCACCAGGACAAGAATTTCCCGCAGCCATCGAACTTGGCCCTTCAGCTCCACAACGTCAAGACCTACCATGTCCACCACGAGGACCGTGACGTCTGGGAATACGCACAGAGCCCGGCTGGAGAAAAGTCGGTAACAGAGAAGGTCAAGATTCGGAATGTGCTCCTACCTCCTTCCGCAACAGAACTTTCGGCACAAATCATCCAAGACACAGCAACCATGACCATCACACACTCGTTCGAGAACAAGTCGGCAGTTCATCTTGAGCAAGGAAACTACCAACTCCCGCTTCCCCATACTGCCGCCGTCGTTAACTTCACCTGCCGCATCGGCGATTCCACCGTCTTACGAGGAACAGTCAAGTCCAAAGAGGCAGCCAAGCAGGCTTTTCACGATGCCGTCAGACGCCGCCGCCCAGCTGGTCTCTTAGAGCAAGACAACTCCCCCGAGGTCTTCCGGATAAGCATCGGCAACATCCCCGCAGGCGCTAAGGCCACCACCGAGCTTACCATCATCCAGCTCCTTAAGCACGACTTCCTCCCCACTAAGTCCGTCACGCAAACCACCCTCGCTATCCCCACGTACATCGCCCCCCGATACGGCACTCCCCCCACCGGGATCCTCGAAACCGGCCCCCGCGGCCCCGAGACAGCCCTCTCCATCCAAATCGATATCCTCTCCGCCGAAGAAATCCTCTCCATCCACAGCACCACCCACCCCATCACCACCGAGCTCGGCGCCGCCCGCCGTAAATGCCAACACTGGGCTGACCTCCTCACCCCCCAACCACAGCCAAATAACAACCCCTCAACCTCCGCCCACGTCCAACTCTCCTCCCCAGGAATCACCCACCTCGACAGAGACCTCACCCTCACCATCACCACCCGCCCCGACACCGGCATCGAAACCCCCATCGCAACTCTAGAGTCCCACCCCTCCCTCCCGCACCACGCCGCCTTGATGCTCACCCTCCCGCCCAAGTTCATGCTGCAGCACACCTTCCCCCACTCATCCTCAACCCCAGAGGCAGAAAGCGAAATAATCTTCCTAGCCGATCGCTCTGGCTCCATGGGGGATAAGATCGCGCCTCTGAAATCCGCACTGGAGTTTTTCATCCGCTCGATACCTTCGGGAAGAAAGTTTAATATCTGGTGTTTCGGCACGAGTTATACGTCGCTCTGGACGAAGTCCCGTACCTTGGCACAGGATAGTATGACGGAGGCGCTGCAGTATGTGGAAGAGAGGTTTGCTGCTGATATGGGCGGCACGGAGCTGTTGCCTGCGTTGAATGCTTTGATGGGGAGCCGGGATACAGAGAGGGCGATGGAGGTGGTGGTTTTGACGGACGGAGAAGTCTGGCAGTTAGAGGAGACACTTTCTTTTGTGGAGAGGTCGTCAAAGGGGGAAGAGGGAGCAGGAAAAGGGCCAGTGAGGTATTTTGGGCTGGGCATTGGGAATGCGGTGTCGAGGGCGTTAGTGGAAGGGATTGCGGAGGCCGGAGGGGGGTATGCGGAGATTATACCGAATGCGACGGAGGGAGGGTGGGAGGAGAGATTGGTTGCCGTGTTGGAGGCGGCGTTGACGGGGTATTATGGGCGTGTGGAGGTGGAGGTGGAAGGGGTGGTGAAGGGGTCTCCGATGGTCCTGACGTCTCCGAAGAATATCTCGGCGGTCAGCCCGTTTGTGCGGAGTAGGGTCTTTTACCTTTTCGAGGGGATGATGGTCGAGCCGTGCAAGAGCGTCATTGTCAAGACGACGGATGTCAACGGGAACGAAGTCCGCAAGGTCATACGGGTTCGACTGCTTCGCGATAAAGATCTCAAGCTGCACAGGTTTGCGGCCCGAGCCTTGTTAGGAGATCTCGAACGTCGACTTCACGAGATCCGGAACACCGAGAGGTCAGGGTATTACTACAGCCGAAGCGCCAGTTCGCAAGAGATTCCCTCGCTCAAGCAAGAAGGAGAGAGGCTGGGCTGCAAGTGGTCTCTCGCGTCGAAGTGGACGAGCTTTGTGGCGCTCGAGGAGGAGGAGGAGGGCAAAGCAACGGAGAAGGGAGTTGACACGACCATATCGAAAACTGACCACCTTGGTCTCTTGCGTCCGCTAAATATAGAAAAGCAGCGTCTCCTCCTGGCTGCGGCTTTGGGAAATGCCGGAGCTGCTTCAATAGTTGCAGGAAGCCGAGTCCAAAGACCAGAGGATACCGAGGCTAGCTCCGGGGGTGATAGCGACCACGATACAAGCCCGTCTGGATCCGACGACGACGACGACGACGGCGAAGCAGCCGTCTTTGCAGCCGGCTTTTCGGATTACCTGTCAGGGCTCTCATATCGTGGAGCAAGTTCCGACGAGTCTCTTGCATCCAAATCCGACCACACCAACCCCTCCACGACCGGCGTCATCCATGACTCATGGCTTGGGGGTTCGCGGAGATCTCTGGAGATGGTATATGGTTCAAATCCTCCACGGTTTCTAGGGAAAACTAGGGCTGCACGGGAACAAGACTTTCCGTTTGCACTTACGCCGAGAGCTGCCCCACCTTTGCATGGCTCAAATCCGCCAGCTGCAGGGCCCAGCATAAGGGGACCCCCAACTTGGCCTACAACAATGGGTATTGCATCTCGTGCAACTGGCAGTTCAAGCCCGATCACAACAGTGAAGAAGACCTCCGTCGTGAAAAACTGCACCATAGGTCACCACCAACACCCGATTCAGGGGATCTTGGCTCGTTCGGGTTCTGACGGTGGACGGGAGCCACTCCATTCCTTGGGTTTTCTTGGGTCCTCAGAAGGGGTTCGCAATTTCGAACACCAGGGGGTAACGGTCGAAGCCTCGAAAGACGAGAGGACCATGTCAATGAACATCACGATGGAACGGAAAAAGAAACACCGCCTCTCAGCTCTCTTCCGGAAACTTTCAGGGAAGATTCCTTCCTTTGGCGGGAAGTCAAGGCCCCCTGGGGATGGCACCAAACACAAGATCGATGGTGAACCGACGACAAGCAGCAAGGGCAGTATCAGTACGCCGGCAACCTCAGATGCAAATCAGAACACCACAAGCTCAACTCCTGACACCCCCAAGCCACCCAAGCCAGAAGCCAAGCCGGAGGCCAAGCCGGAGGCCAAGTCAACCGGCCAGTCCGTCACACTTGCCGCATCACCAGCCCCTGACACCCAACCCGTCAAACCCCCAACAACCAACCCGGACAGGGCACCTCCACCACCAACACAAAACACCCCGGACCTTTCCACGCCCCCGCACCGCACATCCACCATACCCCCCACCGCTGCCCGCGCTTTCATCAAGAAAGTAATCCAATACCAACTCTCCAACGGCGCCTTCATCTTCCCCAGCGACTCCGAGCTCAAGACCGCCCTTGGGCCCGACTTTTACACTAACGTCAAGAGCAAGGAGCTCAGGGCCCTACCGCATACCGTCGCCGTGACAGCACTAGTCGTGGCATTCCTCGAAGCACAGTTTTATTCGTGCCGGGGGTTGTGGGTTTTGGTGGTTGAGAAGGCGAAGGGGTTTGTTGCATCCGAGTCCAAAGTTGCAGGTGTGGTGGTAGATGATGTATGGGCAGATGCGCGGCGGGTGGTGGCAGAAATGGAGACGTTGAATCTGGAGGAGGATGGGAGTTTGAGAGTGAATAGGGATAGTGCGGAGGGAGTAGAGTTGCTGTTTGCGCCTGTGGTGTGAGTGGTAGGGGTAAGTAAACAACGGTAGGTCTCGGCAGGGGTTGAAGATGCTTTGTTTGGACGGCAAAAAGTCGGGGTGCAAAAGCACTGGCACCTTCTGCTTTAGAAGTGAAAAATTGAACACGCATTCCATGTTAAAAGTGACCAGGTGATGATGTAATGTGATGCGCCAAGAGGGAACCGAGCCCCCCCCCCCTAACCTTGGAAGGGTTGAATCCTAACCACTAGACCATTGGCGCTCGAATCATCGGTGAGCTACAATCCGACAAATCCCTCACATCGCAGAACCCCCAACGGGTGGAAACTGGAGTGGAACCGTGGAGTAGGAGAACGCGACGTTGATTGAAGCTACAGAAAGCGGAACTCGGTGGCGCAAAGTGGAAACAAACTATCTGGCCTGGGAACGGAAAAACAACCTGGGATACTTCACAACAGAGGTCATGACTGAAGGAGTCCTTAAGCAGCCTTCTTAGGCTGTGACTCCGTCCACAACTTCTCCCAATAATCCTTCTTCCAGGCTGATATAGCAGTCTCGTCATCGATCCATACGCCATGCTCCTCGTTAAAGCTCGTGTACCTTACGCATTTTCGCTGCCGATATAGAGGAGCTCATCATCAACGCAGACGACCTTGTAATGGTCGAACTTCCCGTCGTCATTCCTGGTGCGGACGAGCTCGAATAAAGAAGGTCTGTTTCCTTTTCGTCAGCGGAACCCCTTGACATACGTTATTTGCAATGGTGTTGTGCAGAGAACTCACCATATGGCCACAGCCATCCGTCCCATTTTCTCTTGACATCCAGGCTCCCAACATCCTCGACCTTAAGGATACCGGCAGTCATGCTGTCAACCGAATTCATGATATCCTTCTATTGGTCCTGGCCGACGAGATCGGAATAGACGAGGCGCTCGACGCTCATACGGACGGACTTCTTCGCGTCCGTAATAGCCTCCACACGAACAAGCCAACTTGCCCAAGCGGCGGGATGTATCTTCATCTTGCCGAGAGTCGCGAGGAGAGCGGTATCGTTGACGATTTCGACAAAGCCGAATAGGGCCTTCATGACAAGAAAACTGTCGCTGCCAATTTGGTGAGTCAAGTGCCACACAGCGTTAACAGCGACATCTCGGAGGGCGTCAATCATCTACACGGGGTACCTGATGTGGGTGCTGTTGACGGCTAGTATTTTGCCGTGTTCCAGCTGGCTGATCGTAGATTTTGCTGAAGAGTCTGTCGACGATGGCCTTGGCGTCCCATTTCTTGATCATGTCCTTGAGGACGGGTCCGACGTCTCCGGCTCTATACAGCTTTAGGGCTACCTCTAACTAGTCTGTCAGTGCTTTGGGCTAGGTGCGGTGGAGGGCAGCGACCTTGACGGGAAGGTTGAGAGGTTATCGAAGTCGCTGGCGCGGATAATGTCGATGACGACAAATTCAATCCCCGTGAGTATGATAGCGTCTCGTATGCGGCCTCGATAAGCATCACTTCGAGTGTATTCGACTACGCATACGACAATGGAAGACACGGGTGCGTCTCTCAATAGACCCCCGGAGGTGTGTGGCCGAACTGACGCAAAACCTGTATCACGCATACGAACATGCTCGTTATCCAATCCCAAACGATGATCAATGATATTGAGCAAAATCGCGAAGACAGCAACACGCGATGATGTTGGAGCTGATTGGGTGGGTTCTATGTGGGCTGTTGGCTATGGCGTTCAGTCAGAATCATGGCACCTGTGGATCAACGAAGACGGTGGTAATCGGTTGATTGTGATGCTTGTTCTCCTGTGCTCTCCGAAGAGGCCAGGGAGCTTATTCTCATGGTAAATGAGGAAGGCAGGAATGGAGACTTAATAGGAGACGTAAACTAGGTTTTATGTGACTTTGGGGGAAGGAAAGAAGAGCAAACAGTGGTATGGCTGGCTGGGAGTTGGTAAGGGCAATTTTTTAGGTAGAATAACAGCCCAGGCGTACTGCCTTGCAGTTTGTTATCTTAACGGGTATACTAGTATTAAACGTGCCAGTATACTCCAAGCTAGTACATTCTAAGTGCTATTTTATTATATACCAGCGTATCTAATATACTGATATACTAAATACCATCACAGTTTTGGTACTAGAATACCGCATACTATCCTAGGGATTTGAAAAGAGGCGTTTAAGGCTATATAGCGGCAGTGTATAGAGCTATTGGGTGGCTGCGGGAAAGGAAGTGGTGCAGTTTGAAGCTGGCGGCGAGGAGGAAGACGAGAGACGGCGGGATCGACAGGATGCTGTGCTCAAAAGCGAGCGTGAAGTCAAAGCGGCCGGGCAGCTGCGGGCCGAAGAGGCCGTCGTCGCCGGAGGAGGAGGAGTCCATGGTGGTTTGGTGCGCCCCTTTTTTCTCTCCCGGTTGAGAAGTTGTGGGCAGTATCGTGGGCTGCTTGACGGTCAATCGCGCTCGGGTTGGCGAAGGGACGTTCAGAGCGCGACTCGGCGGTGGAGAGTTTTCAAATCCTTATATGCCCGTGGTGCCGCGGATAGGGCGTAGCTTTCACCCGTAAACGGCAGGTGTAAGGGATAGGACAGGCTGTTAGTAGTACAAAATGCACCATTGAGATGCCCCGCGCCTATCGCTTATTTGACACAGATCGAATCACGTCTATCCTGCCAACCAGACCTGTCGGCTTTTTAGGACGTATACCCGCACTGTCATATTTCCAGATCGGCCCGGAGATTAATTGTCTCCACACACTGCAAGGATTGATTCGGAAACCTCTATTATCCGCGGCTCTATGTTTTATGATTTAACCCGCTAACAACACAACAGCAACCCGACAACTACCCCTGGAGCTCCTTATCTACCTGCTTCTTGACCAACTCCCTCACTGCCTTCCAGTCGTTCTCAACTGTCGTCACTCTCCTCTCCAGCTTGTCGAGCTCGACAAACTCTTGCGGCAGCACGTTTTGGAAGTTGAAGCCCTCCTTCCCGTTGAGAGCAAGCTCGACGGCACCTGCAAACTTGGCCGGGTGTGCCGTCGAGAGCGAGATGTGTGGGAGACCCCGCCCAGCCCGGTCAACCGAGTGCGTAGCCGCCGTGATACCGACAGCTGTGTGGGGGTCCAGGACGTACCCGACCTTGTCGTAGAAGCTCTTGATCGTCTCGAGCGTCTGTGCGTCGCTGACCCTTTCGCTCTCGAACGTCTTGCGTGCGCTCTCCAGGACATCCTTGTAGACCGGACCGAATCCACCCTTGACCTTGAGATCCTTGAGCCACACATAGACCTCCTGCCCTGCCTGTTTCCTGTTGAACTCCTCGTCCATACCCACAGCGGCAGCGAACTCGTACGCAAGGAACCACAGGAGGCGCTCAAAATTGCTAGACACCAAGATATCCATTGCCGGGCTGAGAGTTTCCCGCACTCCCTCCTCGTGGGCCTTGACGCCATCCACCTCGAGACCACCTTCTGCCACCTTGCCGGTGGCTGCCTGCTTTTCGTACCTCCCAGTCTTCCAGAAACGGTCGAGGATGTCGTTCTCGTTCGTCGCGATAACGAGCTTATCGATGGGGAGACCCATGCGCTTGGCGAAGTAACCAGCCAAAACGTCGCCGAAGTTGCCGGTGGGGACCACAAAACGCACCTTGTCGCCGACCTTGAAAGTGCTCGACTGCCTCGCCAGGGAGAAGTACGAGTAGAAATAGTACACAATCTGGGCGAGGATTCTGGAGAAGTTGATCGAGTTGACGGCACCGAGGCTGAGCTCGCTGTTCGTCTCAGGGTCGCTGAACAGAGCCTTGACGATGTCTTGGCAGTCGTCAAAGGTGCCTGTTACGGCGAGGTTGAAGACATTTGCGTCCTCGCACGTGGTCATCTGGGCCTCCTGGATAGGGCTGACGCGCCCCTTGGGGTGGAGGATGGTAACCGTAACGTCCTTCTTGCCCCTGAGGCCTTGGATGGCGGCGGATCCGGTCTGGTTCCGTTAGCCAAGAATCAAACGGTTTTCAAAGAGCCACCTACGTCACCGCTGGTCGCACCAACAACGGTCAAGTGATACCGGTCTTTCCCTTCCTTGCCCTCGTTCTTCCGCACGAGAAAGTATTCAAACAGATTCCCCAGGAACTGCAAAGCGCCTGGTGGTGTCAGCTGAGGGAATTTGGTGAGCGCAGTGGCGCGATGACTCACAGTCCTTGAAGGAGTAGCTGGGGCCGTGGAAGAGCTCCAGGAGGTACAAATCGTCCTCTAGGTGCACCAAGGGCGTGACCTCCTTCGCGCGGAACGTCGAGTAACTCCGGTTGATCAGCTCCTTGAGGTCGGCGGCGGGGACCTCTGAGTCTGAGATGTACAAGCTCAGGACCTCGTAGGCCAGCTCCGGGTAGCTCATGTCTTTCCATGATTCCTGGTCTTGGCATTAGCGCCGAGCGGTCTCAAAGTTGGGCGCAGCGAGATAACTCACCCATTTTGACGCATTCGGGATCTCGTGAGGCAGGAACAGGCCGCCGTCTTGCGCCAGTCCCTTCAGGACGACTGTCTCAAACGAGAGCTGTGCGGGGCAGTTAGCGCATTTCTGGATCTGGATCGCAGCGGGAGCTAGAACGTACGCCATAGTCGCCGCCCCGAGTCGACAGATAAACCTGTGACTCCGTGTGCGTCTCACTTGGTGACCCGTTAGCCATGATGCGTTGGCGTTGTTGTTGCTGCTGCTGCTGGCTGCAATGGGGAAAAATCCTGTTCCAAGTTTGCCCCTCACCGCAGAGCTAACTTTTGGCGGGGTATCAAAAGCAGCCCCTGGAGAATAGATCGGCCGGCCGATTTCGGAACCCGCAGCGCCCCGCGGCAGGGGTCCTCAGCCGAGCGCTTGCTCTCCACACTTTTGCGCCCAGAAATGCAGGCCTCTCCCGGCACAGCAATTCTGGGGCGCCGCGCATGTGCCCGCCGAGGCGGGTTCGTTAACCTCATCAGGTGAGGGGAGCCCGAGATGTTGCGACCATGGCCGGCCAGAAAACCGAATTCGTCCTCTGACTAAAATGAAGAAGCTTTCCGAGAAGCCGCTGCAGAAGCAACCTATAGGCCCAATTTGCCAAGACCCAGAGCACTAAAGCTTACGGTGTGAAAAGAGAGGGAGCAAGTGGTGTAATGTTAACACACTCTGGGGAGCCCTTTGTCCTAGAGAGATTCTTGGCTCGAGTCTCGGGCGGTTCCCCTTTGTTCGCGTTTGGCAAACCGCAGTAGGCTGTCGGTCCTGTTGGTTACACTCCAATTTGTTCTCCCAACTCACCATTCGGTAGCTAGTACCACGATGGGGTGACGAACCTGACGGCTCCAGGAAGAAGTCCTATTCCGATAGGATCGGCCCGCTCCTTGAAAGGGGGTCCTGGAAGGTATACCGGTGAGTTGGTCGAGAGGGTTACAATCTGGGGGTATTTTTTTGGATCTGCCGAAGAATGTACAGTCAAACCCCCTGTTTATGCAAGCTTTCCAGACCACCCAAGTGCATGCATTTTGTGGATGTTTTGTAGAAAGAGGGGTGCTATAAGGCCCACTTTTCATGGCTTGGCGAGAATTGGTCTCAGCCAGTGGCCAGTGGCTGGAATTCTAGGGGGATTTAGTGGGCTAAGGCCTAACAAAACAACCCATTTGAGTCCATACCATTAAAAGAAACCCCCCTCTTACGCAAGTTTTCAGGCTTGCAGTTGCGGCTTGCAGACTTGCGTTTTATCATACTAATTAATTCAGGCTGCGAAGTGGCTTGCGTTTTGTGGCAATTTGCATAAAAAGGGTGTTGCAAAAACAGGTGGTTGCAAAAACAGGGGGTCTGACTGTAGCTGGCTGCCAAATGGCACATCTTCAAACTGCCCCGCCACGGCTCCAGACTCTCCAGCTTCAACCACTGAAATCTGTTTCCTTCGCCCACTTGACAAATACCTACCAGCAAGCCTGGGCAATTCATTACCATCACCGAGCACTTGTGCAACTTCTGCAATTCTGCAATTCTGCAACTTTACTTCCTTCCGTCTTCCACCCCAGCCCCACCAATCCCCATCTTCACCCCTGCCCGCTCAGCAACCACAACCAACACCACCACAACGACAACGACAAACGCAAGCCCCAACAACGAACCTAAAGTTCGGAACGGCTAAACCCTCTAACACCCCTAAACCAGCCTCTCCCACCGCTCACTATGCCTCATCCCCACCCTTCATCCCATCCAATCTCATCTCATCTCCCCTCTTCAATCCCCCAGATCGCCCCGCCCATCATCCCCATCCCTCCAATCCCCAGCCCCATCTCCATACCCGCCGTTTGATCGCCCGGGGTCCCCATCTTCCCCAACCCGCTTCCAGTGGTCTTCCAAGCCCGGAAAGCTTCCAGAACACGGCCCATTTAGCCACACGTCTCCCACCAGCAATCCCAGATTACCCGCCCGCCAGTCTGCGACACGCTCTCGTCCGGCGCTGCCCGGCGCTGCCAATGGGGTGGTGCAGCGGGCTTAATTGGGGTCGATTGCTGCCCGGGCTGGAGGAAATGTGCCGTTCCGGGCTACTGAGATCGTCTTCATTCATGGGATGAGATGACGCGGAACGGGACAGGATGAACAGGCAAATATCGGAGTTTCTTCCAGAAGGCCCATTCCAGGGACGATCGTGTCAAAGCACTGCATTGCATGTGTGTGGTTGAGGTTGCGGGTAAGGTAGATTTGCTTGTGTGATGTCTATATTAACTTGGGGATGTCCTCCTCCTCCATCCCATCTTTCTCAGGCTGTGTGTGTTCGTTTGTGTTCATTTCCACATTCCCATTCCCATTCCCAAAGATCTCCAACCTGAATCTCTTAAGTCCTCTCCTCTCCTCCGAATAGAAATAAGGTGTATCTCCTTCATCTTCTTCTTATACAGCATTTGTACTCTCTTCCTTCATACAGGTAAGTTGCCTTTCCCTTCTCAGTTCTCAAACCCCAAGCCCCAATCCTAGCCCAATCACCAAACTCTTGCCCAAGGTTCTTCCTTCTCTTGAATCGAAAAGACGTGGGAAAAAAAGCACAAAAACGATCGTGGTATCTCCGCAGAACACACCACGTCAGCAAGAAAAAAAAACGAATGTCGTCAGTATAGTCTTCATTATCCCATTTTCTTCTTCCCATCACCAGAAATCCATCTGGTCGTCATAAATCTTCATCCTTGGGGGTATTTCCGCCAGTTCGTCATACAACATGTTGTAAAAAAGCAAAAAAAGATAGGTCGTGAGAGTCAAAGTCTCGTGTGTGTGTGTGTTTCAGTCGGTGTCAAAGAAGCTTCCATTGCGCTTCAGCATGTCCAAATCCACCAGGGCCATCACCCTTCCGTCCCAGCGACGAATGTCCTCGCCCCACAGCCACCAGACGCTGCCGACGATGGCACCCACCACCATCTGAGCAATGGCGACACCGATGCACAGTGCGCGCAGCCCGTCCCATGACCATACCGCGTTGGGTACAGCCATGACGAAGATGCCCGCGAGCACCGACCGCCAGCAGTTCACACCGCCGTTCATGTCGGTGGTGTTGCGCAGTGCAACGCCCAGGTTGGAGCTGGTGAACATGGTGCTCGCGCGGATCAGCGGCTTGACTGTGGCATCGAGCACATAGACGCCCGCGGTTAGTAGGCCGAGCACGAAGCTGACGGCGGGGAAGTTGACGTTGTCGCCGAGGTAGTTGAGAGCGTAGATGGTCGTGGTGCCATCGTCGTTCTCGGGCCGTGTCATGCACGCGTCGATGTGCAGCCCAAAGGTCAGGATGCCGATAAAGGCGAGGACGGAACCGCCGGCTACGGACGCCATGTGGGCGCGCGGCGCAAAGCTAGACTGCCACCAGCTATGGAAGGCGAAGCCCGCGACTGCTGCAGAGCCGAGGAGCGAGGGGCCGGCCATGAGGCCGCCGATGCTGATAGTGGAGCGGATGAAAGGTAGGGGGTGGAAGAGCAGCGAGAGCGAGGACGAGAAGCCCCACAGAGCGCCGTAAGGGAGGAGAGACACCAGGAAGAGGAGGCCCGTGGTGGGGGCGATAAAGGCGCGGGGCGCCTGCAAAAGAGTGCCGGCATCGTAGCTGCCGCTGTAGGAATACGGCTTCATCTTGACGATGTAGTTGTTGAAGGTTTCTACAGAGAAGAGACGGCGGGGAGCGATAGGGAGTGAGCCTTGGAACTTGCTGCCGCCGGTTGCTGGGGTTTGAGCGAGGGTATACGCGCGGTCGAACACCGTCTCGGGCGCGCCGAGCATGATGGCTGGCACCGCGACGGCGAAGAAAGCGCTGAGTATCACGAACTGAAGGCTGAAGCCAGTCGAGTCTGCTGAGGCGATGCCGCCGAGAAGCGGGGGTCCCCAGGTTGTCGCAACGGCGACGATGGAGTACACTGCAAGGCGGAAGTCACGCTCATGCTCCTGAAAGAATGTGTTAGCAAGTGCTAAGACCGGAGCGAACGGATCAACTTACAAAGAAGGTGTCCTGGATGGACCCGGAAACCAGAACGTCGAAAGCGCCCCAACCGAATCCCTGGAAGATTCTAGCGGCCAAGCATTGGCCATAGCTGCTGGTAACATTGGTATTCCATACGGTACCGATAAACACCAACAGCAAGGAGGCCAGATAGAGCGGTCTCCTTCCGCACACTCTCGCGGCGACAAGGCACGCAAAGCCAGACACGGCTGAGAGAATCAGGGGGATGCCTGTCAGGGCCGTGACAGATGTGTACGACACCTCGTACAACTCTGCAAGCTGGGCATTCACCGTCACCAAAATGGTCTTGGTCACACCAGTCATCGCTACCATCAACAGAAGCGACCAGAAGTTGAGCTCCTTCCTCCAGCGTGCCCAGTTCTGATGGGCGGTTAGGCTTGCAAGCGGCGTTCTGGAAAAGATGGTCACTTACCAGAGGATCATCTGGGTCGTCACTCGGCTGTGGTACCAACTCGATATGGCTATACTTGCCCTCGCCGTATTTGAGAGGTCTCCTGTTGGAGTTGAGGGACCCGTACGAGAACCTCCTTGTGGAGCCGATTATCCTTGGGAGAGCCTTCTCGTCCATCCCCTGAGACGCCGCGGTCCCCGGTCTTGTTGGCGGGTTCATGCCGAGTGGCGCCTGCGGGCGCAATGGCGGTGGCCTTGTGGGCGCCGGTAACCTCGGCCCATTCACAGCATTGCCTGACGCTCCCAGCTTCGACATTGGCCGCGGTGGCAGCGGCCTGTTTGGCGGTTCTGACGGGCTCGCCGACCCTGGCCTCGCGATATCCAACATCAACGGCGGTGGCCTCCTTGGTGCTGACGACTCCTTTGATATTGGCGACGGCGGAATGTTGAGTGTGAGTCCATTTCCTTCCCAAGCTCCCGTGTCCGGCCGAGCAAGCTCATAGCCGCCCAGCTCATTCTCGATGTCCTGGCCCAGCCGCATTGCAGATTAGGTTGCCTCCTGGTCGAGGTCGACTGTGGGGATAATGATCGTCGTCGTGTGTGGTCCGTCGTCGCTGTCCAGCAGACGTTACGATGGGATTTCGAGCCGTAGTGAGGGACGAGAATGGAGAGGAGGGAAGACAGGACGAAGCCAAGGGAAGGGTCGGGATATTATTAACTGGCAGAAGGGCGTGCGCACTGCGCAGCGTCGTAGGGAGGGGAGGAGCGGAACGGCAGCGGCATGCAGTCTGCATTGACCTCAGCTCGATGCTGGGCACGTCAATGTTTGGATGGCCCACTGCGACGCAGATGCCGGTTGAGGCGTGCAAGGGTATGAAGGCGAGAGACGCAGACAAAAAGAAAGGCGCGAGGGGGCTGACAGACGATCAAATGCACGATCCATGGACAGGCCTTGGCCGAGGACGCTATTCCGGCTCGCCTCCGGGAACAGCAGCCCAAGGAGAAGAGCGTGTGTGAAGCGTGGAGCAAGGGGGCCAACTTGTCACAATCCAGACTCACATCCCTCGCAGCAGCAGCAGCACCAACTGCGCTGCGAGGCAGATGTTTCTCTGGCCGCGGCATGAAGGAAACACGACAGGGGCACGCCCTCACTTCATGCCAGGCTTCCAGTCCCCAGGCTGCGTGCACCAGGAGTTGCAGGGCCGGGAGCTGGAGCCATCCCACTCGAAGTGGGCTGGTGTTGAGCTCTCGCCATTTTCAGTGTGCTAGGCTGAGAGGTGACGAGGTCGCTGACTGCTGGGAGCACGCCAAGAGCAAATCCATGGATCCACCGCCGCGTCGAACCCCCGTGCAGGGCTCTTTCCTTGCTGTGCCCCCAGCGCACTGACCAGGCTCTCGGACAGCAGCGCAGGGACCAACTCGAGGCTGAAACTGCTCCTGCGACCAGTTCCTGGTGGGCAGGGAGTCTCGGTACGGTGATCGCTTGAAGAGTTTGCAAGACGACAAAATACAAAACTACTCTCGGAAACATGATTATCTCTCGATAATTGCCTAAAGCCACCAAACCCGGTTCACGAGCTGTTGTTCGGAATGTTCACATTTATCAGTCTTTATTTTTGGAAAGCGGCTCAAGAAATTCAGGGAGAGAGAGGGGTCAAGCTCGGTTCCCCGGAAGGCGGGGAAGGAGAGACGCGAAGAGAAGCGCGGCTTATTCCGTACCTGCGTTTCCACTCTTGGCAAGCTTGTCAGCCTGTCAGAATGTGTCCCCTTGCCTTTGCATGGGCTCCAGCGTGCCATCGCGTTTTTCCCGCTCCTCAACTGCAAACCCGCGCTTCCTTACACAGTATGTGCCCCAACCAGCGCCGCTCAGTAACTCTCGCCCAGCTTCACCGCCGGGAATGCACACGTCCGTCAGCAGCGCTGAGCCCAAGAGCTTACGTACAGCGTTGCAGCGCAGCGCACCGCGTTGTGGAATACCTCCTGCGAGGATTCAATATTTGCCCGTTACGAGAAATCCTCAGGGCATCCTCCAAAGGCGGCCGGAGTACGGGCTGTTGGCTGCCGGCCCACGGCGAGGCGGTGGCTGTGGTTTGTGGGACCCGTCCAAGACCAGACTTGGGACGAAGAAGCAAAAGAAGCATGAAAAATAAACTGGAGCTGCCTCCTGGCGTACGAGGTTTTGGCAAGGCTTGTCTTCCCGATGTGTCAAACCTCGTCGCAGACCGCCAGAAGGAGAGTCAGGGCGCACACGCCACCGATCGGAGCTCGGGAGCCACTGGCCTTGGCAAGGTCACCAGCGTGACCTCTGCTCCTGGCCCCAGGCGGTTGGTTTGACAATATTTTCATCGCCTCCTGATTCCACTTGTGTGTTCTTTTCTCTTCCAACCTCGTCCAATTTCCTTCGTCCAGCCTCGACAGTTCCATGGGTGTTTTTCTTCTGGGCCCGACCTGACTCCCAGCGGCCAGTCCCCAGCCAGCTCGGGAATCCGGTCACGGCTTCAATAGGGTGGTCCGCGATCTTCGTGCCACCACCCCAAGTCGAGAGGGCGGGTTACGCGCGGGAAATAGAGCGGCGAGCGGAACGGGTTGGTCCCCAACTCGTTAATCACGTTTCGTTTCCTCTCGTAGTCCCCGGGATCGTCTTTGGGCATGAATCTGGGTCTTGGCCCTGCCGTCCCGGGTTGCCGCTTGACACTTTCCATGGAAGCATGAAGTCGATGAAGCCTGGTAGGTACAAGCCCTGGCGATGATCACGCACCAGTGACATCCGGCAAAATCGTCGCCGCCTGGTTCTAGGAAAACTTAATCGGTTCAAACCCAGAACCTGGTGACGACAACCACCGTCACTGCCGTCCGCTTTCAGGCTCTTGTAACGATCGACTTTGGTCAACCCAGAATAACTCCCAAGTCTACGGCGCTACCCCATTCTATCCAGGAAATGCCCACATTCCTCTACCCACATCCTGCGCGAGCTGCTCCCATCAAGCATGATCCACGGCGCGCACACCATGACGGGCCAATCCCGTCGACTATCACCCTCCTGATTGCCAGCCGTCTTCAGTTTCGTCAATCACATCCCCTCCCCCCTTCGCTTACAACGCCCAGTTGATCAGAAAACAGCAGATCCGCCGCATCACCGCCACCATCTCCCTCCATCACACCCTCCCAAACACCAAGGCACGCAAGGCGTGATCTCTCAGCTCGCGATAGCCTCTCGTCCACCTCAGGCTAAACTCCCACCCCGTTTGACCGCCAAACATTTCGTTTTGTCGCTCACGATCGTCTTCAGGCGCCCGTCGCCAGCGGCTCCACCTCATAGCCAGAAGAGTTTCGCGGTCCAAGGTAATAGCTGTTTTGGAGATCCTCCCAGAAGAAGAACTGAGCCGGGTACGAGACTGGACCTCGCGGCTCGTAGAAAAAACCTAAAGTGTGTGCGCAATGCCTTCTCCCTTCAACCCCCCACGCGGGGAGGGCAAAGAGAAAAAGCAAACAGCCAGTGAGCCAAACATACCTCGTATGATTGCGAAGGGGGGGCAATAAGCATAAACATCTCGAGGTCCACTTTGTGACTCCCAGGTGGTCCCTTGCAGTGTGCCGCGCAGCGGTCTGCGAAGAGGAGTGGGGAGGGGATCCCTCGCGACCATGACAGCGAGAGGGTCCAGTGACCCAAACTTAGATGCGGCTGCCGAATAACCTTACGACCGTTTCGATCAACAAGGCGAGCCGCCGCATCATAGCTCTCGGTCTCTGTGGACACTGTCCACCCTCACCACCAAACACGGGACTGTGGGAAAGCCAGGCGGGTAAATGGGAAGTCCCCCCACCCCATACGGGGTGCAAATCAACGTCAAAACATTGTTTGGGTATGTTTCTCAGCTCTGAGCAACTATGCCGTCCACTGCACAGCGGGATGGTGATGTTCGTGGATAATTAGGGATGGAGGTACGGTGGAAACAGCGCGCGGGATGTGTGATCCACAGGCGTGTTTGCATCACGTCTCGTCGCAGTGTATTCCTGGCTCAGATGGAAGCAATCACAATAGCTTTACCTGTTGTAGTGACCTCTTGTTTCTCAGATGCCTCCACCGCGACCAAGAGCTGTCCAGCCCGCACAACCAGCTCTTCGAACTCGAGTCGGTAAGCCACCGGCGCATCCTCAGTTGCCTCCAATAGCACCGCCAGCTGCTCCCGGCCAGCATCCTCGACGCGGAACCGTACGCCAACGGTCTGATGGGAGTCGGCCCATAGGATCGGTGCCCGCGCGTCGACGGAGTCGTCGGCCGCCTGGGCTGCGAGCCAGTCTCTCCAAACGCGGATCAGGCCGTCACCAACGTTGATGTGGCTGAGGAAGAGCCCCGGTTTGGGGCCGACCTTGACCAGATTCGTCACTGTGCAGAGCTGCGAGAAGAGCTCGCCCTCGTCGAGGTAGAGATCCTCCGACGGCCGATCTGGAAGGTCATGGCTGCTGACTGCGGTGTTGGAGCTCCGGTTGGAACTCGAGCTCGGATTCCCCTGCTCATCGACCGCCAGGCCTTGCCCTTCGGGCTGCGCTTCACTCCGCGTCGGGTACCGCCGTCGACCACGCCGATTCTCATCCTGCTTTACGGGGCGGAAGTGGGAGTAGGCCCTACCCAATCCGGCCAGAGTCAGACTGGGTGGGTCCCGCCCCTCGGCAACCTCAGCTTTGGCGCTGGCGTCGTCGACCCCGTCGGTCCAGAGGTAGTCGCAATAGAGATAAGGCGTGGTGAGCTTGGCGGCCGGTTGATAGCACTCGAGGATGAGGCGGTGGTCTGGCAGCGAGGCAGCATGCACCAACCGCTGGCGGAGGATGCGCAGGATCACCGAGCTGAAGCAGCGGCTGACGGTGGCCAGGGGTAAAAGGGAGCGGGACGGGAAGAAGGTAAGGATTGCAATGAGGATCTGGGCGGCTGTTGTCAGCGTCGGGTTCGGGCCGGAGCGTTCGATGGGGTACGTACCTCGTTCGGCACCGAGTTGATGGTTGTTCGAGATGCCATCTCGTGAAATATGAGACGAAAAGCGGGAGGATGCAAAAACAAGGTCACAAGAAAGCCGATTTGGGTACAGCAACGAGAGACAGCAGCGCTCGGGGCTACTGGTCGGGAACAGTTGGCGTCACAGGACGACGTTCGGGCGTCATGTCGGCAAAGATGGCAGTGTTATAGACGTAAGAATTCGGTGATGCGGGATGAAGTAGCTGCTCTCACACCGCTTCGCTCTGAGAGTCCCGGAGATGCGCTCCGGATCCGTGCGCCAGGGAGAGAAACGGATACCTCGCGTTCCTCAACTACAGACCGGAAGCGAAGGCGATCTATCCCCCGTGCTGACGGTCTGTCACGCTTGAGGGCACCAGGCCGACCGAGACAATTCGTGATTATGAGGAAACGGGTCACGTTACGGTCAAATCAAGTCTCAGCAGCAACATGTAAGCGTTGTGGAACTGCAATTGATGTGCGCCATGCAGCTGAGGCTTATCAGACGGGATGAAAGGAGACACGATTGCGGATGGAAAGGTGCGCGCATTGAAGGTGCGGCGAAATCCGAAGGCGATGACGACCACGAGATAAAAGTGGGCCTGCGTATTTCTCCGCGACCGCCAAGTCCACTCACATCATCCCAGCAAATCGCATCAGTCGATAAATACGCCCACCACAAGGCCTTCGACTCCCAGGAAAGTCTGGTTCGATACGCTGGCGCTGACAATTGCCTTCCTGTTGCGTGCACCGACCGACTCGTGGGCGTCAGCGCACAGCTCTGCGCCAGCTAGCGACAGCTGGCAGAATTTGATCAGGTCGACAAAGAAGGTCGACGACATGTGGTGCCATTCGCTGATCAGCCATGCAACATCGCCCCGATTGTACGGCATCTCGGTGAATACCTCCCACTCCACCACGGCGCAGAAATAGCCGCCATCGCTCTCCCACCACGGCCCACTAGACCCAGTCAACCTCGTCAATGCCGTTGATGTTGTCGAGACGGTGTCGCTATCGGCGACTGGCGCAGACCCCCAGATCACGAAGAAGGCATCCTGGTCCTCGCGCTCGAACAGTAATATCCCGTTTATCTTGTATCGTTGCGAGTCTACGCAGTCGGTAAGGTCGAGGTCGTCGCCATTTGGCAGCCAGCTCGGCAACTGCGGACACAATGGGCCATCCGGCGATGGCTTGCATTCGAGGTAGTCGACTAGCTTCCAATCTGTCCAGACGGACTTCCAGTTGTAGCCGCATGGCCAGTAACCCTGTTTTGAGTGCCACGACTGTGTGGGCGGGCTGCACAGTATGATTTCGGTGGTCTTCGCTTGCTTCAGGTTGATCGACTGGCGCACGTGGGTGGCTACGAGACATTCAGCGGCCATGCCGGATTGCCAATGAAAAGGAGGTCTTACCTATTTGGAGGAACTCGTCGCCGATTTCAACAACGAAGAACGACCCGTGCGCTCGATAGTAGCAGTTTGGGAGGGTTTTATCTTTGTACAAGAGCAGGGCGATCCGTTTCGTATAATTGCCGTCGGCGCAACAGTGAAGAATGGCCAAGTAGGTCGATATCCCGCCATATTCTGTTGCGATATTGTCGGGGAAATCAGCAAGACAAGACAGCGCATTTTCCCGACTCAGAGCCTCCACAGGACAGATCACAGCTTCGAAGAAGAGGCCATCCGGACGGGCGCCGCCGTTGTCGAAGCGTGGCTGACCTCGAAGAAGCTGAACCGAATGGGATTCTGCAAAGTTATCTGCGGATGGCGACAATATCCCGTCCCACCGGCCTCCGAGCAGCGCTTTGCGGCCCGGACTTTGCCAAGTCAGAATGGTCTGATCAAACGAGTGCTTGATGATCTCCTCCTGCAAACGGACGAAGGCCTTCTCGGCGCCCTCACCATACAACAGCGGCATGTTGACATTGAAGAGACCAAGCATACAGTAGGCCGTATCCTCTGGCCTTCCTGTCTGCCTTACGGACACCCATTTCATCTTGGCCGCCACGCACACAGCCGTCAGATCCCGTCGCAAGTTCTGAAGGTTCTCGGCCTGGCTCGGGCCCCTCCTCGCAAGAAACTTCCGGTAGATCGACGTCTTCGAAGAGATAACATTGGCCAAGAAGCGGCGATCTCCGATTGGGAACCATTCCATATCGTAGAATACGAGATTGGCTGGCGCGATAAGTTCCTGCAACGTCCAGCCGCGGGTGAACCAGCGCGAGTTCAGGAAATTGGTAGCATCGCTGGCTCCGCTCTTCAGGCCGTCGTCTTTATAGTCAGAGATATACGCGAGGCACACGCCCGAGAGCGCGTACCACTCAAACATGGAGTTAATGGCCTCGGACAGCTCGGAGCTGCTCGACTTGTCGATGCACAGCGTGTCGATCCAGATGTGGTCGAAGCTGAGCGCCCGTGCCATGGCGCAACTACGCTGCACCTTAGTCCACGCCTTCTTCTTCTCTGTCGCTAGCGCTACCATTCTCTCGGGCGTCGCCATGTCCTCGAACAGGACCTCGTCTACCTCCCAGGTGTGAGAGAGAATGGCATAGTGTGGCGCGTCGTGCTGCGGGCTGACGAAGCTGTGGAGGGTAAAGTTTGTGGTATGGAGGAGACGCATTTCTGATTTTGTAGGTGGGCAATATACCTCGCTTTCAAAGAGATGTAGATGCAACTCTTGATGGTGTATGGCAGTTAACCGCCCTGCGGGCTTTCGTCTAGATTGAGGGTTCCTTAGTCTGCGGGGTACTGTGTGATTGCTCGCCTGTGAAACCGACAAGAGCGTGGCGCAGCACTCAACCTGCAGCATACTCCCTCTTCTCAGTAAGTAAATCTTCCCACTGCCTCCGTTTTCTCTCCGGCTACTGCAAAATCTACTTGGTGTCACTGAATCATAGCCATTCTAGCCAGGCAACGGGGATGAACACAAGGAATCGCTCCTTTCACATTGGTATACTGCCACGAAACAACTATCTAAAAGCGATCAGATGAATTCGCAAGCGAGGACCTTGAAGCTGCCTTCGATTTTCTTGAAATGGGGCGACCACCATTCGACTGGGCGGCCCCACCGCGACGTCATCTTCGACCAGAACTCGAGCATAAGAGGGTGACAAGGAGCCTGAAGATCGACGAACCGGCGATCGCTGGCATAGAACGCCAGCGGCGATTCCTTCTGTGCCGGCATTGGATAATCGCTTCGTTTGGCCGTGTAGTCGATGAGATACCAGGGCGCTCCAGTACTATCGATCAAATCGACAACGAATTCAAGCACCCTCTCTAGACGGTCATCCAATTTTTGGTACGTATCATAGTATGTACTGATGCTTCCCCATACCGGATTCAGTTCGAGGGCAAAACGATAGAAAAATGAATTCATGTAACCAGACAAGTCAAGAAAAAATCTGTGTCCGTCGTCCGGGTGGGCCATCTCATCGAAACGACACTGAAGAACGGAAAGATCCTGCCTCTGGACGATGTGGAAATATTGTGTCGACGAATCCCCCGTTTTAGGCAACCCCGCCACCGGCGCCCCCACGGAATAGCTTGAGCACGTCGCTTGTACCTTCGCTTCATACGACTTGTAAAGGAACGGCCACATCGGTGGATCCCGCATGTTTGGATCATGCCAGGCTGTGAGCCACCCCCGGCTCCGGAACTCCTTCTCTACCACGAGACGAGACTCCTTGCAGGCTGTCCAGAGACCGGAATCGATGAGATATGCCGACTTGTCATTTTCAAGCTCCAGATCAAAGGGCTTTGCTAAGCAGGTGAGGCTATTGGTGTCATTTGCGTTCTTTTGGGCGGCAACGCGATGCTCTTCTTTCATGTCCCAGTTATGCCGAAACGAAGGAACGAGGAGGTTCAAGGCCCTTCCGGTAGTAGGACTTCTTTGGATGGCATCGTATGGCCCAAAGAAGAAGTTCGCACCCGGAAGGTCTGGCCGGACGGCGAGCTTCCAGATGTGGTTTCTGAGTTCCCATGGTAGGTCATCAAATCGGGTGAATGTCTTGGATCCGGACATCTTGGAGCGGTTGGGTTATGCTCCCACTTGCAAGATGTTTCGACTTGCGAGAAGTTGTAGTGCGGAGAGATCAGAGTTGAACGCCGTGGAAAGAGGAGTTGGGTGTATGAATTTATAGCCGACTTTTGGGTCTGGACAAACTTCACAGTTTTCGGTTTCGCAGCACCATGATTGGGTTCCGGCGCAGTTTTTCGGATGCGAAGGTTCTGGGGGAAGAATGTTCCTTTCCTCGGCCCTTACGGAACCTTACACCTAACGAGGGTCACGGTTTGTAGCTCGGTGTTTTCATCCATCGTCAAGCGACTCGGGCTCTAACATCAGAGGAATGCGCCCAATGCAAAGGGACAAGGGAGCGGGATTCGTATTCGTATATCACCTCGGCGCTCTCAACATCCCAAACATGAACCCTCGCCATACGCCGACTCAGTGGTTCCAACGAAGACCACAAGCACCGCGGCAAATCTATTTGTCTCATCAGTAAGAACTTTTTGCGGCGTGGATAGAGAAGGCACATACGCAGCAGTGGCACTGAATATCTGCTGAAGGATTGGGGCGCGGTTTTCTGGGTGAGTTATAGACGTTAGCTTGGAGTATCTCCGAGGGACATGTTCTAGGTTTCAGGTACGTGGATGTGTCTTCCTATTATGTGGTTGTAAATGCGGTTTGCTTTTAGTATGAACCCGCTTGTAAGTGCACGCTCTGGCGATGGAGGCGCAAGTGCTATCAAATCCGCGAGGTTTGGCTTCGACCAGATATGTCGGTCAGGACCTTCGAGGTAAACGTTGCCCATGGACGTCCGCTTCATCCACTCGGATACTGCCTGGACTGCGGGAAGTTTCGGCGATCCTAGCTCGAGGATCTGTCGGTGCCGGAGGAGGGCTTTATCTGTTCTTTTTTGTCAGTCAATTCTGTTTTCCAGATACAAGATTCAAGACACATGGTAGTCTTTCAGCTTTTCCCTTATCTCAAGGATTGTCTCAAGCTGGGAGCTCTCGTTTCCCTTGGACGCATCGCCGTCACCAGAAGATTTGAGCTTCTCCCAATTCAATCTGTACCGCTGACGGTCTTTATGGCTCGACCGTTTATCATCTCGTTGGTAATGTCTCAGTGTCTCTTCTAACTTGGTAGGTTCGGTAGAGAAGATCTTCAGCCGAAAGAGCGCCGAATCGACGGAAGACGGCTGTTTCGGGCAGTTCGCTTATTAGTTGACCAAGTCGGTCGTACCCCTCTACAGGAGCAGGAGCTTTAGCGGCTATTTCCATATCCTCCGTTGTCGATGCTATTCTCTTTTCTATACGAGTGTGGATCGGAGACAGGATTGCTTAAAGAAACTTTGGGAACAGGAATCCTAGTCCGCGCTCACTAATGTGCCGCTAATCAAACAGCTAATCACTACACCTTCTCCCACGCAGCTGAGCAACCTGCATATGTGTGTGCCCGAAGTGAGATAGGTACGAAAGCTCTGGCTAAAAGAAAGGGTCCCCTTAGCTAGTGCGAAAAGTATTTTGTTACTGTAAGGACTGTCTATAGCTGTCGTTATTATAGGCTATCTCCCATTCTGAAAACACCTACATTAATCCTGAAAAGGCGTTCCTGCATTCTAGAAAGGCCTTCCTACATGGTAAAAAGGCCCGTGATGTGACAGGCTAAGGCCTTACCGTCCTAGAACAAGACTGTGTGAGGATTCTAAGAACGCATTTTCGCACGGAGACAAGAGACCCTTTCTTTTGGCCCGAGCCTTCGTACTCAATAACTCACCGTTGCTGCCTGGAGCCTTGCCGGGTGCGTCTTTTAATTTCAATTGAGCAGGTCTCGCCTCCCGGGCCTGACTTGCAAAATATCGACCACCTACACACAACTAATACTTGAAAATACACTTGCACAGTCACGTAGTGATGGACAGATTTTCGCCAGATACCGCTCGCTACCCCGACGACCTAGGTTACCATGCCGAATTTGACGGTCCAGGTACTACTTACACGCGAGTGCTGCCAGCGAGCAGGACGTCTTCCTGGGTTGGCGTGGAGTACAGGGTTGTTAATAGGGCCAACGCGGTCGATACGGTCTACAGCGTCGACAGGACTTACAGGGACAGATTTAACATGGAAGATAGGGTCGGTAGGGCCGAGGGGGCATCTTCACGGTTTGACATGATAGACGCGTCGTCTCGAGTCGGCACAACAAGCAGGGCTTCTTCCCAGGGGGGCTTCCGCCAAAATTCAACCTCGAAGGGATGGACTGTTTCCATCGGCACGCTTTGCAACCCCTCATCGAGTTATTAGCATCACCCATGACAGGATGACAGAGGACCGCTTCGACACAATGGCACGCCACGACACAAACCAGCTCGCTACCTCCAACGACTATGTCGCATCTGACCGCTTCGAAAACATACCGGACTCACACTACTACGCCCCAAGTCCTCAACCACAGGTCTCATACATCCGTCATCCTGCCATCCGAGACCCTCAACGCCCTCCCATAACCGACCCCTGTGTCCCAGAAATTCACAGCGTTGCCATCTGCCCAAAGAAACCAATGTCCATAGGTTAGTCTCACAGGTCATAACCCGCCTCAGCCCCCTCAACCAGTCAACACTGACAATAACCCAACAATAGGCGAGCTTGAAAAACAGCAAACACGAGAGCGTGAACAAGAGCTCCAGGCGGCAAAATCTGAAAAGGAGCGGCTACAGCGCCGTATTCAGCACAACCGTGACGGGGAAGAGTCCGGATCAGACTCTGACTCTGACCCAAACCGACGAAGGAAATCAAAGCGCAGAGGTAGAGGGTCCAAACCAATGGCCATGGACACAGGCTTGATGGAAGCCAGGTCAGCGCACAGAGCGGAAAGATCCGAACCTGACTCGGACTCAAGATGGAACCAACCCAGGTTTCCGCATCGTGTCAGACGATCCAGATCTAGATCGGTACACAGTGTTGAAGAGCCCGAATCCGACTCCTACTTGGGCTGGAGAAAGCGCAGATCAAAATGCAAGCATGACGGGTCCAAATCAGCCTTGGGGTCAAGCTGGAAACACTGCCACCACCATGGCAGAATAGGCATGAATATGGGCATGGACATAGACGGTAACGTCACCGCTGCGACGTCGGCTGGGACAGATATCGCCATTGCTGGTTCCAGTTCTAAGAGGACATGGCCCAGGTTTAGGGTTGCTCTGAAAAATGGGGTTTTCAAGGTTCTTGCAAAACCAAAGTCAGTTGCCCAAACAGATTCGCCATATTTATATATATAGCCTACGGATATTTCTCAACCTTACACAGGAGTCTCGGACAGAAGAGTAATCTTGTGAGGTGAGAGTCATTACCAGACATGTCATTTTAAGACTATCGGAATATTACCTAGGTGCTTTTAAGGCCTAACTTGTACCCCGTCGGCCGGGCTTTTCAAACACCCATGGCGTCAAAATCCAGCAAGCCCGGGTCCCTTTTGTGCGTGTATCGCAGACTAAGCCAAAGAAGAAAAACCCAAGACACGCTCGCTTCCCCATTCCATGCACGCTGTGTTGCTTTTGTAAAACAGTACCGAAACCTCCCGGCAGAATCCAGGCGCGAAATAAAAGCCAAGAACTGCAGTTTTCTGCTCTTTGCTTCCTTTTCCTTAAACTATGCATATTCCCGAACATCCATTAGCTCCTCTCCGTGACTGTCCACCTTCTTTTAGCTGAGGTCGTGTCACGGAACTGGTCGGCTTCGTCAATGGGCGTGGGCGTTCCCACCCAAAGCCCGCCCGTTCCAGAGTCTTCTCCCGGAGAAGAGTCTCGTGGGGTATCTGTCATATTGATAGGAGAGGTCGTTTTCTCGGACCCCTTAGCCCCATCGGCACCACGGCTGGTCAAATTCGACGAGTTGAGATCAAAATATCCCTCTGTGGCCAGAGGACGGGGCGTCACCACCTGAGGTGTCAAGTCGATGGGCTTCACAGGTTCCGCAGGCGTAATTTTCTCGTGGCTGAAGTTGAGCAGCATAGGATCATCCTCGTCGTCGTCATCAAATGCGTCGTCTCCTCGTTGCGAGATCGGAGACCACAGCCCTATAGAAGGCGTCCGCTGAATACCAAATGGTTTCGTTGACCCGAACGATGTCACGCCACTCCCAATCGTGATGCCGCCCGTTCTGCCCCCGTTGGGGTTGGTCATATTGAATGCTAGTTTCGAGGTTGGAAGTGATGAGGACTCTGCACCCTTTCGCAGTCCACTCAGGGCAGGGCTGGCTGATGAAGACCTCTGTTTAGCACCTTCGTCGAATGTGAAGTTGCTCAGTGTAGAGGAGAGGGAAGGAACGTATCGCCCGCGTGTGTTGTTCACCACGCTAGCCACTGATGGGGATCTAGATATAGCCGGCGTGGGAGGCGGAGACCGTAAATGGTCGGTACTGGCGAACATTTTGAGATCATAGAGTTGGTGGATGGGAATCGTGCCATGCTTCCTCTCGGGAGAAGCCCAGCCCCGCGAGTGTGAAGCATGCGAGGACCTGTCATCTTCCAGGGTATCCAAGTTTGGCTTACGGACTGCTAGAGTCAGGGATGCCATGGCAACATCCATGAGCACAGGTTGGTGAGTAATAGCTCCAATGAGCGCGTTGCAGCCAGCACCATGAGATACCATGATGACAATAGCCTCGGTCTCCACATCCTCCTCGTCAAGGTCGTCCATAACGTCGATCGAGAGTTTCCTAGCAAATCGCGAGGCTGTTTTGGTTACCATGTCGGTTGGGTTCTCTGCCGTGGAATACCAGTCGACCAAATGTTGGACTCCTTTGCGAAACCTCCTATGCATCGCTGTCCATTCTTCTGGAAACGTACCGCCATCTCCCCAGTCAAGGGGGCTCCGCATTGAATCCCATTGGTAGTCAATGTCAACGCAAGCGTCGCGGGCATGTGATACATATCCAAGGGGGATGGTATGCTTGGGGTTGACTGCCCAATGTGGCACTGGGGACACATAGCCGCTCGTTTCGCTTGTCAAGTATGCCGAAGGCTTTCGCGAGAGACTGCCTTGGCTGCTGATACTAACGCTTCTTTGCAGTGAGCCAGGACCAGACACACTGTCAAGCGAATCGGATGGGCCATTCGTCGAAGTAATAGAGCTCATCCGGGTCTCCGAGTTCCAGAGATGGCCCAGCGAGCCTGAATGGATGGGGCCAAAGTTCGGGTAGCTGTTGTAGTCTTCACGCCTGAGGAGGTCTGCCTTGGCGCTGGCGAGCATCATCACAGACTCGGGGGGTGGCGTGATCAGTTCGAAGTAGCCAGGAGAGAGCCACTCGCTCAGAAATGCATCCAAGCGCAAGACTGATTTGCGAATCGGTGCCGTCTTTGGCGAAGGAATGCAAACGTCTTGGCCTTCTGGAGTAAAAGCTGGCCGGGTGCGTGGGCTCAGGACAGGAGGTGAGGGTACCATTTCGGCGGGTTGTGAAGCCCCAAAAGGGGTGGAATCCTGGGCGAGCCCCGCGCTGATGGCAATAGAGGTCTGAATACACCGCAGAAAAGGGGAGCTGTGCAGGACAACCTTGTACTTCTTCCGCTTCCGCTTTCCATGGGTATCTGGCGATTGCGTCTCGGCAGCCTCCTTTTCGGCCACCATCTCACGGATTATGTTGCCTATCCGAACGCCCAGACTCTTCGCTTGCAGCCAGCCGTTGTAGGTGAGCGGCGGGTCGTAGGGGGTGGGAGACGTAAGGTGCCATTGTTTGTCGGCGGCGTCGAGACGTAGGCCATGTCTATGGGCGGCATTGTTAGCTCTGGTACGCTGGGGGAAGGGCACGCTTTTACTTACCTCACGACGAAGAGGTAGGCCGGTGGGCGCCCCATCTTGGAGGCAGTCCCGAATTCCTAGCAGCCAGTAACCTTGGGTGGCGCAAAGAATGCGGACAAAGGCCCATCAGCTTGCGATGCTTGGCAGTTCGGAGGAAAGCAGAGCTGGGAAAGGTCGATTGGCGCAGGTGTTGGCTTTTGGTGCTCCGCAGAGAGAAGAACTGGGTGCAATGGGGTTGTATCGCTGGTAGGGCTCGCAATTGCGTAGGTAGTCGAGATGGTGCGGCGTCACTTATATGGAGACACGGCGCAGATGGCTGGCAGCTCGGAGGACGAGTCTCGTCGGTCCCGACACTGACACGGAGCTCTGCGCGCAGCGGTGATCGATGCGGTTATGACTGCTGGTATGGCGTAGGGAGCAGATCCAACGGCTGCCGGGGAAAACGCCCAGACGATGGTTGCTGGTCGGCGGGCGCGCTTGTGGGCAGGTCGTCTCTCGATCAGTCGATGCGTCGAGGGTCGGGCGTGGCGCGGGGGCTTTAGCCAGCTGCTAGGCCGGGACCCCAGAACGGGCAAGGCTCCAAACCTTGGGCGATCTCCGTTGTGTCTGAACTCTGGTCTAAGGCAGTCTTGGGGCTTGGCCGTTGGACTCGGGGTGTCGGGGACTGGCAGCAAAAACCTGTCCGATCACTGGCAGTGATGCTGCAGACTCCCGTCCATGACCGCGCGCGCGCCTCGTGCGATTGCTGCGTCAAAAACGTGGCTTCCCCAGACAACGAGGAGCTCAGAACATCTCAACCCTTTTTCGATGCGAATTGTCGTCACCTCACGCCCTGTCACATGCAATGCAGCAGAGTCAATGATTGGGCGTGTGACCTGTGGGGTAGTGGCCCTGTTGCACCTTTTTTGCAAGGCGCGAGCCGCGTGAGCCCGCCGAACCCGCTGTGCAGTGAGGAGTCGCAGTGAGGAGTCGCCGCCCGCGGCGTGCCCATTGCGGCCAAGACAAAGCGGGGGTCTTGGCGCTGGTGGTGAGTGGTAACCTAAAGGCAAACGCCGTAGTGCGGTGCTTTCAGCTGGCCAGCCCTGTGGATGCACAGTCCAGGCTTATGTAATCAGCCATGATTTCCGATTGGTCACCGTAATCTGGGATGCAGGGACAAGCAGCCCCTGACTTGGCTGAGTGATGGCATCGTAGCCCCGAAAACACCACCTGGCTTCCGCATAGCAAGCATCGCGACGCCGACAACCGGCCTGCTGCCAGATGCAAACGGCCACACCAACACACGCGAATTCCGACCGACCACGATGAAGCTGTCCAGCGTGCTGCGCCTCCCGGCGCTGCTGGCGGCGACGCTTCTCGCGCCCGCGGCGCTCGTCGAGGCCGAACACACGAGCAACTGGGCGGTGCTCGTCTCCACGTCGCGGTTCTGGTTCAACTACCGCCACCTTGCGAACGTGCTCTCCATCTACCGCACCGTCAAGCGCCTGGGCATCCCCGACTCCCAGATCATCCTGATGCTGCCCGACGACATGGCCTGCAACCCGCGCAATGCCTTCCCCGGCACCGTCTACTCCAACGCCGACCGCGCAGTGGACCTCTACGGTGACAACATCGAGGTGGACTATCGCGGGTACGAGGTGACGGTCGAGAACTTTATCCGCCTCCTGACAGACCGCGTGGGGGACGAGATGCCACGGAGCAAGCGGCTGTTGACGGACGACCGGAGCAACATCCTGGTGTACATGACGGGGCATGGCGGGAATGAGTTTCTCAAGTTCCAGGATGCCGAGGAAATTGGCGCCTTTGATTTGGCCGACGCGTTCGAGCAGATGTGGGAGAAGAAGAGGTCAGCTGTCCACGGAGATCGGCCAGTCTTGCGCCACGCTAACCTAGCTCAGATACCATGAGATCCTCTTCATGATCGACACGTGCCAGGCAAACACCATGTTCAGCAAGCTGTACTCCCCAAACATCATCGCCACTGGCTCCTCGAAGCTAGACCAGTCGTCCTACTCCCACCACGCCGACAATGACGTCGGAGTAGCTGTCATTGACCGCTATACGTACTACAACCTCGAGTTCCTCGAAACAGAGGTCCGGGACACCAGCAGCAAAAAGACTGTGGGTGAGCTTTTTGACAGCTACACCTACGAGAAGATCCACTCCCATGCCGGTGTACGGTACGACCTGTTCCGCGGGGGTGCCGAAGCGGCGCGCAGCCGACTTATCACCGATTTCTTCGGCAACGTGCAAAATGTCGAAGTCGACAACACCAAGAACACGAGTCTGGAGGAGGACCTCTTATCCTTGAGCAGGACTATCGCTGCGTTTCGCCAGATAGCGGAGGAGGAGGATGCTGCGCAGAAGAACGCGACAGCCGCCGCGAGCAAACCCGTTGCGCACCAAAAGAAGATCCAGTTCGCAAAGCCGCTAACAGACGACAACTGGTGGACTAAGAAGATCTTCGGGGCGACGGCGCTGGCTGGCTGCGCTTTCTTATGGGGGCTGGGCTCTTACCTTGAGGCGCCACAGGGCTAGATACCTATAAATTTAGATTTTCCTTAGTTGAGCATTGCAGCGTATGAACGCATATTTTGAACGAACCTGGGGCTGGGCCAGCCTGCCCAGCCTCTCTCCGCAAGGCACATGATGAGCTTCCGAATAAAGTTGAGTTTGTTGCCATCAGGGGGTAATGACAGCAAGAACTCGTTCGAATCCTTACCAAAGGGTTAGGGTTCGCTCTTTGGCGGGGTCCTTCCTTGAGCTTTCACAGTTAACTTCACATCAACAGAGCACTCAATCGTCTTCACCACTTCGCGGCAATATCCCATGTCAAAAATGCATCTTCATCCGTATTGTAGTTTCATCGCTTTGGCAGTATAGACACCAAAATTAGCAATAAAAGGGCACGATGAGCATCCCCAAACCCAAGCAGAAGGTGAGTCTTCGCACGCCCGTTGAAGCAGACAAAAATGAGGGGCGCAAAGTCAACAAGTGATGCACCTCAGCGCATGTCACACTCGTCGCCGCAATATATGACCTCCCTCATCCGGCGACTGCATTGCCCTCTATCTCGCCACTCAAAGACCCCATTCTAACCCTCTCACAGTTCCTCCCGCTGCGCGAGATCACCCTCACCTCTCGCCCCCTCGTCAAGCGCGCCATCGCCTTCTCCTGCGATGGCGACCTCGCCGTCGCAGCCGACGACTCCGTGCACGTCCTGATCCCCGAGTTCCCCGACCTGCCAGGTCGCAGGGAGGAAAAGACCCGGAACAGGAACCTTGCCGCTGCCCAACAGACTAACGGCGCTGCTGCTGCTGCTGCTGCTAATAGCAGCGGCGGCAACCACGAGGAGGACTCCTCTGGCGACGAGGACGAGAATGGCTTCGAGAACTACCGCAGCAACACCCGCGCGCAGTACTCCGAGGGCAGCAAGCACATGCCCGTATCGTACCCGCCGCTCGATCCTAGGATCAACAAGGAGCTGTTTGCTGTCGCGGGGCTGCCGTTCCCGTATGACACTGCGGCGGTTGTTGGTGCGGGGGAGGATAGCGATGAGGAGGATATTGCGTCGGATCTATATGACTCGGAGGCGGATGATGGCGAGGCGGCGTCGAATCGAGGGGCGAACAGGCCTTTTGGGGCGGGGTATGGCCCGATTACGGGGGTGGGGAGCAGTATGAACCATGTGGTGCATATGGCTTGGTCACCGTCGGGGCTAGGGGTGAATCGGAGGCCGATTCTGTCGATTTTGACGAGCTCGGGGTTGGTTGCCATGTATGGGGATGGGGGCACGCCGGATAATATCCTGCCGAGGGCGAATGAGGGGATGCTGCAACGGAGGGAGCTGGAGTCGTGGATTGTGTTATGGGGGGTGGGGGAGAGGCTGTTGGTGCCGGGGCAGCAGGCGGAGATCAGTGAGAATGTGCAGGGCATGGCGTGGGCGAAGGAGATTGGGCCGGGCCAGGCGCTACTTGCGACGATCAATGATTTAAAGGAGGTGGCGATTATCAATGTCCAGACGATGCCGTCGGAGACGGGGGATAGTCTCATCTGGAAGGTCAGGGAGGTTGCGCGGTTTGTGGCGACGGGGCCTCACCCGAAGGTGGACGTATGTTTGACTGGTGTGTCCTGATGGGGGTGGAGCTTGGCTGACGAGACTTGCAGGTCATGGATGTCGACTGGACGCCTTGCGGTACGTCTTTCGGGCTCAGCTGGAGTCCGTGGGATGTGAATAGTAATTCGCGGACTTGTATGCTGTCGTTTGTGGACAGAAACTACGTCGGCTTCAGGAAGGTCTCGGTCAATGGGGACTGGGCCAGGGGAGGGGCGCCGGATATCACGGTTGATGTGTTGGATGCGTATGGCAGATGCGTACATCTCTCAACTGACGCGTTTGTTGAGTTTGAGAATATGGTATGTCCAGCCCATAAACACCTACCCCTTCTATCGGCTGACATTTTGAAGCTTTGGAACCACGGCAATGCTAAGCTCTGTCGTGGTATTATTGCCACGCCGTTTGATCTGATAGCCTTTGAGTTCCCTCTGTCACCGAGCGCGGCCTTTGATCTCCCACCACACACAACAACAGAGTGCGGAACTACCTATACGGATGACAACCTTCCCCCGTCGGAAAACCCTATCGTCGGTATGTTGCAACGAGTCCTGGGGTAAAACGGCAGAGCTAACGGTGTCTAGACCTCGTCATCCACCCCCCGAACAAGTCCGATCCTGGCGAAATGCCGCTCTACAGCCTCGTTCGACTATCAGCAACAGCGACCAACAACGATTGGTACGAGACGAACATCCCTCCACCACCCGACTCAGACCCCACCCCGCCGCAATGGGCGCGGGACATCGGGCAGAAGCTGGAAATCTCCGTCCCAGCAGACATGCACCTCAAGCGCGGCTACGGCGACAGCGACTCCGAGGACGAAGGCTCCGATTCCGACGTTAACTCCGACGCGGACGACTTCGACGACGATAACGTCGTCCCTCAGGGCCCCGAAATCCACCCGCACCGCTTCCGCATCTACGGCCTCACCATCTCCCCCGGCGGCGGCACCACCGCCGTCCTCACCAGCAGCCACAGCACCCAGCACCCCGAGCGCGGCGGCTGGCACACCGTCAAATCCTCCGTATTCTTCGGCTACCAGCCCCGTCGCCGCACGCGAGATCCCCCCCGCCCCCTCGACAGCCACCACGCCACAAACCTCACCGTCGAGGCCCGCCTCTTCGAGTATCTCTACGGCGGGGGCCTCCCCGTCCACGGCATCAACGCTGCCGTCACCGCCGACGAGCAATACCTCCTCAGCCACCAGCAGCAGCAGGAGCGCAACCGCCTCGCGGAGCTGTTCCGTCTCGCCCTGCAGAGACAGACTTGTGATCTGTGCGGCGCGCGGATGATGCCCCCTCGGACGGGGGATGGGCAGCGGCTGGGTCTGAGCAAGTGTGAGAAGGGGCACTTCTTTGGGACGTGTGCGACGAGTGGCCTGGCGGTGCAGATGCCTGGAATTACGAGGAGTTGTGGGACGTGTGGGCTGAGGACGATGCGTGCGGCGGTGTTGGCGGGGAAGTTGCCCGAGAAGAGGGCGGAGGTGTTGAGAGAGGTGGGGGATGGGGTTTGTGGTGGGTGTGGGGGGAAGTTTCTGAACTAGATGGCTGGAAGGGCCGTAGCGTGGTGTGTAGACTACCGACACCAAGAACAGCGTAGATACTGAATAGTGACTATCGTCAGCGTTGTTTATTCTGGGAAGGTGATTCTTGGCTTCAAGATGGCAGCGAGGGTGTGAAACGTCTGTGTGGATGTGTAGAGTGATCAACTTGGGCGGCATCATTTGGTGCGAATAGCTTCGTTCTGAACTGCAACTTCGGACTTGGAAATTTGGAAATAATGCGGTTTCCCTATTGGCCGCTTCACATTGATTTCTACTAGAAGACTGCGGAACTTCTATGGAGAGTGATTGACTTAGGCGGTGAGATCTGTTGGTGTGAATAGCTTCATTCTGCTTGTTTGGAAATATACCAGCTTGCCCATAGACTGCTTTGTATTTGGTTTCTGCCGAGTTGCCAGAGGGGTTGCCACGAGGATACTTCAAACAATCTACGTAGGGACGTAGAACGGAGAGAGGGACTTGGCGATGTAGACCAATATTTGGTTCTCTGACCTGAAATTAGGTGCTTTCCTCCGAGCAACAACACATCATGAGAACTATAGGCTTTGATTCTCCGCCACCAAAACGGAAACAGCAACAATGGGATAGAACCAGGACGCGGCATTGGGATGATCGTAGACAAGACCGAAGGAAACACCAGATCACAACAACACCCGCCAAGAATAGAATCACCAAAAGAGAAAAAGTCGGAAGGACCAAAATAAACAAGACGAAAAAAAAGCCGAAAAAATCGTATGTCGTTTTGAACCTAGAGCCTCTAAAACCAGCATGGGGGAAAGGGGAGGAGTGCGCACCGGGGGCCTTATGGGGCTCGTAGGAACCTTACCGCTCTACCATACGGCTCAGAACCACTTGGCTCCTACTGTTGTTGGTAGGAGAAGTTGGGCGCCGGCTTATATAGGGCGGTCAGTTGCCGAGGGGGGAGGACGCGTTGGTCTGTCGCGTCTGGTCGCGGTTGGGGTTCGGATGGAAGAGAGGTTGGGGAGGGGGG
>Ga0247760_1000617_pt1 | contig 37767 bp, 53 predicted proteins | sample UWRJL171409R4_FD_179936 | JGI IMG/M metagenome (GOLD analysis project Ga0247760, IMG submission 179936) | Plant litter microbial communities from Arlington Agricultural Research Station in Wisconsin, United States - UWRJ-L171-409R-4 | ecosystem: Environmental > Terrestrial > Plant litter >... | reverse complement strand
AGCCTTGCTCCCCCCCCCATGTAACGCCCCAAAAATGGGTGCCATGCCTGCAACCATCATCTTCCTCGCCAGCTCCGTCCTCACCCTCGGCAGCGGCACCACATCCATACTCCCGCCCACAACCTCAACCACCTCACCGGCCCTCCCCTCCCCTTCCTCGTCCAAAAACGCCTCATACGCCTTCACCACCTCGGCCACCGGCGTAAGCAACGGCCCGCCCACCGCATCCGTCACAAACCCCGGCAGCACCGCCGTCGCCGCCAAGCCAGGACACACCGCGCTGACGGCAATCCCCTCCTTCTCCTTCAGCACCGGCGCAATCGCCCGCACGAGTCCCACCACCCCGGACTTGGCGGCCGAATATTCCGGCAGCGCAGGGTGAGGCACCGCGCCGGCGATGCTGGATGTGACGACGATTTTCTTCCCGCCTTTTGCCCCTTCCCCTTCGGCCCCTTCAGGCGAGGATAATAAAGGGGGGCTAAACCGCATGAAATGCACGGCCAGCCTGACCCCGTAAATCACACCCTTGAGATCAACATCCGTTGCTGCTAGGTCCGGCTCCCCGGGGACGTCAGAGGCTGATTTGGCGGGAGTCAGATCATACAGCGACCAGCGATCAACGATCCCTGCGTTGGCGCAGAGGGCGTCGAGTCGGCCGAAGTGGGTGAAGGCTGTGGTGAAGGCGGTGGATTGCGAGGTGTAGGAGGCTACGTCGACGGGAATAAAAAGTGTGGAGGGCCCGAGGGTGGCGGCGAGTCCAGTGCCGGCTTCTTCGTTGATATCGAGGAGGGCGACACGCCAGTTCTTTTGGACGAGGCGCGTTGCGAGGGCGAGGCCGATGCCGGACTGGTGGGTATTAGAGTGGTGGTGGGTGGGGATGGGGATGGGGTGTTCAGGGGGTACTTACCGCTGCGCCGGTGACGATGGCGACTTTTTGGGCGGCCATGGTGTTGAGTGGGATGGTGTTGAGTGAGGATGGGACGGGGTAGATTTGGGGTGTTGGCTCGGTTAAGGGGGAGCTGGGTGCCCGTCTGTCTATTTATCCTCAGCCCGCTTGTGCATCAAAGATGGCACTCATCCTCTTCTCAGAATTCAGCCAATCCGAGCCTCGATTACTGAACTGAGGGTTTTTGTTCCCAACTTCTACCTCAATCCACCAACTTCACCAGTCCAGTCCAAAAATCCACTAGTCTTTTCCGCTTTTCCATACGTGAAATCCTCGCCATTAGTTTAGCTGTGTGGATAAGGAGCGTGGAGGTGGAGGCCACTCGGCCCAATTGTATCCCGCCCACAAGTGTATTCCGTACCACCCTCCTGGGAGCGGGACTCCTCGCTCTCGGCAATGATTCCCTGTCCGGCCCCGGTGAGTGGGATTCGCAGACCCCATTCCCATTCTGGAGAAGGTGGTGCTGCAGCATGCCGTGTGCTACATTCGGGTACGCAGCCCCCTGATTGGATAGAACTGCGGTCTAGCGCTGCAGCTTGCAAGCTGATGGCAGGCTGATGGGTTGACGGTGCGAATGCTTTTAGGGCCGGATACCTACGTACATGTAGGATTCGTTAGCGCTCCTACTGAGCCATGTGGATAGAAGCGCTTGGGGCTAGTACTAGTGAGACTGTAGCTATCGTACGAGCGGTATTTACTTGTTTAACGGCCGGTCTGTAACATGAGAAACGAACGATGATGAGCACTTGGCTTCAGGGGGTAATTGTTTAGGAGATTCTCTATTTTCAACGACAGCGGCCACCTCATACACCGGGTCCTCCACCCTTTCCACGAACGATCGGTCTAATAAATATATCACTCCTCCCAACTCCCTCTCCCTTATTTCGGCCTCTTCCCCTCATGCCAAGGGTTAAAATACAACGGCTCACTCGCATCGCCCGGCTCTGGCAGATACTGGACATACTCGGCCGTATAGTTCGGATACACCTCATTCTGGTAGTCAAACAGCCAGCCCTTGACGCCCACGATGTTCGTGCACTGCTCGCCCACGCTTCCCTCCTTCCACCCATTGTCGCACTCGTTGTCGGGGCAGCGCCGGTCAAAGCCGTATGTCTTGTCCTGTCGCTGCGAGTACCACCAGCCCGTTTGCGAGGCTTTGGCGATGCGGATCTGCCGCCAGGCTTCGTACATCTCGGACTCGCTGCAGTCGTTGGCGTTTTCGAGCTCGCTGGGGGGGTTCATGATGTTTTTGTAGTTGCTGAGGGGGGTTAGGATGTTTCGCTGAGGTGAAAAGGGTGGGTGAAGGGGAATACCAGAAATATGCGACCGAGGCACCGATGGTGCATCGGATTCTTCCCTGCCATGGAACCAGTCTCCTCTCGCAGATTTGTTTGTGGAGACACTCGATCGCCTGTTGCATGTCGCAGTCGACTATCTCGTTGTAGGACCCCCAGATCTCCGGGCCGTCGAGATACCGCTTCACATTGGCGGCCGTGACCGCCGCAGCGGCGAATAAAATGTTGGAGAGACGCATCGGTTTGAATCGTTGACCCAAAACACTGTTGGGAGGGAAAGCTGACGCGGGATCGTCTCAAGCCAGCGGTAGGCAAGGGAAGTTTAATATCCAGCCCAAGACACAGTCACGGGATTGCCCGCCGCGGATCCTGAGCGAGAAACGCCTCATTGAGCTCACCTCGTCATCGAGCATCGGACGTTTGCGACTTCCATCGTATTCTCGCCTCACGTGTGCCGTTGGCAGCTGAAGTTGCCGTTCTGTCGATTTCGATGGTGACGGCGTGGCTGTTGACTTAGCGGCCACTTATACAACGACCCCTTTTTGCGGGCCATTCCCAACCTTGAAGTGAAATAATTGTTGATTTCCAACGTCATATCGCAGTGCGTTGCGTATGTGTCTACCATAAGATGCCTCAATCTCCTCACCACTCTCCCGACGAAATCCTCGCTTTCGGGTCCCGGGCCAAATCCGGCCGGTCTCCCCCTTCACACGGCCCCACCCGGCTCCAGCCCCTGAACAACCGAGCTCGACTCCAGAACTCTCGGCAGAACCGCCAACTTCGCCTCCACTTTCCTCCCCATCGCCACCGCCTGCGTCACCATCCTCCAATTGAACGTCCCCCGATATAAATGCTTCTGCAGCTCCACCATCTCCAACGCCCTCTCCAAGTTCGTCCGGGCATTGTCCACATTCCCACACAGGTCAGCCGCCTGAAGGTAGCAATTCGCTAGCAATCTCTGTGTCCACCGATCTTTCCTGCGCTCGTTATATGTCTCGACCATCCGCAGGAGCAAAACGTGTATGTCCCTTGGCGATAAATCCCCCAGGAGGCTATGCGCTCGCGTCTCCAGGAGCATCTCCCAGCATGGGCTGGAGTTGGTCTCCAGCGCGCCGAAAATCTTGCCGCCTTTTCGGAATGACTCGGCTGCCTCGGAGGGTCTCCCGAGCAGCTCCTGGCACTCGCCGAGGAAGGTGTGCAGGTCCGCACCGTAGCTATTGACAGCCCCATATTCTCGCTCTGCCAGTTCCAGGCAGAGGGCGAGATCCTTCTCGGCTGCTGCGGGATCGTGTAGCCCCAAGTATGTGAGGAGTGAGATATCGGTGAGGAGCATCAGCTTGGACTTGTCGTCGATCTTCTTGCTCGTTGTTGCTCGTTTTCTCGCGACAGAGAGCAACTCCGTAGCTTCCACTTTGTGGCCAAGGCGGACGAGGATGTCGGCCAAGTTGATCTGGACCTTGCAGTGTTCGAGGTCATTGGATTTCACCTCCTTGAACTGGAGCAGGCTTCGCATGTTATCGACGGCGTCTTCCAGCCGGCCCAAGCCCACCAGGACATAGGTGGCGTTTCTCGTCATCCAGCCCCGAGCCTGCTGCTTGAACATGTTCTCAAGTGGCATCTTGTGAGTTCCCGGCAGAGGTTGGTCCATCAGGGCCATGCAGCGGTCATGATATCGGGTGTAGAACTCTTCGGCTTCAGTGCACTTCCAGGAATGGACTAGGAGGAGAATACATGTTGAAGCGCTGGCCACAGCGATCGGACCCGCGTACATGGCCCTCGGCGTTGACAGCGCAAGCTCGGTCGTCTCAGTCAGGTATTCCAACGCCAGGCTTTCCTCTCCAAGCCATTCGTGGCAGGTGCCGATCGCCTGAAGGATAAGGATCTCATACCTGCCGCCCCTCGCCCTGGGCAAGGCTGGATCGAGATACCGGAGAGCGCCTTGCCAGTTACCGTGGCCCATGCTCATGTAGCCCATGAGCACAAGGAGAGGCACGGGGACGGCCATCGCGGCATTCAGTATGACGTCAAGGACCCGAGAGAACGGCTTGATCAGTGCGCTGCCCAGGTTTGCCGCGTTGAGCCGTAGCAAGGGGGCCGCCAGCGTTGGGGCCCCTTTGACTGCGTCCCGGACGAGAAGTTCCCGCAAGCCCCCTGCTGCGCTGAATATCTGGGGTTGGACGTGTGCATTTTGACCTCTACCTCGATCCTCGTGAATCAAATCCATTTGCGCCCTGTCGACTCGCGGCAGTGGGGAAATCCCGTCTCCGTCCCCAGAATCGATTGGGGTGACATTTTGCCAGGTTGCCCCTTTCGGTGCCGAGGTGGAGGCACCACCGGAATTGCATGGCGCATCATCGTTGTCACCCCGATCCATCTCGGCCAAAGGAAGCGTTTCTTCCATGATGTGTAAATGGTTGAAAGGAAAAATGCTGTAACTTGAAGGAGAGACAGGAAGTGCAGTCCAAATGCTGCCATTACTGATTCTTCTGGCAGCATGCCGGCCGGAGCGGGGTTTGGGTGTGAGCTGGCGAATGATTCCGCAAGGCAGCTGGAAACGACCTGCGCTGGCTGCCTGGTGACTGGAAACATCGCACAAGCCTGAAGTGACAGCGAATGAGAAGATCATGATGGTCACCCATACCCCTTACCCTGCAAATCCCACGCCATTGGAGACGGAGGTGGACGCGAGAGGTGATGCAATTGTTCAGATTGGATGTTGAATAGTCTCACAACGCTGAAAGTTGGCGGGACGCTGAGAACTGAGCTTGTGACCCCGCCTCCAACCCGTGTTTTGCAAAGGATGGGCAAGAGCAGTGAGGTGCGATGTGAGAGGAGGGAACAAGCGGCCGCGGCCGCAGGCGCCTGCCCCAAGCCCAATCCACATCACCCACAAGTTGTCCTGCTGCCTGCGCTCTTTTTATATTTCCTGAAAACAATCATCTTTGCCAACAATGGATTTTGAGTCCTGTTCGAGTTCGTCAGTGCAACCCTCTCGACCATACCATGGATTCCGCGAATTTGTTCCCGATGCTCGTAATTGGAAGGATGTGCCCAGCAGCGACGAGGGCGAGAGTGAGAGCGAAACCGTCTTTCCCGGCATTCTCTGCGCGCCATGTACCGATCTGTGGAGCTGGCTGTCAAACAGTTGGGATATCTGGGACACCCGCAACCCTGAAGCCTGGAGTGCCCTCGAACGCAAAGCCGGCTTCCCCCATCACAAGAGCGGAGCAGAGCTGGAGGCCTCGTTTCGGGCCGGCTGCCATTTGTGCACGCATCTCTTCCACAGCGCCGTTCAGTTTGATCGTTTGCGCAACGACGAAGAGACGGAAGAAGAAGCCCTCCAAAGCATTCGACGTGGCGGCCTAGTGCGCGTTTATGTTCAGCGGCCGAACCTGAACTTCACCCCCTCCGGTTTTCTCAAACTGCGCCCCCACGTGGAGGCCCAAAATGACGGAGATGCAGGGGAGCCTCTCGATGGGGCGAGACAGCAACGTTATTCATCTGTGCCATCTGGAAACACTGGTGGCGGTGTCATGCTGGATCGCCTACCAAGTCCCCCATGGACAACACACATACCAGGGGAAGATATGGCCAGCCATCCTCTTCACACCGCCTCGCCAAAGTCGTTTCAACTTGTCCGAGACTGGATTCGCCTCTGCACCGAGTCGCATCTGAGTTGTCGCCAAACAGAGCCACAGCGTTTACCGACCCGACTGTTGCGAGTTTTTGTGCATGGGTCTTCGTCCGAACTGGCGACCCGCTGTGTCCAACTAGTTGAAATGGAACCGGGGACAATGAACACCGGGAACCTCCGTTATGCGGCGTTGAGTTATTGTTGGGGAACCTCAAATTCCGTCAAGCTGACCAGGAGCACACACAAAGCACTCCTGGGCGGCATCCCTGCAGCCAAACTGGCCAAGACGCTTGAGGATGCTGTACACACTACTCTCCGTCTGGGCCTGGAGTGGTTATGGGTAGACTCCCTTTGCATCTTCCAGGATGCTCTCGATGACTGGACTCGAGAGGCCGCGACAATGTATGACACCTACAAAGGGTCTTTCATCACCATTGCCGCGCTTGGCGCTTCGGATAGCAACGACGGACTTTACGCACGCCGAGATCCCCTCCAATATGCACCGTGCCCATTGCTGCCGCAACGTGGCGGTTCAGAGACGATATGGGCATACCCCGATACAACTTGCCTTGACCCTCCATGGAAAACCTACTATCCTCTGCATACACGCGGCTGGGTCTTTCAAGAGCGCATCCTGCCTCCGCGAACCGTAAAGCTCGGGCCCATGGTTGCATGGGAGTGTCGGGAGGTGTTCACAGACGACTTGAAATTTGAGGAAGCCCCAAAAGTGACGCTGTGCGGCGAGTTCCACCGCATTTGTCTAGGCAACATCGATCAGACCAAAATCCGGGATTTCTGGACCGTTGCGCTAAAAGCCTACTCCAGAGGTCAGCTGAGCGTAAAGACTGACAGGTTGTCAGCTATATCCGGAATTATTTCTGGTATACAGAAGGCTACTGGCTGGGACAATATGTCCGGCCTGTGGCTTCGGTCCCTTATGACGGAGCTTGTGTGGTGGACACATGCCAAACAGTGTAAACGCACTGGCTTGCGACCTACTTGGTCGTGGATCTCCGTGGATGGAGTTATTAACTCTCTACATATCGATAAGTCAAAGCGGCGGGATCTGGCTGCCGTGCAGGTGAAAAGCCGCCACAACTGTGATGTGACCTCCGACTCCATCCCCCAGAATACACCGCCGACTCTCCAATTGTCGTGCATACCTCTTGAGATTTCGAGCTGCGAGGGTGGCACGCGTTTAGTCCCCGAGTTCTTAATCGTATCAAGCAAACCAAACCCACAGAAGCTCGACTTTCGCCTCGATCTTGAGGGAATGCTTCCACAGTTCTTTGTTCCGTTATTTGCGGTATTTGGTTCGGAGGTATCAAAGGCCAACATCTGCGGAATTGGAGTAATACGTTCCCAGGCGTATCCCGGTTGCTACGAGCGTGTGGGGTTCGCAGAATCTGACGGATCGGTTGACCTCGAGGATTTTCAGCGACGATTTCTGAATCACAGCATGAGGGAATCTCTAAACCTGGTTTGACAGCCGTCAGCCAGGCACGGGATGACTGGTTCGGTGCACAGGGTAACATTTAGGTGCGAGATATGTAGCTAGCGATTAGAAGTGGGTGACTTTGTTGATCCTGTTTGCGTTGGGTGGTTAGGAGTAGGTCAGTCTCTAGCACTTATGTCCGAAGTAAAGGAAGTCATAGGATTTCTTTTTATTTCTTGTTTTAGAACATGTCATGGCTAAGGGAATGGATGTTTGTTGAATCTTATTAGTACAGCATAGTTCTAGCTAGTGGGAGTGAAGAAAAAACACATTCGCAACCAATACACCTCAGAACTTAAAAACAAGCACCCCCTTAGGCATTAACCCTACCACAGCGCAAACCAGCATATCGCCAACCGCATCGGCACTGGCTCCCACCCCACCCGGCAGAGGATGCTCAAGCATGAACTTGACCAGGCCGCACATAGCCTTGATAGAGCCATCGCCGGGCTGATACGACGAGAGGACGTCGTTGGCGAGCATGCAGATGGGACGGCCGAGGTTCCCGCATGTATTGTAGGGGTACCACCAGGGCACGCCCTGGGCGATCAAAGTCTTAGCTGCGTCGTAGTCGCCCGCGTTGATGGCGATGTTGAGTTGGGCGATGCTGTCACGGCGCTCGCAGGTGATGCACATGTTGTCTGAGTGGGAATGTTGAAAGGGAAGTTTAACTGGTGGGCCAATGTAGAAGTGGTTGTATGAGGAGATGTTAGTGTATGTTTGAGTGTTGAGCTGGGTTGGATGTGGTGTTGTGAGAGGTTGTTCATAGGCGTTACTGTTCGAGTTTTTATCATGATCGTCCCATTGTCTGTACCGCAGCTCTAATTTGACAAAGACCTCCATAATAATGACATGCAATTCCTCTCCCGTTCGAGATCCCTTCCGAGCATAACAATGAAACACCAATGCTTTGTGAGTCTTTGTATCCTTTCACAGCTTCGAGCCCCTCTTCCCAGGTTCAACAATGCCATTGCTTCTACGGAGAATAAGGGGGTGGCTCCTGCGTGTGGCCAAGAAACCTTTGAAGCTTCTCGCGAACCGATACCCTCCTGGCTTCCTCGCTGGGTTCATTTTCTCCTCCATCTTTCTCACCAAGGCATCCAAGAACTGTGACATCATAATCTGCGTCCGATCCCGCCCTCGTCGGCCAGAACCACCACGATCCATGATGAGGGTGCAACTGATCGGCATAGCAGTTGATATTGCTCTTGTAAATGGATTTGGGATGACTGTACCGGAAAACAGTGCGTCTCTCCTGATCCGTGGCTCTAGCCCAAACCACGCTCTGCTGCGTGACGATTTCCGGGCGGAAGCCGGCCAGCGGCTGCATCGAATGGGCATCGACAGAAATTGTCGCAGACCAGCTGCATTCCGACGACGACGACTTCGTACTGGGTGTGCTGTGAAGTGTCCACACGCGTCGATGGAAGTAATACTTGGAAGATGGATCCGATTGAGTTTTTTTTGGGATCCGGTAGGTTGACGACATAGCCCTTTTCCGGGATATTGTTGGCCGTCGTCCAGGAAAGGCACTCTTGCATGAGCCTTGGGAGGTCGGAACATCGAAATGTGGCCTTCATGGCCTAGTTCTTATCTTCCGGTGGACTTCCAGTTTGAAGTTACGGGAAGCCATGTTGTGAGTCGGCGACCGATGGCTTGGATCGTCGGAGGGGGAACGCCTGAAAAGTTACCTTAGGCATAGAAGATTCCTTTCATCCTTTAGTGCGAGTCTGCGAGGTAAAATTCTAAGTGTCGGAGGATAGTTTGTTGGTATCAACGAGTTCTATATTTTATTAGATATTCCGTTCGAGTCTATTACGCCTCCCACAAACCGAAGCAAGTAACGGACGTAAGATGGGAATGGACAACGGAAGTTTCCTGGTGTGCGGGGTAAAATATGTCGGACTACGCCACGAATAGGCAGAACCGCCCCCAAGTAGAGCCGCAGTTTGGAGCCCGACCTCGGGAATCTGGAAGGCAAAGTTGACATCCGGGAATTTCCACATGTTCTAGTCCTGCTGTTTGGGGCAACTTTATATGAAATTACACCCGCGTACGTACCGTTCTCTAGACACTACATCTCACCTCTCCAGCCTTGGAGTATGTGATGTTGGAATTTGCTGGAACCTCAAACGTCGGTATTGGTAGAAGATGGGTTTGCAGAGAGCTTTCTATAGGAGTAAAAGATCCACCAACAAATTGAAGACACAATACCACGCGACCGCTCAGTTCCCGCTCGGCGACAGCCCCGAATTCGTCCCCAAATCCTCGCCATACACCTCCCCGCCCACGACCAGCGGCTTGCAATCCTGCAGCACAAACATCATCCTCGCCCACTCCGTCTTACTCCGATTGACCCACTGATGCTGCGTCGCCCTCTGCACGGCCACATCCCCCCTTTGCATGCGATGACTCTCCCCGCTATCCAGCACCATATCGACCTCCCCCTCGAGCACAATCCCATAATCCAGACTCTGCGTGCGGTGCATGCCACACGCATATCCCGGCGCAAAGTCCACACACCGCAGCACCGTGCCGCGCGGGTTCACCAGCCCCAGGTTCCCTGAGGCAAGGATGTCCTTGTGCGCGGCGATGTCCTTGTCGGCGTTGAGGTCGGCGGGGAACTCGGAGGTGGTGTAGGCGACGCTGAAGGCGAGCTGGTCGTTGTCGAAGGGGTTCCATTCGAAGTCGTTGTGAGAGTGCACGATGGCTTTGCCGGAGGCGTCGTGCCCGGTTACGAAGCGGTGCAGCTGCGGGAGGGTAGAGAGCTTGCCGTTGTCGGCGCGGGGCGCGGGGGCGTCGGCCATGATGCGGGCGTGGTTGTGGGGGGTTGCTGGGTGGGTGGGAGTTGTTAGGATAGACGGGACGGGTCAATTGGGTTGGGGCGAGTGTTGCGTAGCTTACGAGGTGGAGAGGAGAAAATAGATGTGGTTGTGGTGTTGAGGCTCGATCGGGCGGCGCGAGAGGTGATGTGATGGGGGAGTTCGGTACTAGCCCCGGAGCGCGGGGATCTTTATGGACCCCGCGTTGTCAGGCGGGCAAGGCAATGTGTGGATGGATAAGCTCGAGCTGAGTACACCTCCGCCGGGGTAATAAAGGTTAGCACGGCCAGGGACCCACTGTTAGCCCCTGCCATAGGAAACCCTGGAATCATAACAGTGGACCCCATTCCACGCTAACCTTTATTATCCCGGCGGAGGTGTAGCAGAAACACCCGGTGCTTATTCCTTAGGACGCTGCAGTGCAGCCTGGTTGGGCGCGGGCGCGCAGAACCCCACTGCATGTCCGCCCGAGTCCGGCACCGGGTTGCTTGCTGCTTTAGTAATGGATGCGCTGCACAGGAAGAGACATTTCTGGAAGCTCCCCGTTTCATCAGAGCCGAACGGCAGGCGCGGTCGCGTGGTTGGTGCGACGATCGCGTTCTGTGTTCCGCGGATCCGGCTCCTTTCCGCAGTGTTCTTCCAATCGCAATCCGGCGCCGACGGGCGCACCCGGCGCGAAACAGCTCGGGCCGGCGATTGGATACCCAGTACGGCCGTAACGCAATACGGCGTCGTGCCTGGCTGCCTTACAATGTTGACGTCCAGGAGGAGCTGCTCCCCTGACTTGGTCCGGGGCACAATGGCTCTCGCGGTGTACGGACGGGTTCGACGCGTCACCCGAGGGCTCACTGCTCTAGCTTCGTAAAACGCGAGTGAGACTTGCGGTGAGCGCTGTAACCTCTCCCCAGATTAGCCGCCGAGGCATCATCCCCGGTCGTCGACGTCAATGACAGGGACTCCGGGGTCAACAATGTACTCGAGTCAGGGATCAGCACCATATCAGAGGTGGATCGCAAGCTTATTTCAACGTCGTAGGTCCCACGGACCCTGGCGTCGGAAGTTTGACGTGCCACCAGACACGCGAAGGATGAGGTCATTCATATCTTGTATGTCGGCATCTCAAATTAGATTAGGGAATAAAAGTTTGCCCCCAGTACATGTTCTGGGAGCATGCCGCCCCGTCTCTCATCGTCATGCTGGGTTTAAAATGCGAAGGCAGCCCAAACACCGCCATCTCCATCAAAACACAGTTCCAGTCCTTACACATGCCCACCACCCAACTCAGATTAGCTGGTGGCTGAGTGGGTTTCGTCCAAGAACCTGCTGGCGTCGAGCCCGAGCACGCTCAACCTCCGGATAAAGTCAAACACCGTCGCCCTCTCCTGCGCTGCCTCTTCCAGCCGACGCGTCTGATCCTCCAGTTGGTGCTCTAACTCGGTCCTGGTGCCGTCGGCGGCGGCTATACTGCTGACAAGTCTATCCTCCTTCTCGTCGAGCATGCGTTGCGTGTTTGCGAGGATTGTCTTGGTAGCCGCCAGTTCCGCCTCGTGACTCCCCAGCCCGTCCTTCGCAGCATCGAGTTCTCTGGCCAGGCGGTCGCGTTCCGCATTCAGCTCCTCTAACGACTGAGCCAAGCTCTCCTGCACAGAGTTGTGCTCCTCCACCAAAGCGTCGTACTTTTCCGTTAGCTGCGTGATGGCCTCTTCTCCTTCTTCCTGTTCGCGCACCTGCCCCTGCAGCTTTTCGTATTCTTCCTTCCACTTCTCGATTACCTTGTCCTTGTTGCTTGCCGCGATTTCCTGCCCCTTCAGCTCCTCGACCTGCCTCTTGAGCTCGACAATGTCTCTCTGGGAGTCAAAGTACAGCCGCTTGACATTCTTGTACTTGGAAATGACCCTCTGGAGTATGTCGTCGTTGGGATCGGTGTTAGCGGCCAGGACACTGTCTCTTCTGTTCCTCAGGCTCATAACTTCTGATTGAAGCTCCGAGATTCGCAAGTCTTTTGCTGCCGTCTCCTGCTTGGCAACAGCCGCCTCTTGTTTGAGCGCGGCAGCTTCCTCCTTCAGTGTGGCGGCCTCCTCCTTCAGTGTAGCCGCGTCCTGCTTCAAGACGATGGCTTCCCTCTTCAGACTGGTGGTATCCTGCTTGAGTGTGGCGGTGTCATGTTTCAGCGTGACGGCTTCTTCCCGAAGAGTTGCTGCTTCTTCTCTTAACGTAACAACTTCCTGTCTCAGTGTGGCCGCCTCTTGCCTGAGCGTGGCAGCCTCTTGTTTTAGGGCGACAAGCTCGTTGTTCTGCATAGCGGAGCCGTCAACTGGCGTTGCGGCCGGAGTGGGGTTCTGGAAGTAGCCAAGCTGCTCGCTTGACCGACGGCGTGTAGGGAATGCCTGGCTGTGGGACTGGCCGTGGGTGAACGGTGGTGCTGGGCCGCCCATGGCTGGGTTGGGGTAGTGGACCAGCACATAGCCGACCGAGTTATTGTACCCTGGTGTTCCCCGGCGATTTGGTACATTTCCGTTCGGCGCGACGTGCGAGCTGTACGGAGGTGGAGGTTCGTGTGGTACCGGCGTTTCGACGACTTGTTGTTCTGTCAGGAGAGTGCTGATGATAGTGCGCGTCCGGTCTATTTGCGTGGTGATATCCGATGTCGAGGTGCTGCACAGAGGGTCAGTTTGGTTACGGGTCGGGCTGATCGGGAGGAGGGTGGAGCTCACAGGTCGACAGCAGATATGAGAATCTCGATGGCCACCTTCGCTGACTCTATCCTCCTGCTTGCGGTGTCGAGGAGCCCGCTGGGTATAACGAGGTGAAAAGCTTCCCACGTCATCCGGAGCTGACGAGCGTTCCGGCGTAGGTCCCACTCAGAGAGCCGCATGTGCAGACCGCCCGCCTCGGCGGCGGTCGCATCAATTGCACGATGGGCTTCAACGAGCCACTCCCGCGGCCATTGGGCGCCGACGGTTGCCGGCGACAGCTGCATCGGATTCGGCAGTCGCAAGATGGCCGCTCTGACTTCCTGCACCCGGTTCAGCACCCGGCGCACGTCGTCGGGGGCATCGCCGATCGCTTGTATCGCCGTCGTGAGGATCGTCGTCACGCGCACGGCCGTCGCGACCGCCGAAGACCCCGCGTAGCTGATGTTCGGAGGGTCGGCCATTGCGCGCCGTCGATTCGAGGTCGTCGAGCAGATCGTCGGGGGGCGATTGTAGAAGAGATGTGGTGAGCGGCGGAGGGAGTAAGCGGCGATGGACGCTGCGATGGGAAGTCCGGCGTCGCGTCTGTTGGGCGCTGAGAGCTGGGAGCTGAAGGCCGTGGGCTAGCAGGGCAGCCTCCAGGCGCCAGCCCCCACAGCTTCTCCTCACCACGGCACACAGCGGACGCTCGATGCACGTTCGTTCAGCCCCCCTCACCACCCCTGCGGGTGTGGCTTGCAAAAGCAAATGACCAGTCGCTGAAAGTTCCGTAAGACATGGTCCGAGAGATTGCGTCAACCGGGTTTTCCTGGGGAAAGGCGCTCGTCGCGGCGGGATTTGGGGCCTGCAATGCGAGTGATAGATGCGGCATCATCAAGCGAGGAAAGAGAGAAAGAAAAAAAAGTACAGCGAGCCCACGTGGTTTTATCAATTGGCGGGTTTAATCATTGCGAAACACACAGCACTCAGCAATCATCCGTAATTGCAGACCCAGCGCTGGCGCGTGACGTCACCCAAGAAGCCCGGACTTGGCTGCCAGAACTCCATCTTCAATTCACTTGACCAAAAACCTCCTCTTTGGCAAGTCAAACTTTCTCAACACCTAACTGGAACCTGAGCTCGTGCAGCATTTGCAACGGCCGTTGAAGTTGGGAACCGTAATTATCCACGATGCTCCTCCATCTGGAGACCGATGAGCCAAAAGCGGCGGCTGTCAGCTTACGTCGGCCGGATCACCACGTTGTCGGATCCGCGACTTCCTCGTTTTCGCCTTTTTCGTCATGGTCGTCATCCAGTGCGGCCCAGCCGGGACCAGTAAACGACACACCGACTTCATTCCGCAATCCATGGCCCAGCTGGTATAAGCCAACACCCGCTCAGGTCTGGAGCAATCTCAAATGGGGCGATCGAGGCCCCGACCCATGTGTCGAGCTTGCCGTCTCGCACCTCTCAGGCGGCACGGCGCCGGCAAACCCGCCCGCCAAGGACAAACGGCCGAACTTTTGCGACATCACCAACTGGCCCGACTCGACCGGTGCAAAAGCGGCGAGACTGCTGGGCATCGATGAGCCGGATTTCAAATTGCCCGATTCGCAATGCAAAGCCAAGGTCACCTGGCTGGGCCACGCTGGCGTCCTTGTTCAACTCGCGACCCGCATGCAGGCTCCTTCCGGCCGTTCCATAAATTGCGTTTTCGACCCCATTTTCTCGGCCCGGTCCTCCCCCAGCAAGAACTTCGGCCCCGTCCGGACATACCCCCCACCCTGCACTATCGAGGCTCTTCCGCCCATTGACGCCGTCTTTATCAGCCACAATCACTACGACCATCTCGATGCTGATACCATCGCGTCAATATGGGCACACCACGGCGCCACTGTCCGCTTTTTCGCCCCACTCGGCAATCGCAGGTGGTTCCTTGACAACGGCATCCCACAGGACCGTGTTGTCGAGCTCGACTGGTGGGACTCGGTGAAGCTGAAGAGCCCACACAGCTCATCGGAGGAGCTTCGGATCTGGTGCACGCCCTCACAACATAGCAGCGGCCGATCCGGCTACGAGCCCAATACGACGCTGTGGTCCAGCTGGACAGTCGAGTACCACACGCCCGACGCCACCCCGTACCGCGTTTTCTTCGCCGGTGACACAGGATATCGGTTCCACGAGGACCCTGCATGGCCCCCAGCTCCGCCTGTGGGTGGCAAGGACGGTAATTCCCTGGAGCAGGTCGAAGTGATGGAGGAGGAGGAGGACACCACATATCCCGCCTGCCCAGCCTTCGCAGAGATTCGGGATCGCCTAGGCCCGCCCCATCTCCTACTGTTGCCTGTTTCGGTGGGTGCGACATACTCGTATATTCGCAGCTTGGCCTACGCCCCGAGTTGGATGAACCCAGCGCCATGGCACAGCCCTGGCGTGACGGCTGCGAACCACATGCCGGCGTGGGACGCTGTGCGCGTCATGAAGCTGATGACGGGAGGGGAGCCTACAGTGGCGGTGGGCATGCACTGGGGAACGTTTGTACCCGATCCAGTCGATGTACTTTCGAATCTAGGGCAGTTGGAGTGGGCTTGTCGGAGGCAGGGTGTCAAGTTCGGGAGGGATTTATCAGGCGAGAGCGCCGATAAAGGCTCATGGTTTCTGGCACTGAACCACGGGCAGAGCATATGCATCTAATGGATCAGTTGGGATTCAGTTACACAAAGGATTCCAACTGAACGCGTCTTAGGATCGGCAGAATACACTAGGGCGACGCAACCGACCAGGCCAAGAGCCAAGTTCGACGGAAGTTGCCATGTTATTCGCAGGATGGCGCCCTTTCCGATGGCTTATCACCGAGGTCCTGCTGAAAAGGTATTGATAGTAGGGAACGGGAAGTTCTAGCACAAAACGATGGCATTGATCCACCCGCGAGATGAAGTGGATTTAGCTTACCGTGCGTCAGAGCTTTGCTGTTGAGGAAACGTGGAAGCCCAGAACGCAGGCCTTCAGAAGATTGCATCGCTGCCAGTATCGCAAATCGGACAATACCTTCCCATTTTCTTTCAGCACGTATTTTTGCACCATGGCCCCCGTCTCACTTGCACTATGATCACACACATGACACCAACTGCACCCAAGGACTGGATTTTGATGTCATGGGCCTTATTACATTCTTCCGAGGCCTTGATGCATTCTCTAAAGGTTTGTTTCGATGCAGCTAAGTGTGTACATAGAAATGCTCATGTAACAAAGTGTCAGGAGGTAATTTGATGATGATGCATGAGGGCAAAAGAAAGACGCTCAACACAATAGTTTGTCCCCGGTCTCTAGGTGCCCTCGTTACGAACTGTAACCCCAGAAAGTCTCGGAGACCGCCGCCTGGCTATATTTTCATGTTCCGACTCTACCCTCTGGTGCAATGCCTTCCTCTTCCTCCCCCTCTCCACTTCGTCTACATACTTTCCCGTAACCAAAAGCTTCCGATTGCCATCCAATGCGGCAGTAGTTGGCCGTACCCACGAAACAATAGAACGGCCAGCGCGAACAGCATCCCGACGATAAAACTTGTAGCCTTTGACGGGAATGTTTTGGGACCCCCCAAACGAAGGAACACCCACGTCCAACGGGTGCTTGTACCCATCCACTGGAACCTCCTCAGCGCTCGGCACAGGCATGTCATTGGGGAAATCAAGAGGCGTAGATGCCGAGGTTCTGCCGACGCCGTCTCGAGGGTCTGCTTCACGTCTCTTAAGCCAGTCGGCGAGTGCGGCATGGAAGTCTTCGGCAGGGCTGTCAAGAAGAGCATCCGGATGGGCGGTCCATGGACTCTCTATGATGCCGTCTATTCCAACCCCGTTCCATAGGTTCCCTTGATCGTTATCGGTGGCCTATAAATCGTCGGTAGGATTGCTCGTGACGAGCTCATGCACCGTCACGGTGGCCGCGACTACATCCGGGTTGTCTTGTTTAGGTGGCGCCAGGGGCACAACTAGTTCTTGCTGTGTTTCCGACTTTGTTTCCGGCGGTCCGAAGAGGCCGAAGTCGGGACCGAACAGCACCTCGGCGCGGGCAACGGGTGGTATGTAGGTCCCCGCCTTGCGGTACTGCTGCTCGGTGCGCTTTGCAGCCAAACCGAAATCGATCAAGACGAGGTTGTCGGTGGCAGGGTCAACCATCAGGTTACGCAGGCGCACATCGCCATGCACAATGCCGTACTTGAGATTGAGGTCGTCAATGACGTCGAAGAGCTGCTTTGCCCATTTGAGCTTGAAAATGCGCGTCGTCCGGGTTGCCTGCAGGCTGCTGCCGGGGATGAAGGGCATGGTGAAGCCGACGACGGCCGCAGACGAGTCGCTGCCGTCAATCTTTTCATGCACAACCAAGTGCCGGATGGGAACAATGTTGGGGTATGGCGACATCCGGGCTGGGATCTGAACGTCATGCCACATGCGGTAAATTGCATCGCCATCTTCGTAGTGCTTGAACACGAAACGCTCAGAGGGCGCCGAGACGGGTGCAACGACGTCGACCAGTGGGCCGAGTCGCTTCACCTCGGCCAGCTCGAGGCGCGAGATGGTGTCGACGCAACCAGGCAGCTGGTAATCGGCTGGCGATGCGTAATGCGTGCCCGGTGTGCAGTCATGTTCGGTGTCGTTCAATTTCGCCAGAATGTTGCCATCAGCTGTCATGACGACGGCGGTAACCTCGAGAGCCAGCCCGCCATCAATCTCTGCAGCCAGGGCGCGGTGGATGGGCGCCCATGTTGCTACGTAGTCGGCCGAACGAAGCGACGCTTGCGTCTTGCTGTCGACGCGCACGAGCTTGAGCGAGAACCAGCGTCTTGAATCGCCATCATAGAGCGGAAGGCACGTATCGCTGACTCCATCGGGATATGGTGTCCAGGCGCAGGTGTCTCCAAGGAATCGCGTCTGTGAGGCCTCCATCGGATCTTCGTGATTTCGTTGAAGCGATGATGAATAATGAAAGTGTTGGAAGGCGCATCTTCGGGCACAAAATGACGAGCTTTCGGCTTTTCCCAATCTCTTTGAGGTGCCTGTGACTCACCAACCGCCTTGTCCGAACAAACAAAGAAGAAACGGCCCACCAATGTGTCCGATATGTTGCAGGTCAGGCGACACGTTTCCGGCGCGCCAAAAAGGGTTTTGCACGTTACCATGTATGATACCTAGGTAGGCGAAGCGAAAAGTTGCGCCATCGCCGATGACGCGACATAAATCAACTCTTAAGTTTCGGGGGCTGAAACTCACACAGGCATATAAAACAGACGGTAACAAGTGAGACAGGGAAGGATGCAAGCCAATTGATAAAGCTTTTCCTTCTCTCTTGACTTATCATCCGCTTTGCTAAATGGAAAACTTGACCGATCACCGCAAAATGAGAGCAATCGCAAACTGCCAACGCGCAGACATTTCTACTCTCGCAACAGTACCTTATTTATTGGCCTCAGTCTCGCTCCGTCAAGACTCCCCCCATCGTTTCCCAGCAACCTTTCGCTTCGGTCAAACCAAACCAAGCAACACACGCAGAACCGCACAGCCTATTAATTGCCGCTCCCACCCAGACTACGACTAAGCAATGTCAGCCCCAGTACCTATCCAGGCCTCGCGTGCTCACGCCGTGAACTGGGTTCAGGGCCGACTGGTTGCGCACCCCACATGCTCATGCGGCATCTACCGTGACCACACTTACTCACAGTGTGGTCATGTCTCTGTCGTCTTAGAGCATCAATGTAGCCGAAACGTCTTCAATAATTCGCCAACGACGAGCAGGCGTTAGCTTAGGTTAGGGTTACGCCTCTAGCAGCCGACACTTCTTCAGCACCAAACTCAGAATCCAAATGCACGACTTTGCACTGTTATATCAGCAGCCATAGCGACAGATGCAGGAAATCAGTGCAATTCCAAGTGTAATGTTATTCAAAAGCAAATATAGAAATCCCATTTATCCTATCCCCAAACCCCTACCCGTCCCCACTGTTACCAGCAGTTATAATTACTATAGGCTAGATTAATAGCTAGGTCGGTGACGACCAGCGAATCCTATATGTTTTTATTACTTTTTTATCTATCATCTGAATCACTGTACGCAGCAAACTCAGGGCCTAGCTGAAGTGGGCATAATCAGGAAACACGGCATCAGCTGGTGCGGAGAGACGATGCGGGGTTGTACAGCAGGATGATGGCCGTCCCGACGACAACATCTCCGTCCACAAAGTCTCCGTCCACAAACACTCAACCCACTAGGGTATCATCACCGCGAACAAAGCGTAGGTTGGCTACTGTTCTTATTGGGAGTGAGCGAAAGGAAACTCTCAGTCTCGTTCTGTTCAACCTACGCCCCCCCTTTTCGCATCCGCCAATATCGAAACCCCTCAATCCGAATCATGGCCCACTTCAACCCCCTGGGCCATCTCTCCATCGGCGTGAGCGACTACGCCGTCTCAAAGGCCTTCTACTTGGCCGTCCTTACCCCCATCGGCCTCTCTCTAGTCTATGACAGCGAGGACCCCACCAAAGGCGGCAAGGCACCGGACCCAGATGCCGGTGCCGCCAAGAAAAAGAAGACGCGCACGCTGGGATTCGGCCCGGATGAAGATCACGAGCTCTTCAACATCTTCGAGTTTGGCGACGAAGCTGCTGCGCCTGGTGCTGGGTTCCATCTGGCGCTCAATGCGCCGACGCGGGACGCTGTGGTGCAGTTCCATGCTATGGCTGTGGGATTCGGCGGATCGGACAACGGTGCGCCTGGGGTGAGGAGGCATTATGGGGCTAACTATTTTGCTGCCTTTGTGATCGATCCGGATGGATGGAGGCTGGAGGCCGTTTGCAAGACTGAGGTTGACGAGGAAGAGGAGGATATCAACGAGGGACAAGAGGGAGCTGAGCATGCTGAGACCAAGCAATGATTCCATCGCTACTGGTATCTAAGCACTATTACCACATCGCTGTTTCAACCATGAACCAGTCTTCACACCGACCATCTTACCCTTACACCTCAATCACCTTATCCACATCATACCCCTCTACCCCTTCTCCATCGAATGCATACCCCTTCTGGTTCGTAACGACCCTCTTCCCGAACTCGTCCACAAAGTCACAGTTATAGTGCGTATGCCCAAACGCCCACACCTTGACATCCTTGCTCTTCCAGCACTTCTCCGCGCTCAGATCCGTCATAAACCCGGACTGAAACGTACTCCCCTTGTGCCTCGGCTCCACAGTCCTCTCATCCATCGTCGGCGAATGATGCGTCAACACCACGACCTTCCTCCCCGTCCCCTCCAGCATCCCGACCTGCTCATTCAACCACTCCAAGTTCCTCTTGTGCGCCCCGGAATGCTGCCTTGGTGACCACCCCTTCGTCTTATGGAAATCATTCAGCCCCAGCTTCATCTGCTGAAACTCCCTCGGCTCGATCTTCGAAAACAACGTGCACCCCAGCACCGTAACCCCTTCCTCCCCCTTCCCCTCTCCCTCTTCTTCACCCTCCCTCTCCCCAAAGTCATACCGCCCCTTGTTGAGAAACACAAACTCCCCGATCTCCTCACCCGCATGCTCCATCACCGTGCGAAACTCAGGCAGACTGGCCTGGAAGCGCTCAAAGAAAACGTTCACTTCGTGCCAGCTGGAATCGTAGGGCTCGTGGTTGCCCGGGATGAAGAATATCGTGTCGAAGTGCGTGAGTTGCCGGCGGAGAAAGGTCGCAAAGTCGCCCGAGATAGGGTCCTGTGTGGACACGGTGCCGATGTCCCCGAGGAGGGCGAGATGCGGTGCGCGGGGAATGATGTCGAAGCGCGTGTAGGAGGTGAGGGAGGAGCCGGTGGGCATTTCGAGGTGCAGATCGGAGAGGATCTGGATCTTGGTGGTGGGCATTTTGGCGGTGTGCATTTTGCGCGACGGCGGAAGCAGACTGTGGCAGTGGGTGATTTGTTGGGAATGACTTGGGTGGGATGTGGGATATCGTTGGTGTTTGGAAAGCTGGCGGACGATGATATTTTTTTTGCAAATGATGCAGATGGTTTGGTGGTAATGGGAGTGGGAGTGAAATATGGTCGGTGCTTGCTAGCCACGCCAGTGGAAAAACGGTGCGTGATGGTTTCCCTTGGGAGGCGGAAAGAAAAGGGGAGAACCACGCTTGCTAGTTTTGGGCGTTTTGGGAGAATTTTAGTGCAAACGGAAGGCATCGTGCGGGATAGGGGTTTTAGAAGGGAGAAAAGCCCTCCATTTTTGCTAGTGGTGCAGATCAGTCACTCTGAGTCAACACAAGGTTTTCGTGGGCATGCGAACACAAATCCAATCCCGCCAGTCTGGGCCGGTTAGGTTTTGGTCCCCGAGCCTCTTCACAACAGTGTTGTTTACCTACCTATGTTCTTGTTCTCAAATACTCTGTCAAACTTGTAATGATAGCCTGACCGTTGCCAACTCGCCTTCAAGTTTCTACAACCCAACGACAACAAATGCCTAAAACCAGCCAGGAATAAGCATGGTAAGAGGAGAGCGCGAACCCCCTAGAGGCGACTAGCTTCCCATGGACGCTGGATTGTGCGTGCTAGGCAGCGTAGAGCTTCGACGGTTTGGTCATCCTCTTTGCCCAGCACCAGAACCAGCGCCAATCCCTGCCTCTTTCCCTGCGCTAGAGCCCACAACAGCCTGCTCGAGGCCTGTGCCAGAGACGCGCAGCAAACGTGGTGATAGCTGTTGCGTCGTCGTGCAAACGGCAGGTTGTGTTTCATCATGGCTGCGTCCAATGCCGAAAGCCTGAACACCTTTGACATCCATGTTGGTGTGTTTACCCAGATCCGAGACCGAGCTCCCGACAATTATACCTACCAATGTTCTGGGCCCCAAGGGCGACTCGTTCACGGTAATGGTAAAAATCCTCACCGGCGTGGAATTTACCATCCCTTGCACCGAAGGGTTAACGGTTGAAAGCCTCAAATGCTTGATATCGAGCAAGATAGACGTTGATATGGTTGCGCAAGGGCTTTTTTCAAACGAAAACAGCTGAAGAATCCCAAAACTCTCAGGATTGCCTGATTGGACCGGTCGGTATATCCCCGGGACAACAAGCGTACTGGTGGGTATTAATATAGAACCCTAGATAGTTATGTTACGATCGGTCATGTGTATGCGCAGTAGTATATCCGGGATTTCTCAGCGATGATGAACAACACCCCACGGCAGAAATCTGGCCCGGCGGTATCATCAAGCAAGACTTCTTCGGATCCCCTGAAGGGAAACAGACACCAGTTCCTGAGGAAGAGAGTCCCACCAGGGGTTCCGTCAATGTCAAGACACGTTTAAGGGTTGAAATTGTCACCCCGGCCGAGTTCAAAAAGCTGGTACCTGACTGGCAACACCGCCCAAATTGGGCGAGATACCATATGACTGGGCTGGAAGAACTCGGTATGACTCCTCGGCCTTTCAAAGAGGACTGAAGTACTTAAAGAAATATCCGGAACCCAAGACTCCTGCCAAAAGGCTACCGCTGCCATAATAGCTAATGTCCCATCCTCGCCCGATATCATTACCATAGCTGGCCGGATTACCGTGCTACTACGGATATTTTCCTAGTTCAGAGACAAGGAGGGCAGGGAAGGGGGGGTAACAGGGTAGATACGGGCTGCGGGGCATGCGCGTTTAGATTACCGATGCCAAAAAAAACGATTCGACTTTCATGCTTTGACGCTTTTCCTCTCATGCCCTTTTGTTTTCATACTTGCGCCGGTCTAAGCACCAGCGCCCAAAGATGACTATCAACTAGCAAAAAGAATGGATTTCTTATCCTTGGAGGAGCAGGGGATCGAACCCTGGGCCTTTCGCATACACTGAAGAGAGTATGCAAAGCGAACGCTCTACCACTGAGCTACACCCCCTGGAAGCTGATATATTGTGGAGGCCATTGCAGACACCTATATTGCGATTGGGAAACCTGTCAATGCATTCCCACAGAACGGAGCGGCCGCGGAACAAAGAGCTCCAAGTTGCAGGCAAGGCTCACTCTGCAGGAACACAAGATCTAGGAGGTTCCTAGTAAGCATTAGCGTGGACTTAGATGACGTGTCTCGTCGCTTACACCCGACCTCAATTATTCCAAAGACTCAAAACCAGCCAAATACTCAGCATGGTGATAACAAAGTGCAACCCCCCTGCATTTCGGCTTCCCATCGACGTTGATGTCGTCATACTAGGGGACGCGGAGCCCGGCCGCGGCGCTCCAGGCGCAAACGTCTGATTCCATAGTCAGTCTCTATTTCGCAACCCGTAGACTACCTTATTCTATCATCCTTTCTTCACTCGCGTGGAAACTCACCACCGCAGGACCGGTCCCACCCGGAGACGGAATCCCCGGCGTCACCGAGCAATACACGGCGCCCCACATGGTAGCGGGGTCCGGGGTCTTCCGAAAACAGTTCACCGAGCCGTCGACCTCGCACCCAGATGCAAACGCAAGGACGTCACTGCGGCAGACGCAGGAAGAATACGCAGCCGTTGAGGACGCATGAGAACTCGAGCAAGATGTATCGGCATCGCCCCACATGACGCAGAGGCTGTACGCCGATTGGCAGCTGTCGGGCGTGTGGGTCGCGGTGAGTGGGGTGACTGGTGGTGTGTTTGGTACCGCCGTAAAGAAGGGGAGGCACCCCTCGTTCCATTCGGCGATGGCGGCGTCGTAGCCGGCGTCGAAGTCAGTTGTGAGCATACACTGGCGGAGGTAGTTCTTGTAGCTGGAAGGTGTCAGGGGGCCATCAATGGACGGTTTGAACCGTTTGAAAGTCAGAGGAGAGAAAAGAGGGGTCACTCATGGACATGTACCTACCCGACATATGCGTTTAGAAAGTCCTGAGTGCACATATAATTGGCAAGCTCCTGTTTGGTGACCTTCTTCTCGCGAAGTCCCTGGATGTTAGACTGCATCGCTCCCAGCTTATCGCGTTTGGGAGGCTAGTGATGGTGCCTGGTAAGCACATTGTCACGGGGTCAAGCCCTGTTGGCGAGGGAGAATCCCGGCCTCAAGATTGGACAAGAGGTGCGAATAGGGGAGTGCCATGGCTGCTGGAGAATGGCGATGACGTTGGAGGACGAAGTGAAAGTTGGATCAAGGTGAGGATGCTTGATTGAAACTCTCGGCTGCTCTCCTTATAAACGTACTGGCCTGAGTCCAACTGTGTGGGCAGTGGACCCGGTCGTCATCATCCAGTGGTTCCTTCCTCTCTTTACCGAAGGGAGAGGCAAGATAACAGAAGCATCGATGCGTTGCATTTCTCAAGATCCGAGGCAAATCGACACTGTTGAGTGCATCCACAAGTCACCAGGCCAAGAAGGAGGCGCAAGGCAGACGCAGTCCAGACCTTCAGCCACCTGCCAACTTGAAAGGCTCTGGGCTTGTGTCTCGGCTTTCTCCGTCTCGGCATCACAACGCCAAGTTATGAACAACAGCTTGGATTGGAAATTCGGTGATGCCAAGATATCCGATGCTCAAAACCCCGAAAGCTTGCGTGACACAGTTATCAACGGGGCAATGCCTATTCGCGTATCGGCCTGTGAAGCAGGAAGCCCCGCAGAAAACAAAATGGTAACTCCGCGGGACGCTAGAGCCTTCTCAGAGTTCAGAAGATCATATTAATATTGACTGGAATGTGCTAACCCTCTTTCACAGTATGTTGATAGGTTTTTTCTCTCAAAACCCTACTTTGCTCTTCCGCTTCCGCTTCCCGAGACACCGACCTCAAGTTTACTACGTCTATACACCTAGCCGGAATGGAGAGCACACCGGCAAATACCGATCCCGCTTCTCCAATCTTTTTAACAGTCGACGTCGAGGCCGCGGAAGGAAGTGGAGCTGGGGTAAGAGCCAGCGCCCCTAAATCACACGACCTGCCTAGCAGTCCTACGGAAAGCCCCCCGGAACAAATCATCAAGACCACGGAGCCATCCGTTGCACAACATGAACAGGTTCCGAACAAGCCGAAGGAATGGATTGCGCTTGCCATTTAGCCGTGGTCTCTCTGCATCTTCTGCTTCCTATCCCTCGGTATCATCGCAGCAATAATCGCCCTCTTGGTCCAATCGGAGCGGGAAACTGGCTTTGCTACTATCAACGGAAACTCTGATTTGCATGTTCTTGGCTACAACGCTCAACATCTCCTATGGACGTCTCTGCTCACCCTTGTCATCTCCTCGCTTGGTATCTATTGGCGTGAGATTGCAAGCTGCGTATCTGATCGTCAGCCATTTATCGACCTGGCAAAGGAGAACGGTGGTACGGCACGTTAAACCGTGTTGGCCTGCTACAGAGCGCAGCTTATCCTCTGCAGACCGTGGCGTGTATTCCAGAATCATTACTGGATTGTTGGGCTGGCCATACTCGGGCAGTGGCTGTCGTTTTTCGCTGGTCTCTCTATCGGCCGGTCTTTTCGTCACCAGAACAGCCACCTTCCGTCAGGATATGCCCGTCCACTTCAACAACAGCTTCAGTCTGGCTGCAGTATGGACAGCCGCGTCCTCATCGATACAGCCATAGCCGTCCTTCTGTACCAAGCAGGCGCCCTTCCATGGACGGATGGAAATCAGTACGCCTTCCGACCCTTTTCCCCGGCCCCAGATACTTCATTGCCCACCAACGCCACCTCCCTCACCGCTCGTACAGTTGCCCACTCCGCAAGCCTCAGCTGTTCAGTTCTGCGACCTACCCCCGAGTACCAAATCAACATCATCTCACAGACCCCGCCGCCCAACATCGTAGCCAAAATTCGCGTGACGGCCCTCGACCAGGATTGCCCTATCCAGCAAGACATGACCGTCACTGGCGACTCCAACTCTGACGGCGCATACCTCAGTGCGACGCAACACAAAACCTGCAATCCCACCACACAATACAGCCGCCTGCTTTTATCTACGGCTACTTCGCACCAACGTCGCCGACCATGCTCGCTAACACAAGCGTGGTGTCGGCGCAGTTAACTACCGCAGCGTGGAAGACGACTTGATTGTTTCCACCCTCCCGTCAGATGGCGACGGAAAAGCCTTGCGGTTCAACCCGGCCGGCCAGCATCGTGATGCGCGGGCTGACTGGGAGGAGGCGTGGCCGCTCTTTGAGCGGAAGCTCTTGAGCTCACAGACGTTCTCGAGCCGGAAGGTCTGGAAGACGAATGACTTGGGTGCATTTGTGCTTTACCGCGCTATTCAGCGCAGCGCGGCAGGTGCGCGTGCTGGTGGTGTTGACGAGGAGGCTTTTGCTGTGCTGGGGGAAGACGTGTTGGCAGACGCCATCTCGGATGTGTTTACGTCGGTCTACATGATGGCCTTGGCGAGAGAGGGACTGGTTCCGTTGGGAAACAACAGGGCGGAGTTCTAGTCGGGCGTTCTGGAGGTGGTGCGGATGCGGTTGGTTGTTGTTTACTGGGTTGCGTATATCATTGTTTCGGTGCTTGGGGTGATGTTGGTAGTTACGACTTTAGTGGGCAAACAGGTCCTACGCAAGAAAACCCTCTTGTTCGAGGAGCCCGCGGGGTTGGCTTCTTTTGCGGGGTTACTTGGGGTGGGAAAGTGACTTGATGGGAGCGGCTGGAGTGCAGAGAAAGAAGCCTACGTTCGATAACAGGCTTGCAGCTTTCATGGAGGGTATGGAAAAGACTCCAACACATAGGGGACGGCAGCGGTGGAGGATGGAACGAGATACCCGTGAAGGCACTGACAGACTCTACCTGGCTGTTGTCAAGAAAGTTGCTCGCCCATCCGAGTCGTCGAACCCTGGACCCACCCCTTGAGCTGCACTTATCTTTTTTACCTTGGAAGAGGACTTTTGCTGCTGCTAGAGAGGGTATCACACGGAACGAATGATCTACGAAAGGGCGGATTCCTCCGGCCGGGCCCGAACAAATAAACCGTGCCGGCGACTCACAAAGGAAAATCTTCGGTCACATAAACGCCAATTTGTTCCCGATCTGAATCCTCAAACGCCTCGATGATTCTGGTCTTCCGCGACTTAGAACTACACCAAAATTGAACGATACTAAGGCCCCGGTCGTTGCAAGCGAACACGAACAGCATCCTTCTTCCTCCCTCCCTGTTGGTTACCTGCTCAGGCGTGGACGACAGCCTTGGGACCGCTCTAGCGTCCGCCGTATACGGGGCTCTTAGTTATGTTGGCCGACATTGCATCAGAATACCCATTTGCCTATCTCAACGCGCACCAGACCGCTCGGATGGTCGTCTGTGGCATCGCCGATTCATCTCTGGGTTTTGAGCGAATTTGGACCGGCGTACGGCGTCGCTCCTTCCTTATCGCGCTGTATGCCAACTTGAGCAATCCGAGCCAACGCCCGGGCAGCTGTGATGGTTTCACTGGATTGGTAAATTCAAGCGGTCCCAAAAAGTGAGCTGCTTTCGATCTACCAACATGGAATGAATACTAATCACTTCGATGTGTATCAGCACGGTTCTTGTTTCTAGTCGTTGGCTCGTATGCTCGTAGGCGATCCTCCTTCAACTTTCAGCCCCGCCAACCACTCATTGGCTTGGAGCGAAAGCTGCTCAGTAATCCGCATGTTAGCCACCTACTAGTACCTGCCTGCACGGCATCCCTTGCCCCAATCGGCTAGGTATGCACTGCACTACAGTCAGCTTCTTTTCGGCCCCAGGACGGAACCAACCTAGGGTTGTTCCGTGCAGCTGTTAGTCCTGCAGCCAAGTGGTCGGTAATCAATTCCACGTTTTTGGGACTGTTTGGGGGCAGCCCGCTTTGCACTGATGCAACACTGAAATCCCGCTTCCATTCCATGTTTCAGCACAATGACAAAGCAGTGTGTCTGTATTACATCACTATTGGTTGGCGATTGCAACTCGACCTCCACTTTCGACGTCTGCTCTACATCTATCTCACACATCGAAGGTCCAAGCTTCCTATCCCAGGTGGCCTTGAAGAACACACAAACGCTTCAAGCTACCTAATACAGATACGGAAAGCCTGGCATTATCCAACCTTACCGCCACCCCGACCTAAAGCACTTGAGCCACCCTCATGCAGCTGCAACAAGACTCCATTCATCTCTCCAATCAGGTGAGCATCACTAAACTAGCTCAGGTAGGAAAACAAGCCAACCTGAAAGAAGTGAAGGAAGGCAGCACAGCTCATATTGTCAACCCGCAAAAGCCAGGCCATTTATTCCTTCACGCAAAAAGACGTTACTAAGGCGATCCATGCAGTCATGGTGTAGCAGACGAGTTCAGGTTGTCAAACAAGAGCGGCCGCTTACATGGTAACACAGTAGGTTCCTCGGGGACGTTGCTCCGGGGTGAACATTGGGATTGGTGCGGCGAGGGTGATTTGCACTGCGCTGAGGAGGAGGGCGAGACAGATGGAAGCTCGAGCCTTCATGATGACTGAGTTGGTATTGGTGAGGGATGGAGAGCTCCTGGAGATTAAGGCGGCCGAGTTACGGAGAGGGGGTTGGTAGGGTAGATCAAATGATGGGGATCATTTCCCCTAAGTTCTTTATAGCAGAAGGCACAGAACCTGGAAACTTGTGGTGGTAATGATGGTGATCATGTCTGGAATGATTGGGGATTCCAGGTACCTGCCTTACCCACCTATGTAGAATGTTTCTTGGCTTCGCGTGCTATGCTCTCTTCAGCTAAGGTGTTTGTAATCGTGTGGTTGACGGCTGACGTCGACAGCAGTGTTCTGCTAGCAGCAAATGTGCCTCACGAGACTCTTTGCATTGCAGCATTTGAGCCGGCGATGGGGAGAGGGGTAGCATCGCATGCGCGGTGCTGCATGAGGTCTTGGAGTGTAGAGGCTGCTAGTAACCTAGAGGTTGCAGCAATGAACATCGTGGCAAATGCAAGGTCCGGAGGTGGGGGGCTGGCCGGAGTGGGGCCGGAGCCGGCGCTAGTCGCTCCATGGGGGCTGACAGTCCGGCTGGTCAGGTAATCGGGTACAGGCATCTCTGACACCACTGGGTAGGTAAGGTAGGAAATTACATCTCAAGTCCAAAGGTACCGAAGACTTGTACAGCATTGCAACTGCAGCTAATCTCTCCGTCAAAAACACATAGGGTCTTGCCGGTTGCTGGTTGCCATGTACGTGTATTAGATCTAAATCAGCCACATGTGCATGCATCTTTCCTCTCAGCACGCCGCACCACACGGGGACCCAAACGAGTGGCCATGCGCAGCACAATACTTTCAACCCTCAACATACCCGGTACCTAGATATCTAACAGAACACTACAAGCAGAATTGAACACACCAAACGAGTACCCCGCACAGTCCCAAATCCCGCTCCAAAAGCCGTATGACCAACCCCTGTGAGATTTGCTTCTAATCGTAAAGTTAGGTGTCTTGATACCTTAACTGGGCGCGGAAACACAAACTTACCACATGACGGCACAGTAAGTGCCAGTGCCGAGAGAGGTCCGGGGATTAGAGCCGGAGCCGGGGTCGGAGCAGGGGCAGGCTTAGGCGCTGCGGCGAGGGCAATGTGGAGGGTGCCGAGGAGAAGGGCGAGGATGGTGGGAGTTTTCATGGTGAGAGATGGGATGAGGCGGTGTTTGTGTGTGGTTATATGGGCAATTGTTGCAGGAAAAACTTCTGGAATGTGAATATTTTGAGGATCAAGAGTCTGGTGCTGAAACAAACCGAAGGGCGATGAAAGTTACTTCCTTTTATACTGGAATTCAGGTTCAAATTTCTATGTCGTTAACGACTAGTTTGATCATCCCCCAAAATACCAAGAAATACCAAGATAAGAACATGATATTAACAGCAAGACAGCCTGAAATGGACATGATACCAAGTTGAGTAGATATGCAGTCATCCGTCCGCCCTTCCACTGTTGCCTACCCAGCTCATGGGTCCCACTGGCACGAATTCTGTTAGTTAATCTCTCTCGCCAGCTAGCCATCGCTGCAGATGCCTGACAGAGGTGGGGATCTCTTACCACATACCCGACTCCTCCTGACTTGGCTGGTTGCCCCTGAGAGCTACCGCTTACATAACGGTGCAGTAGGAATTCCCCGATGTACCGGCATTCTCCGGCATGGGAACGGGCAGGGGTCCCGGTGCGGGCTCCGGCAGAGGGAGAGGGTCCGGGCCCGGAGCGGGGGCCGGAGCAGGGACGGGGGCCGGAGCGGGCTCAGGGGCCGCAACGGGTGCAGCGAGGGCGACGTGCATGGCCCCGAGCGTCACGGCAAGGAAGGCGGTGTTTTTCATGATGATGAGATGAGATGAGAGAGTGTAGATTATATGGGCAGATGATATTGGAGTCGAATATGAATATCTTGGTGTGATAGTGCAAGAAGAGGCTACCAAGAAGACGAGAAAGTTAAGCGGAGAGAGTGGAAATCGCTTGGTCTTTATACTTTCAAGGTACCTAAAAAGGTCATTTCCGTGACAATGGTGTATCCACCTGCCGTCACATAATGCACAATTTCAGCTTTGCTTTGGATTAATCAACATTTCGGCCCCATCCTCCAAGGCACGAACGGATCGGCATATTGTCCCAATCGGGAGTAGTAGCCCTCAATCCTACCGCTTCCTACAGACCAGCCATGTGCTAGTAAGATCAGCGTTGGTTTATCTCACTCACTAGATGAAGCTGCAGAGGATGAAAGGAACCTCACCACCTACCCTGTCACTTCTGGCGCGGTGGGTTGCCGGACGGCTGTGCGGCTGACATGCCGACGACGGATTACCACTGGGGCCCGACATTCATGTAGGTACAAATGGGGCTTGGTTTTCTGGCAGGGCCTAATCTTAGCTAGTTCACTGTTTTTCGGTTTTTATACTTGACTTACAACTTGAAGTGCTAGTTGGTTTGAGGTCACTTCCACTTTTTTGTTTCCATCGTGCATGCTCATGCTATGCCGAGAAGGTCATATGTACCCGAGGGGTCATCGCTGCAGGCTGTGCACAATGCGGTGAGCCCTAGGCAGATCACAGAGCTGGTGGAAGGGGCGGGATGGCGTCTTGCTAAGGGGCAGACGGTGCGTACGCCGGATGGCGAGCAGTACGCGTGGCGCGAGACGTCGCAGATACTGTCGTTGCCGATTTGGGATAATCGTGTGCATGCGTTGAATGAGAGTCAGAAGGTTAAGGCGATGTTGTTTGGGATGAAGGATGCACTGAAGGCTGCGGTGGAGGAGTTGGATGGGGGGATCAAGGACTTGGTGAATATGGATGTCTGGGCGGCAAGGTTTGAGAGGGGCTGAGACGAGGGAAGAGACTTCAGGCGTCGCTTCAACGGCCTGTTTGAGCCCCGAGAAGTCCCAGGCCCAGATGCCGTGCCTTCTAATGCGATTTAAGCCCATGGCAATATTTTACCCTCACAGTAGACATGCCTTACAGGTAACAGGGTCTGTCGGGTCAAGAATGATGTATTTTTGTTGCATGTACTTTCGTAAGGAGAGCACGAAAGGTCCATCATCTGCAGGTGCCGCTCGCTCACAATAAAACCACCCAGTACATAACAACACAATATAGACACTGGCTGAAGGAGAACAGGCTTGTTGCTGGAACTGACATGACTCGGCGCCGCCGGTCTTAGACGGCAACGGTTGAACCAATGGGGCCGAATCGGACGTTAGACCAAATGACCTTAGCATTGGGAATGTTTGCCTCGACTTCGGAGGGGACACCGGAGTCCTGAGGACAAGGGCCACGATCACCGCCGGGCTGACCCTCCTTCTCGGGAGGGTAGGTGGAGTCAAGCCAGAGCATGTTGGAGTAGTGCTGTCACTGTCAGCTTGCTTCAATTGTTTTTCCTTCGCTTTTTTGGACACTCACATCGTCCCAAATTGACATGACAAGGACCATCGGAACTGCGAGAGCGGCGTTGAGCTGGTCAAAGCCGCCGACCTCCCCAAACCGGTCTCGGTCACCAAAGGCCTCGGGGGCTGACTTGCAAAATTCCGGAGTGATGGCGCTGGATTCACCGGAAACGCCCTCCACCTTGGGTGCGGGTATCTCGATTTTCTTGCCGTTCTGGACGAAGAACTGTGTGAGTTTGTTCTTTTCGAACTGGGACACGACGGTAAACTTCTTGCTGGTGTCGACAGTCAGGCCCTTGCCGTAGAATTCCTTGTTGCCCATGCGGTACGGGTTATAGTCGCAACCGTTAGCGTCGCAGTCGCCAGCGAAGCGATCTTCTGAATACGTGCCGCCGCAAGTGCTTGTCTCGCAGACGTGGTACTTGTTATCCTTGCACGCGTGCGGCGTGAAAGCAAAGGCGTGTGCATTGGACTCCCAGATGTCGATTTCCGCACAGCACCCGCCCATGGGACCGACGCCGGCGTTGGGGTCGTTGCTGGACGCTCTCCAGCCCTCGATGTTGCCCTTGCCACCCACGAACTTGAGGTCGCGGGCGCACTGAGCATCGCAGTACTGTCTTCCTGTCAGATACAGCCCCTATTTGGAACAGCGGGCACTTACACCAGTTCCGTATTTGGCGCCGGCCTTGTTGGTGGAGTACTTGGCCATGCCGCCATCTTCATCCATAGCGACAAAGTAAAGAGCCGCATTAAGGCCGCAGTCGACAGTGGATAGGTCGACGTCGAAGGTGAACTCGTTGTTCATCAAGGTGAACATTTGGTACTTGGTGGCACCGTTCATAAGGTAGAAGCGCGACCCAATGTTAGTACCATACTCGTGTTTGGTTACGAACTTGAGGGTGAGAGCGTCGCCGCTTGTTGAGGCGCCGTAGGTGGTGCCATAGTTGGCACCCTCAAGTTGGCACTTTGACGCACAATCGGCCGCCGTGCTGCAAGCGCTGGTCCATTTATTACCGTCGTAACAGTTCTTGTTATTTGAATCGTGGAGCCAGCGCCAGTTAGAGTCGATGACGACCTCGGCGTTAACTGTGGTGCAGGACGCCTTGCCAGTACACTTCTTCCATGTCATCTTTGGGTGCGTCTCAGTCTGCGACTTGCCAACACCCTGGGCCGTTGCAAGCGCCACCAGCATCGGAGCGGCCACGAATGAGGCCTTCATGGTTGCAAAGAGACAAGACGCGTCGGTGATGGAAAAAAGCGTGATGTGGGGGTCAGAAAGGGGCCGGTGCAAGGGCTGCCTGACGTAGGAGGTGTCACAAGTCGAGAGAGACACTCACGGCTCGCGATATATATACGAATGCCTGCTCCTCCGACGGTACAGCATCCCCCGCAATGCAGCTCCGAGGAAGGAGGGCGTCCGGATGCAAAGGTCGCTCATCCTGGTGGGAGGTACCCCTGGCGCAATTGCAGGTGGAATTGCAAGCCGAACTCCCATAGCCATATTCATCAAGGCCCTCATCAATTGCAGCGCTCCGCCGCTGGGGAGCATCCAATCGATCGGCCTCGAGTTAATCGACTTAGATCATGCCTAGATCGACGGCAGGACAAACTGCGGGGAATCCTGGCATCGGCAGTGCTGCGGGGACCTGTCTGCGTGCATGGAAGCGTCATTCCCAGAGAACAAGAATGGAAGGCAGCGTTGGTGGACGAGTTGTACCGGGCGACTCCGAGGGCAGCAGCGTTGGCGATGCGTGCGCGACCGCGCGACCGCTGCGAGGTACCTGTACTGCTAGGTACACGGCGGGCGAGGGTGTTTTATCGGGTGTTACAGCGTGTATATTAGGGGGGGTAGTGTCATGGGCGTGCTACGGCAGGCACAGGCGTATCGGCGTGCTCCCCATCTTTTTCCGGAATCCGGGCTGATTGCAATGCGGAGGGCTCGTCCATGGCGCCGAGAGCGAGCACGTAGCGAGGACGTAGCGAGGACGTCCACCGCCTAGACCCCGCAATTAAAACTCGGCCCCACCCCGCCGTTACTGCCAAGCGGGAGAGATCCCCTCTCGCTCACTCGCCTCTCCATTGGCTCATGGTCGTTATCAACCTGCGTGAGGGAGGGTGACGACCCGGCAGTTGTCGTGGGCCACGGCCCGGGCGCCTTGGATGCTTCTGCGCAGCAATTCGACGCCAGAAACACGACAGCCCATGTGCAGTGGCTTCCAAACGAGGCGAAAACAAAATATTAGTCATTAGCTGGGTCGCACACGATTTGATGACCGTCGAATGGAAAAATCCGCATGATGTTTCTTGACGGAGCTCCCAACTCCGTACCCCCACTTGTTCCTTCCTCGGCGCCATCGCCGTCAACGTCGCCGCGCCTTCCTAGCGCACCTGGGTACTGACACATCTGACATGCCCAGATGCTAATCTCTATGGCCCGCAAGCGAACTTTGCGACCTGGAAGCAGCATGGTATTAGCCCTAAATCTTGATGGCCTCCGATGCGATATATCCATGAAACAGGTCACGAGGCCTGTAAGCGAGCCTTGTACGCAGCATTGCAGGCTTGCCTTGTCACCGTTGTCGCGTCACTATCGACTTGACAATTCCCGTCTTGTGGTGCGTCACACAGCAGCAGCAACCCCGGAACCACACAGTCCGGGGTACGGATACCAACGAACACTGCAGGGTCTTGGGCTCCAAGTAAGGTCACTAGGACCTGTGTTAATTGAAAAGAATTTGGTTTTCATCATTTTGGGCCATTCCGTCGGCACTACTCGGTCTGACTGAGCTAGCATGAACTCATCGGGTCCGGGATTGGAATCACCTTCCACCCAACATGTAGGTATCTGTCTGGGCGAATGTTACCCACCCAACCCTGGCTCGACACCCTCATCACCCCAGGTTGGGAGGAACGGACCGCAGCAACGCCGTTCGTTGAGCGAATCCAGGTTGTCGCCTGATATCGAGGAGTCTTTTTCTCTTACCAAGTCCCGTTCATCGTAACTTGTAGATGAGTGGTGAGGGGTGGATGCTTGATTGGGACGCCCCGGAAGTTGCTGGCGCGTGTCTGCCTGTGAAATAAGGCACCTCGTGCCTTGCAATGATGGGCCCAATCGGCAGTCTTCCCGGGCGGAGGCTCCTTCCCTGCCTGCCAAACCGCAAACAGCGTGGATGGAAGCGGGACGGCATGGCAACTCCGAGGTTCTACCTTCTCCCCTACCTAGGTAGTCTAGTCCTTCATTTTGAGCCTGAGTAATCATCAAAAAACTGCCGTGCCATTCCCCAATACCACTGGCTGCTCGAAAATGGCCCCCACCGCCGAGTCGGAAACGACATACTCGCACGACGTCGCCGTGACTGCAATCACGCAGTTCTACAACTTCGCTGGGCGACTTTTTGGCAGTTGGGTTGGGCTCGAGCATCCGCCAGAGGGCGGCTGGCCTCAAATCACGCCTGATCTCGCCGAGCCCATGGGGCTGAGCACAGAGGCCATCCAGCTTGTCCGACACATCCCGCACTTCATATATAACCCCCCTTGCATCAAGACCGACTGCAAGCCCCGCAACTTTCCTCAAGTGTGCCAGTATTATCGCGCGACACTGGGGAAGACTGGTAAACCACCGCGACAGATACACGACGACCATCCTGTGATGGACCGGGGTTAACCCCCCGCATATCTTTGAGTTGGCAAAATGCGGTTACAGATACGGGTGCACTATCCTCATAAACACCAAGCGTGGGGTATCCGTCTGGTTCAACGTCGATGGAAAGGCCCGCACTGAAGGCGCCCCTCAACCCGACGCCACCCCCGAAGATGATGGCGGGCCAGCTTGGAGTATGCAATGGTGGAAGTCGTCCCCCACGTTCCGCATTGAAACCTTTTTCGCCATGGCCGAGGAGCAGCTGACTCTTCTCAACTGGCTTCCCGAGCTGGAGACAAGCTGTTTTAGTCTCGAGGAGCTCGAGGTCTATGGCGAGCCTAACGAGGAACAACAGCAGAGGATGATTATGAGGGAGGCAAGCTGGCCGGGGGAAGACTATGACTACAGGCGCGCGATAGAAGCGACACAAGACTGGGCCGACGCACGGTGGAGGATGGAGGAAGCCCAGGCAAAGATGGAGAGACTCGAGGTCAAGGAATCGGAGTAGTGGCGCTCCTCTGATGCTCCCAGACCGATTGTGGACGCCAACAGCACGGAACTCAAAGATGCCAAATTGCGGGACTTGAATTGCGTTAGGAGCAGCCTGCAGAACTGCCATGGAACAAGTTGTAGGCAGCGTGGGGAACATTGTTCTGGCAGTTCCCGAAATTGAAAATGTCCATTTGGTCCTGGTCGGAAAAAAACGCCGACCTCTCCGCTGCTGGCAGGTCCCTGGTTGGGGAAGCCGATGATCACTAGGGCGGTTCCGTAAACGGTGATACCAGCGCAGCATTGGAAGGCAAAATGGGATGAACGAGACACCGGCAACCCGAAATCTTGACAGGAACCTGCATGTGACAAGCAAGGTGCTCCCTCACATGGCCTAGGTAGCCTCATATCTCAAAAACCAAGGCCTTTTCTGGCCCGCTCCGATGCGCCCTCGAAATTTCGAGCCCCTGATGGCTGCAGAGAGAATATCCGTCCCTTACAGGGAGTATCATCGCCGGCTATGTTAGTCCCCCAGAGATCTCAGCCTTGGAACCTTCAAATGACCGAATGATACCAAACCTCAAAACCGAATTGTTGGCAGTGGACAACAGACAGAGAGGTACCCTGAGTGTGTGAGCTAACTGTATCTGAACACTGAACAGGTTTCTGGTAATTGTTAGCTGCGGGTTTTATGTTTGTCAAAGCATCACAATCTATGCAACCGAAAGGCTGCCCTGATTTGTGTGGGAAACCATGTGCTCGTTGCGGGTTATCTTTCTGGGTCGTCGGACCTGACAAACAGACTCGGAAGGGGTTGAGCCCCTTCAAAGGGGTATAATCTCGCAAAGGAGGCCGAATGTGCCGTAGTGGTGCCTGCCTACCTCTGTCCTAGGCAGGTCAAGTGTCCACCCGCGGCTCCCACCTGACCGGACCTTTTGTCGAGGTCGGATTTGCTGGCGGATAAAGCATCCGTTCAGATGGTAGCCGTTTTGGTAGCGTACCGGTCCGGATACGGCGAAGGAGGCATCGATTATTATATCCCAGGAAGAATACAACGATGAACAGGTCAAACTGCTGCAAGTCTGGCGTCGAGTCACTTGACAGGTCAAGTGACTAGGTACGAATGATGCGCGGACAAGCGGCACGGCGGGTTCCATTGCCACGGTCTGGCGGGCCCACGACAGTCCTATGAGCTCGGTTCCAAGTCGTGACAGTGGCATCGGATGAATCAGCGCAAATCAAGATTCGATGCTGGCAGCGGGTTGAAACCAACGAGCTTTGGCCAGAAACGGTTCATTTGATTGACCTACGCCACAAAACACACGAAACATGACCGAAGTTCTGCTCACCATGATCTCCATCATGCCCTGAAATGCTTCCATCGCACACTCCTCTCGATACGTCTGTAGGGAATTATTGCGACGGCACGGCGCTCTGCACTACGCCAGGTCACATTGCCCTGCCATCCATCGTACCCATCCGACGACGACAGATCCAGCCTGGTGTCCACGAGTGAGAGCAGGTTCCTGAACATTCAAAAAAAAACCGTTTGTTTGCTTGATTTTTTCGGCAATCTCCGAGCCGGCCGATTAAGACGATTTGAGTATGTGGAAGCGCGCTTGAAGCACACCTGAATGCATTGTTCCAGCTCCTAGACGAAGATCAATCGTTGAGCACAACTCCCGAGGCTTCTTTGGCGTCTGCCAGTGTTCGACCTACCAGATTCGGCGCCCGCGCGGCAGGCACGGCGAATAGCAATGCGGGCCGAAACGGGGTTAAAAGCGGTACGAGGAACCGCTCGGCAGAATCCTTCGCAACTTCGTGTAACTGGAACTAGTAGAATATCGCATGCTCGTGGGGTCTGTTGGTAAGAGGTTTGCGGCCTGCCGCGGCATCACTGCAACGGTTGCAGCGGAAGGGGATTCCTTGTGGATCCGACGGATACTTATATGGCCGCTATGTTCGCGGTCCCACTTGTACGAGC
>Ga0247760_1000616_pt1 | contig 37769 bp, 41 predicted proteins | sample UWRJL171409R4_FD_179936 | JGI IMG/M metagenome (GOLD analysis project Ga0247760, IMG submission 179936) | Plant litter microbial communities from Arlington Agricultural Research Station in Wisconsin, United States - UWRJ-L171-409R-4 | ecosystem: Environmental > Terrestrial > Plant litter >... | reverse complement strand
AAGACCCGCGTTATGTCTGTTGTTGGGGGGGGAGGGGGGAGGGGAAACCCATACTTGATAGCGCACTCCTCGGGAAAGTGATGTGTCTTCTTGGCTCAGTGCGGGTCTCGATTTTGCCATGTCTCGAAGGTCCTGCAATAGTTACGTGGAATCCTTCCGCGAGCGAAGGGTTTCCATTGGGCCAGTCAAGCCGACAAACCCAGGACGTTTTCCTTGGTTGACTTGTCGGACCGGGGACTCCGATGGGAACCGGGAATATATGCCTGCGAAGTGACCATGCGCTTGAACTGATTATTGTTGGATCGCTATGCAAAGCGCATTGCGAATCGGCGCGTCTGTATGCGCACCGAGTTGCTTGCAATCGCTGGATATCGCACGGTCTGTACCGTATGCACAAGTACATAAATCCTCCGGCCCATGCCGAGGGCCTTGCGCCAACACTCCGAGCTTTGACACAGCAGTATGCATATAAGACCGACTCCAAGGGATAAGAAACCAATCTGACTTGGCCAAGAGCTTGAATCAGGCTCTGTGGTCCTTCTATGTGTTAGGCATCTCGCCAGACCTCTCTGTATGCTGCCCACTTTTGGAATCCTAGTTATCTCCTTAGCTTGGGTACTCAGTATTTGTGAAAGTGTTACCACATACCTAGTTCTTGGAAGCCCTGATCGCCCCACTTGACCGCGTCGACGAACATGTTTCTCATTCCATAGCTCGCTAGAGTGCGAATGCAGCTGTCGAGAAGCCTGATCATGATTGTGCTTCTTGGGATGGCCATGTTGGGTCGTTCATCTGCACCAAGCGTCAGCCTATACCCGAGTCAAAAGCGCAAATGCAATACCAACCTGTGATACAAATACAAGTTACTCCTCCAACATCATCCCCAATAGTGGTGGCCCAGGGCAGATCGTCCACGGCGGGGCTCCCATTGTTCTTGGAGTAGGTTATGGCAATCGCAACGATTGTCTCTCCCTCGAGTCCCAGGACAATATCCCGCACGTTCATCGTGTCCGCTAACTTAGCGTATTGATCATACCAGCCTAGGTTGTCCTTGCGCTTCGATTCCCTCGAGATAATATTCAACACCATGTCGAACTCAGCAAACTCGCATGGGCGGAAAACTAGCCCCGGTGGCACCGGCCCCGTTGCCGGCCAATGATCGAACTCAAGAAACCAATCGCACGCTTCCTGTCCCGTACCCGGCTCCGACGATTGAGGGTGTATCGGCCAACTGCGCCTCCGAAACCAGTCCTCCCAGAGACTGTCCACTGGTAAGCCATAAAGAAGCCGGGGGAACGCGCTGCCCAGCTGAAGCCGGGATACACCGCGGATTTTGGATAGCTGGCGCAGCGCGTGGTTGTGGAGGCTCAGGCCAATTCCACGTTGTCTGTATGACGGGCGCACAATGACTGCTGCGATAGAGCCAATCAGCTGCTCATTGTCGCTGTTGGCGTAAGAAGTATATACTGCACAGAAGCCGACAACTTCTGAAGTCTCGGGTTCGCGTACGACGTAGTGCATTGCGTAACCGTCACGGCAGAGAAGGGACTGAAACAGAAATCGGCTCGGATGGAAGCGTTTGTCGAAGCACTCACACCAAAGGTTGTAGACTGCCGGAAGGTCGTGCTCTTTTTTCCACACTTCGCAATACCAAGATTTGGGCGACAAGATAAGGTTCTGGACGTTTGGTCCTGTTGAGGACTTCTTCGCTTCTCCGAAAAGAAGGCCGGCTGCTGCCTCTAACTCGGGAGGAGAGTAGCTGGGGATCTGGATAATCGTGGGGAAGATAGCGTCAAGAGATCCCAACTCGCGAAGATCGCAGCATGCCACGATGACCTGAGGCCGATGATCACATATGGTGCGTGTAATCTCAGCCATTGCGACCTGAGAGGGCTGCCCGTGGCGAGGAGGGCCTGAAATGACAAAGACAACGGCGGCTGCTAATCGAATGTGGACAACATGGGTGCCTGTGATGCCATTGCGTGGCAAGTATGGGACATGCCGGATCCATGGATGGTGTTTTGCTAGAGCCTTTCCTAGTGGTTCAAAAGGATCCATTAGGGTGCCTGGGTGCTCGCTGTGAGCGCCATTGGCGTTGGGTGCAACGCCCGGGGTCAAAAGGAGGACGATATCGCCATCCTTGAGTAACTTCGAGAGTGGGAGGCAAGGCTGTGATTGATGTATCACCGTTGTCCCTACCCGGCTTCTGGTGTCCGCTTCAGACACGGTACCGACAGCATAGCCGTTCACAACTCTTGGACTTGGTCCATCGCGCGAGATATTTGAAGAGCTCATCATGAAATGGATGCGCCTAGCGCACACATGTTGTCAGCGCAGGCGCGTGGGGTTTGCTCGCCGCTGCTGGTGAGCGAGACTCGAGTCCGGTATTTTCCAAACCTGAACTTACTCGTCTGTCACCACAACCCGCAGCAATACCGCATTTCCAAATCAAATAATTTCGTCTTTTCCCTGGTTTCGGCCCGCTGCCGTCCGCTCACCGGCTGATTGTCCCTGAATATCAAGATCTGAGGGGGGAAGTCGCGCGCCAAGTAGCCATGCAGCCCGTCTTCAAGCTATATTCGGTGCTCTGCATTGAAACACTTGGGCACTGGTGAGATAGTTGTCTGGGTGTTGTGTGTTGCGGCTTCGGTGACGGGCCTGCTTTCTGAGATTTTGGCTGCTCTCCAGCGGCGAAGGAAGCAGGGGGCGGTCCAATGGTAGGGAGGGGGTTTGGGAGCAATCGGATAAGCCGTGACGGCAATACCACCAGAAGGAAGTGAGTATGTGTCACTCCAATGCGCTCGGTGAGGTGGTTGAGCTTTTGGGGGATTTACCTGGCTCCAAGCGTCCCACGCGACCTCCCACTCCGTGGTGCAAACAGCAAATGTCGGAGGCGCGTTAGTGTCTGTCGGTTGATTCGAGCAGATGGCTGCTGGGAGGTTCGTCAGCGGAGATCTTGGACCTCTCTCAAGTGCCGCTCCTCGCTGTTTTGGGGGCGAGGTCTGTGGGAGGACAGCATATAAGGCAGGCACGTACCGTGCAGGTGAGCTGTTCGGGTAACACAATGCGCCCTGGCGGCCTGTATTCGCGGAAGCGCCGAAGTGGTTATTTGCGCGTCTAAGGGCTGGTTGTTAGGAGCCCTCGGCCGCTGCATCATGGGGGGGGGTCCGGATTGGACGATAGTAAGCAGGCTATTAGTGCAACCTCGAGGCAACTTGGGTCGTACAGAAGGAATGCGCCGGTATAGTGTCAGTGACCTGAGGGGGTGCATGATGCCAAAACGACACCGCTACCAGCTCCTGCGAGGTCCCCGGGGAAGTGCCACAGCACAAACCCGCTGGGTAGGTGTGATCCTAGCCCGTGCATCACTGTCAGTACTACTTCCATCCCACACCCGGAGAGGACACTGTCCACAGGAGAGGAGGGGCTCGGTTCACCCTGTCGGTCGCTGACCACCCGACGCGGCCTGTGGCAATTGCAACACGAGGACCACCAGGGGGTTACACAGAAAAATTTAGCTGCAGAGGGGTGATGGGCGGATGATGAATTGACGACCACACCTTCGAGTGCTGGTCTCAGTCGTTCATGTTGGCACGCCAAGACCTTCTAGGGCCGTGGCACCTCGTCCGGGTGGTCGCACACGAAGAATTGAAACTTTATCTCCATGTCTGCAACTTCCTTGCACAGGCAGCTTGAAGCTCTGACAGGATCCGGCAGTTCTGGGACGTTGCACAGCGCCTTCCAGGTTGTTTTGATCGAGGCGGCTCAGTCAAGGCGGCCGTAGCTCTCCGGGGTGCAAATGCCAGACGCAAAACGATCTCATTCCAGGAACTCAGAGGCCGTGATTGGATCTTCCATTACGAGTCATCAGAGACCCAAGCCGCATGGTGGAGAGCACAAGTGCATAAACCTGTAAAATGTGACAGGCCGGAAGGCGTTGAGAAAGAAGCGCTCTGTTGTCGGCTGTGCGACCCCGAAGTGAGTCGGGCGGAAAAGAGCCCCGTGAGTGAGGAGCGAGGTCAAAGCAGAGACAGGACGAGTAGAATGGGGAGGTGAAGAAGAGGATTATCAGAGAGACGTCAATAAGCCCCTGATCACTTATCACATTGGCCTTGAATACCAACCAGGTTCAATGCGAGAAGATGGGAATCGAGCTTTGCATGCAGTCGGATGCAGTGACAGCGGGAGCTGACTGGACAGGCAAGGAGGATCGCGATAATTATGAGTGCGTCTGTGAGATGTGACAGACATTTCCCGGTGTTCGTTGGCAGAGGAGAAACCCCATTTCGTCATTCTTCCTCGTTGGACAAGAAGACAACAGCGAAACATGAAATGGTCGTGTAGAGACCAGTGCGGAAGATATATTCTTACTGTTTACTGTCGAGAAATCAATATTGATGATTGTTGCAGACCGCTTCGCACCCTTGAGGGGCCTTACTTCGTCGTGCAAAGCCTATTGTCCATGAAGATATACAACAGCCACTCAAAGAGAGCAACAAGAGCATTTCTAGTGTCGTTTGAAAGGTCCTTTCTGCAATGGCCTTGGTGACCTTTTTTTTTCCCCGTCAACCAGAGGCTTCAATCCTGTAGCACTGTCCTAGCTGCTCGCCTCAGCAGCCTGCGACTGTTTGTGTCACATTGCTGAACACGCCAAAGCGAACCGGGGAACCAGCAGGCTGCAGACAACGACGGAGGACGGCACATGACTAGCTGTTGTAGATACTGATATGATAAGTGAGGTGTCACGATGTTCTCGTGTGTGTGTGTAACACCAAGATTCAATCAGTGACAGACGCAGCCCCGAACTCTCAGAACTCCTGCTGCATTACATAATCAACGGCATTTGCCGAATTGGAAAGCGCCCACAGCTCGCATCACGACGCGCCTAGGTAATGAGCACGGAGCCCAGAGGTTCGGCATCACAACAGCCAAACCCCACTTCCCGGAAGCGATGAATGCACCTCGACGGATGTGTGATTCGCATTCTGGCGAGGCGCAGCCTACTAAACTCAACCTCACGAGCACCAGACCTTCGCGATTATGACTTCCCACGAGGGCGATGGTCGCGATCTTGACGTCCTCTTAGATGACATCGAAGCAGGTACTACAAATAACCCTTATTCATAACAATAAAAACAGTCGCTGATAGAAACATCATTTCTAGCCTCAAAACTTCCGGCAAAACGCCGCAAGATATCCATCAAAAGCACTGTTGAGGATGCAGCATCTATCCTCTTCGACAGGGGGGCGCTCCCTGAGGAGTTAGCCCGTCTTGTTGAGCTGCTAACAGTCCGTAACCAGCTCGACCAGTCGAGTGTGGGATCGCTCATCCGCAACCTGTATCCTGCAAGGAAGGTCAGCGATGAGATCGTGCTGAGAGTAGTCGGCGCTCTGGGGCACGGCCAGCACAAGCCTTCACTCACACTCCAGAGCCTCCTGCTTCGGTGGCTGGTTATGGTGTACCACTTGCTTGAGAAAACGGCCATTTTGTCCCGGACATACGGGGTTTTATTCAACCTCCTAGACACAGCCGCGATTAGACCCCAACTATGCCATCTCCTTGCGCTGGTAACGAGACGCAAACACGTCAGACCATTCAGGATCCAGGCGATGTAAGTTGACCATCAAGGAAGCTAACCAACACTGAAAATTCCTGACCTGTATCGGCTATAGTCTGGGGCTCTCAAGGCAAACAGGTAGTGACCCTGCCTTGACGGGGTTGCTGCGCATCTTCAAGAACTACTATCCTGAAATCATTGTTGGCGAGTCTACAAAGGGTCGAGCTGCGGCATTCAAGCACCCGGACCCGCAGTGGCGTGCGAGACTTGAGGAAATCCGGCGCCAGCACACGGAGCGCTACGAAGATGGTGTTAGAAATGGGTTCGCCGTCAACCATGCTCTGGCTCGGCAGATGAAGGGGGCGAAGCTCACTGGTCTCCCAACTGTCCGCACCCAGCACGCCCAGGAGGTATGTCAAAGCCGGTTCATCCCAGACCAAACCCCCGGCCCTGACACGCTCTAGGATTCGATCACCCTTGAGGAGATTGACAGCCCAGAATTCTTCGCCGAGAACCTCGAAAAGATTGAGTTGCCGAACCAGCTGGTGGCCGTTCTGGCCGACCCGCTTCTTCAGAAACTCCTGCTTTTGCGGCCAGATGCTGAGGGTTTCTCGCGCATTAGCAACTGGCTGACCGCATCTATAAACGATATCACTAGCGGGGACAATGATCCAGGTGCTTTTCTTGACTTGGCTGAGACCATTCATGAATATGTCATAAGCACAAAGGTTTGTGGTTCACATACTTTCCCATTCGACGTTGCTGATCATATTTTAGGTGCTGCCACCATTGCTCGTAGAGTTTTTCGGACGATTTTTTGAGGTCTGGGATGGTCAAGAGAAAAGAGATATTGTCCTTGAAACCCTAACATTTGTCCCCTTAGTGGAATTTCAGGGTAAGCGCGGTGCTCTTTAGCTTCATGAACCCCTCCTAAAAGGCCCGGATGCCCACTGACACCATTGATAGAGATATACAGACAGCTACTTGGACCTCTAGAGCGTTCGTTGCTGGACAATACGCCAGGCTCACAAGTAGCTCTCCTAAAATTCTACACTTGCCTGCTCAAGCGATGGATACTCGCCATGCGAGGGCAGGCTCAGCTGGACTCCTTACCAGAGGGCTCCATTCACGACCTCATCAGCCACGTCAACAGCCTCGCAATGACCCTCACGCAGACATCAGCCACTGTATCCACCTATCTTACAATCCTTGACTTCTACCAATGTTGCGCTACACTCTTCTCCCAACGCCAGATTCTCCAACATGTTGAGCTTACAATCCCGCCAGCGCTGCTCATCTATATTTTGCAGTTTTCGTCCTCTATATCGGTCCTCGCCCGTCTATGTGGCATCTTGGCTGAGTATAAGCGCTCGTGGGAAGCCGTCATGACGCCACCTGCGATGCGTCCGCTGACGCGGCGTGAGCGGGAACAAATCAACACATTCAACGGATTTCTGATGGACCTCTGTAACTGCCTATGGCGTGGCCGCGCCTTTGGCAAGTCAGATGCCAATGCCCAAGGGTGTCGCATCCCGCGCTCTCTTCAGCCCGTGTTGGAAGATTATTTGCGTGGGGTGGACTCGGATCTGACGCTTGCGACCGCCTTTGGGCTCTCCCATTCGCCTGTCCTCTGTATGCAAGCTATTGCGTATGTGAGGGAGCTGGAGGATGAGCAAACCGGTATACGAGCGAGGCATGGAGGACCGGTGACGCAAGCCTCGCTGGCACAGCTGGCGACCCGTGGCGGACTGCAGCTGACATGGCAGGAATATCGAGTCGGGGTCTTGCAGCACTTGGAGAAAAATGGGTTTGAGGGGGTGCCGGCGCTGATGTACAATACGATGAAGAACCTCACGAAGGCGAAACGGTGAAAACGTTCGCGGAGGTACTCCTATGATTCATGATGATGATCGTCTATACCACCACGTTTGACTGTGAGGCCAAGCGCTCTGTACTTTTATACCCACTTGTTGAATCGCAATGCCATGTTAAATGGCCTGGGTATCATGTTGAGCCCCTTTTTTACCAAAAAAAAACTCCAAACAACCTTGTAAAAGTGAATGTCAACTGCCCCTCCTCCGCTCTCCCCTCATGCCGGCGGCCCCTTGGGCTCAAACCCGTACCCCCCGATACCTCGCTGAAGATAACTCCAGCCCTCTGGCCCTCTCGTATGCTGGCTCCTGGGTCCGCGCTCCCTCAAATCATCTCGCAGCCATCTCAACACCAACTCTCCCAGCCGACTGTTCCCCTTCTCTCCCAACGCCTCCCCTTTCGCCTGCTCCTCATCCAACCGCTTCAGCATGACATCCGCCTTCCCCCATTCCTTCACCGTCCCCAGATGCATATGCACCAGATGCGTCGGCCATCCCGCCAAATTGTCCAAAATATGCGTCGCATACACAACCGTGCACACTCTCTGCTCCGTCTCGCGCCGCAAGAATCCCAGAAACTGGCTCCTGCTCCACACGTCCAAATCCACCGTGATCTCGTCCAGCAACAGCACCGTCCACGGGCGAATCAGCCCCATCGCCAGCTGCACGCGGCGGCGCTCCCCGTCCGACACGGCGTGCATGCGCCAGGCCGTGTCGATATCCAGAACGGAAACCAGCTCGTCCCGTCGGTCGGGGTAGTGGTCGCCGCCGACGGAGCGCAGGAGCTCGTCCACGCCGATGTCGGTGCGCACGATGGCGTTGAGCACCCATTCTAGTCCGAGGTAGGTTACGCCTTCGAGGCCTGAGGTGAAGGGGTCGACGCCTGCGAGGCTGATGCTCCCGCGTGGGGCAAGGCGCTTCCCCGCCAGGAGGCGGAGGAGGGTGGTTTTGCCGGCGCCATTGGCGCCGATTAGCAGAGTGCGCGAGCCCGCCGGGAGGTCCAGGGAGATGTTGGAAATGCCGTTGGAGCGGTCCTGGAATGTGTAGGTGAGATCGTGGGTGGTGATCGTTGGCGGAGCGGGGGCAGCCATTGTTGGTGTGTTTTTGTGATGTCCGTCTGTATCTGTCCCTTTTCTTGTTTCTGCCTTTTGAAGCAGAGATACTGCGCCCTGAAAGATCTTGAATGGTTTTGATCGTGTTTTTCTTCCAGACCGAAGAGTTGAGCGAATGACACCAAGGCAGACAAGGGAGGAAGGTCGTCAAAGTCCTAATCACTCACAAATACGTCCGGCCAAGAGAGACAATGGCGTGACGGTGGCCAACCAACAAACGACCCGAGATCCACCCACAATGATTTCTACGGCAAGATTACAGAGCACGTGGAGAATGACGGGTTCTTGATCAATAATGAGTAAATGGTGGCGTGGAGTTGGCGCCCACGGAAAGAAATATAGCATTCACTGTTAGCTCCGAAAACCCCGCCGACGTCACTTCGAAGGCCGATCCGTCTCCGGACAGTCCTCCGACCTACCTATTCCGCCATGGCCTCTCCCGATACTAATCAACCCACTCAATTTCATGCAGTCACAAGTTTCCTCACCACCGACACATACTGTTTGCAAGAGTTTAGAACAAAAACGCCTGTATTATTTTCCACCCCAGCAGAACTGATGCCCATCAAGTCCTGGATGATACAACTCCAGATAACACGACAAGATACCCCATCATCCATATCTTCAGTTGCATCCTGTATCATCCAATAATCCCCTACTCCGCTGAAAGATATATAAAGAGGTGAACCAAAATCCATCACTCACCAAAACTCCAACATATGCAATTGTTTTCCCCTTATCCCCCCTCCCCTTTCTTTCCTCCAGGAATTGAAATACAACATGCATTAAACAGATCTCCCAATGCAACAATATAACTCCATGCTGTCCAGCTCCCAAAAAGGGCCTTGCGAAATGTTAACAACTCCTTCGGACGAAAACCAAAATATCCGAGAAGCATTTGGCGACCATACGTCGCAGTCGGGGGATGGTCATCACCCCTGGCACACCCACTCGGCAAATACACACCATCTCGCCGTCCGGTCAGCAAGCACCAGGCCACGCCAGACTCCACGTTCAGAGCACTTGATAATTGTTTCCCACGTCCCGCTGTCACTGGCGTCTTCGTCCCCGCCAGCTATGCTGGCCGCTCGTGTGCTCACGCTCATTCCGCGCCGTTCCTCCTTGCGCATCAGCCGCAAGATCTTGCCACCAGGTGTCTGGATCGCCAGTTTGGCAGGCTTTTTGGTGCTTCCGCCCGCCGACGTGCTAGGATTCGACCCTTGCGCACTCGAACTGGTCATACTCATGGCGCTGCTAGGCCGTACGAAAGGGATCGGGCTAGTACCACCGGGGTTCGATGAGGGTGTCATCGGGCTCGCGCCAAGCGTGCTGGGATGTTGTCGGATGGCGAAGACGAAAGTGTTATTGAGCGCCAGACGCTGGCACTGAGGCTGGACAATATATATGTCGTGGCGCTGGGCGTGCGGTGTGGGATGCCGGGTAACAAATTCATACGGGGGGTTCTCTCCCGAATGTATGATGGGTAGGGCGAACGCTAACGGGTGAGGTATGTCCTTGATACTGTGCATCAGACCTCGCTTGCCGGCGTATATTTTCAGCGTCCCAGTTCCCTCGTCTCCAGGAAGCAAGGCCTTGACAGTGTAACGCTTCACTCCGCCAAACCACTCTGCTTGGGCGAGAGCGCGCTTCTTGACAACATCTCCCGATTCGAAGCAATCGCCATCCGAATCTCGGCTGTATGCGCGAACTTCAACCTCTGCGGCCACCTCGACATCGGCTGGCACGTTGAACTTCACATGCATCATCTCCAAATCCTCTATCCGTGTCAGGGACGTGTTGTAGTCCACCACATGGAGCCCGTTCTTGAAGTAAGGGGGGCAGGCACATGGAAGATTCAGCAGAACTTCGTGCGCAACTGGTGGGCAAACATGTTGTTGTGCGTGATGTTCGGGAATGTGAGTCCAGCAGATCTCGGTCGGCCGTGCAAGGAACCACCAAGGATCGGCACTTGAGCTGCTCCAACTCGAATACAGTCCGCGTCGAGGATTGGATGGGCTGGCAAGACAGCAGTCCATCATTCGCCACTCGTTGTCGACCAAAACGGCATTCCACCAGTGATTTGATCGTGGCACAATATTTGCATCGGGTATCTCTCCTGGTGTTTTGAGATAGCCACGGACAACCTCGCAGGTAAGTCCGACTGCGGCACACATCTCCAGAACGAGGACCGCATACTCCTCGGCACATCCCCTCTTTGTTTGTAGAACTCGCCGAGTATCGACGTCGCCCTCAAAGTCTTCTTCCCAGGATATTTTTTCAGCGACCCAGGTAAAGATGGCTCGCAATCGCTGAACGTCGCTTCGGTATGGCCGGCAGACGTACGTCGTTGCCAGTGTGATAGCAGTCGTCAATGGCGGCAAATTCGATATGAAGCGCGAGTTTTTGTCGACCTGGCTGAGGTTGATGGCCATATAGTTTGTTGGCTCTGCAATTGGCATTCCATTCATGCCCTCATCACCATCCATGCCGGAATACAGCTCATCCACAGGGTCTAAAGTGGGATAATCCAACATTTGGCACCGTTCTCTCCTTTCAACACGCTCGTTTCGGCTCAGGGAATTTGACCGATTCACATCTCGTCGAACTTGAACCCAGTCAACGTCCCCGCTTCCCAGCCCCATATCTCTTGCTGCGTCCCGCCCGGTCTTGCTGGGAGAGACAGACCCTGAACTGGACAGGGCGGACGATCTTGTGACCAATTGGGTTGTAGAGGAAGTCGGAATGGAGCCAGCGCCCGCAGTCGCGATACTACCTCTGGTACTTGCTACGCCGGTCTTCGCAGATTCTAAAATCCTCTTGATGAAGTTTTGCTTTTTTGCTTTGGGTTGGACAAGACCTCCTAGCCCTCCTATGACATCGTCATGAAAACCGACCTGGGATTTGGATCTCGATTCGCCTGACGCGTGGCTGCTATGGTAAGTAATCCCGGTGAAAGGGGTCTCCGGGCGGTCCATATCCAGATCTCGCATGCCAAGCGCGCTCTGGGATCTGCTGTGGTTCTTCCTCGCGAGGCTGCCAGCGCTCGTGGCGCTGATCCCGCCGGCCGAAGCCCCGCTCATCAAACTCCGGTCCGTACTCCGTGTCGCCGACGAACTGTTCGTAGTAGTGCTCCGAGTGCCCGATGATGCGCTGGTCGAGTTAGTTTTTGTAGTAAAAGTTCGCTCAAGCACTTGTCGGCCAACCTCATAAGCCGACTTTTTGTGGCGCAAATTTTGCTCTGGCGGTGGTGGTGGGCGCATGTCCATGGACGACTTTGGCCGATCGTACGTGCGACCTTTCGGGGGTGGAGGAGGTGCATTATTCAGTTCAACTACACTGGCGTTGTGTTGATGCATAGTCTTCATCCTAGATTCCATTCGGTCCACGTTGTTGCTGAGTTTCGGCGGTGGCTGCCCTTGCTGGCGAGAGTCACGGTATGTTTGGTCCTGGGAGGACCCACTGCTTCCGCTGTACGTCTCGTAGCCCTCATCCACATGGTGAGCGAGGCCCATTGATGTCTGGGGCCGCGTGTCGCGCTTCTTCTTCGATCGTTGGTGGACCATGTCGAAAGACTCGGGGGACCAAGGATCAAAGGGTGGCTCGGGGGACTGTGTATCACGAACGCCGAGAGCGTCAAGTTGCTCCATCACATCATCCATTGCTTCTCTTAAAGGAGATGGTGTCAGCCCTTCCACTCCACCAGGAGACGGCGGGCACGGGGATGGCATTCTTGGAGTGTGGTAGCCGGAGGGCTGATTATATGACATATTCGAGTTTTGCCTTGATATATTTCCGTAGAATCTATCATCGTAAGAGGCATGGGACCCGTGTCTTGCCAAGGTGCTGCGATGCGGAGGAGGCGGAGGAGGAGGGGAATCAGCCCTCTCCATGCTCTCTCGATGATGTTCTGGCGCAGGTCGGTAAGGTCTATATGATGGCGCCGGTGACGGCGCTCTCGAAATATGGCTAGGAGGCGGGGGTGGAGGCGCGGGAGATGGCGCTCGAGAGACGTGGCTGAGAGCATGCTGAGGAGGCGCTGGGGATGGTACTCTCGAGACATGGCTGGGAGCAGGTGGCGGAGGCGGCGATGGAGAGGGAGGACGCCCCGAGCCAATGCTGTTCTGCTTTAGGGAATCTGTGGACGACGAGTCTCGTGGCCGGACTGAGCCTTCTTTATACGTCTCCGGAATCTTGGCCGTGGTGTAATGCGGAGCCTTCGAATACGCCTCAAATGGTCGACGAAACGTTTTTGATTTCTGAGGAGGGTTCTGAGGGCTCGGTGTATTGCTCGCTGGCAAAGGGCTTGTCGATCGGCTTGTAGGTCGGAAAGAATCTGGCAGAACCTCGACGAAGTTGGATGGAAACAGCCCAATCGCTCTCCTGTCTCTCCACAACCTGCCGGTCCACCACGAGCCGTCGCCTGCGTTGAGGCACTCGATTAGATCACCTTCGATAAAGCCGAGATCCCGTTTTGACTGTGGTCAAGTATTGTTAGCGACGGCGCTGTAAAAGACCCCGATTCGATGGACGCACTTCTCCTCCCCATGAGTAGACGGCTCTGACCCAGCACGGGAACCGTGTCGGGAGTGGGGGCGGTGTCAAAACCATCATGAGGTAAAATGTAGCCCTGTTGAACGCCGGGCAGCGTATTGAATGCGGCACCTATATGTATGTCGCGGTGAGAGGGATTCCTTATGATGGCACCAGGCCGGGCAACGCTTGGCTTCTGCAGGTATCGATCACTTGCGAGCGAAGAGTCTCCATCCGTGGGTATTAGGTATCCGGAATTCGAAATGCAGACGCAGAGAATGAATGATCTGTGACAGGGAGTCTGGCAGCTGGGACGGAGATCGAGGAAATTAGGGTCGCAAGGGTGGAGGAGAGGCCCATCCTCGATTGTAACCTAGAGGAGCGGGTTGGTGTTCGATGGTGTTGAGCTCCAGCATCGATTACTTTCAGGCCCGAGCTCGCTCCGTTGGACGGGCAACGAAAATATCCACTCATGCGCCCAATCAGAATTAGCAGGGGTGTGTCACATGCCGCCGGGAGTGCCCTGCAGCCTTCAATTGGCTGCAGCGGGTTGCTCGACACCGCAATGGCATGCAAAACCACTGCACAGCGCTTCGAGGTGCGTTGGTGTAAGTCGTCGGTCGCCCAGTTTAAGACCTCGAGAGCGTCTGCATCCACTCCATTTCTTTGCTATCTGAATGTGACATGAAAAACCATCGCAAGATTTATGGTGGCCATAAAGAGCAGTAAATCTATGGCTTCAGTTTCCGCACCCCGTTGCAGCAACCACGCCAATCCCCGCAGCCCTGGCTTAGACTCCCACCCGCCCACCTGACAAAGTAAACAATGGCCCGTGCCCTCCCGCACTTCAGCACCCTGACAACCAGAGCGACCAGTTAGTCCCAAACGAAATAATATCACACAGCGAGCGCCTGCGCTAGGCAGAGAGTCCGGGAACCCTTTCTTTGTCCAGGAATCCATCACTCGGTCTCTTCAGCTTCTCTCCTCTCCCCGTCTCCAGATCTTCGGGTGTGCCCTCAAGGTGCCCAAATCTGTTGTCCTGCCTCGCTCCAAACGGTGTCTCCACATCCCACCGTTCTCCATCCTCCACTCGTCCTGCGCCGCCGCTTTCCGCGCAGTTGAGAGTCTCCTAGCCGCGCCGTGCGATTGATATCATCTCACACCTGCGCGCAATGGCAGACGAAGGGGTCGCCAGCCATTACCAGGTGCTGGAGGAACTTGGTCGTAAGTTGCGCCCAGCGTCTCCCTCCTCGTCCGTTTTACCAGACCACATCTGACTCCCTCCTCGCAGGCGGCAGCTTTGGCGTCGTGTACAAGGCTATTGAAAAGGCAACCGGCGAGACTGTCGCGATCAAACATGTACGTTCAACACCGCCTAGTCTGCACCCGACAAGACTAACAGCGCTATAGATCGATCTCGAGTCTAGCGAAGACGATATTCAGGAGATCCAACAGGAGATCTCGGTGCTCAGCACATGCGCAAGCTCCTACGTCACTCAATATAAGGCAAGCTTCTTGCGTGGCCACAAGCTATGGATCGTCATGGAGTACCTCGGGGGAGGTTCATGCCTAGACTTGGTAAGTCTTCTGCCTCAACTATTATTGCATTGCTGTGAACTTAAGCTGACTCAATCCAGTTGAAACCAGGAAGTTTTAGCGAAGGCCATATCGCCATCATCTGCCGCGAACTCTTATTTGGCTTGGAGTACTTACATGCGGAAGGCAAGATCCACCGGGACATCAAAGCTGCGAACGTTCTCTTGTCTGAAAAAGGCAAGGTGAAGCTGGCGGACTTTGGTGTTGCTGCGCAACTCACACACATGAAGTCGCAACGAAATACATTTGTCGGCACACCCTTCTGGATGGCTCCAGAGGTCATCCAGCAGGCTGGATATGATTTCAAGGCTGACATCTGGTCCCTGGGTATCACTGCCATCGAATTCGCCCTTGGGGAACCACCGCATGCGAATACACACCCGATGAAGGTCTTGTTCCAAATTCCGAAGAACCCTCCCCCAAGGCTTGAGGGTAAGTTCAGCAAAGAGTTCAAAGATTTCATCGCACAATGCCTCGTCAAGGATCCCGACCACAGACCGACGGCGAGAGAGCTACTCAAGCATCGCTTTGTCCGATCGGCTGGGAAGGTGGAAGCTCTCCAAGAGTTGATCCACAAGAAACAGATGACAGACGCCAAGGCCGACCGCATCAAGCTCCCAGTCTTCTACCAGGAAACTCTTCACAACATCTCCCCTAAGGATGAGTCTTGTGAATGGGTCTTCGATACAGTAAAGTCCGTCGCACTACCCAGAAGGGGGACGGTCAAATCGCGAAAGCCGTCGTCTGCCTTTACAGTCGAGGATGCTATGCGCAAACTCGATGTCAAAGATGGTCCTCTTCAGCCGTCTACTCCTGGAACTGTCAGAAGATCTACTGTCCGGCGTCAACCCTCTGCTGCACAGCAAAACTCAGTGCGGCGGGTATCCAACGGCTCGCCGCGGGCATCCATTGCGCCGAAGCGGCCGTTGCAGCCCGACTTGTCATTCGGAAATTCGGGTTCCACCATGCGACTATTCCGTCGCGTGCCTTCCGACAGCTCCACCTCATCGGGGCAGCTGAGCGGCAATTCAGAATTTCAAACAAATGAAAACCGCCCACCGCCGACCTCCTTCTCGACCCCCGTTGAACCCAACAGCAAAGAGGCGCTGCTGGGCCGTCGGCTCTACAACAAGGCTCTTGAACCTTGCCTTGACGAGTTACATGCTCAGACTGCTTCCTCGGCCAAAAGAGAGGCCTTGGCACGCCTCTCGGATGCATTTGCGCTTCTGGACTCGGTTGACCCGGAAGGGTCCTATCACTTTCTCCGTGGCCTTGTATCCACGGTGGCTCAGGATGGAAAGCTGAGCAACGCGTTTTTGGGCACCCAACAACAACAGCAGCAGCAGCAGCAGCAGCAGGCCAAGACGCCGTCAGATGGTACTCCACAGGGCACCGTTGTGATCAAGAGCCGTCTCCCACCACCTGCCATGGGAGGCCTACAGAGTCCGAGCAAGCTTATCCTAAGCCAGGAAAATCCTCACTTGGCAAGCCATCGTCGTCGAAAGAGTGTGGCACCAGATACACCCTCGACTGGGGGAAGATCCCCAGAGAAGGAACAACGTGACCGCGAAAAGCTGGCACTCGAGGCCAAGTTCCCTGGCCGCCAGGTCGTCCCCGGAATGGAGCACTGTAAAGCATTATCAGATCTCCTGTACGCGCGGTGGACCGATGGGTTGCGTGCTCGTTGGGGCTCGGTTGCTGGAGCGTGAGCTTCGGCCCAGGATGTAAAATTAGTTTGTGTGGTTGAGCCATCCTTGAAAATCTTTGGGTAAAGGTTGGATGTGGTAGAGAGAAGGCTATTGAGATGAGTCGCCGGATGGTGGCTTGGATGGCTAGGTGCCCTTTTGGGGTGGTAATGCCCTGGGTATTGGAGGGTGAGGGGTCGAGGCAGTTTTGCATGGTCAGGTGGTGTCAACAACGATATTTACGAAGATCTGACGGCCTTGTTCATCTGGTTTTGCTGTGCAATTATACCATTGTTGCTCGACAGGCTTGGTCTGGGTCAGGTCTGCATTTTCACAGGAGTTGTTTGTACTATTTGGCTTTTTTGGCGACTGGATGGAACTTGATTGGGTTTTTCTTAGAATAGACAAAGAAGACATGGAACCCTATACTCTTACATTATTATACCGCGCCCCTTTCAAACATCCAGGGGAGTTTGTAAGCCCAATGACTGCAGCGTGTGCTTCTTGCCGAAGTGGCTCCACAGAACCTCGGCCACCCTAATCCACAACTACTCTGGATAAAACATCAACTGCGTCGATACTTCGTACCTTGCTGCCAATCATCTGGGCTCTATTTATTATGTCTGCTGCGAAGTAGATATTTCGGCGAGCACCACGATGCGGCTGTCATCTTCATTCATGTTCCTTCATTCCTGTGCCGATGGCTGGCTAAGAGACAGCTTAATTCGCCAATTCATAAAGTCATCTGTCATGATGTTGCCGTGTCCTACCTCCTCAACCTGAAACACTTCGATGTGTTGTGACCTGGGACGCCGGCGTATCTTCCAAACACCTTCATCGTTGATTGTTTGTCGAAGCCCTGGGAGAATTAGTATGCGATATGGAACTCGTTGATATCTTCAACCGGCCTCGGGTATGATATTTACTTACAGTCCAAGAAGGCACTCGCAAAGTTGATGCAGACATTTCCGTCCCACCCGGCTCTTCCCCTCTTTTGAACGGTGGTTGGTATGTTGCCGGTCTCTAGCTCTTGTGTCTTCACAAGCATTCCATCCCGAGATCGGAAACCGACAATAATTTTAGCTAGTGAGAAATGTCAGGTAAGTACTCCCTTTTCAGGCAAACAATAGGCAACGGAATGTCCCAGGCATGGTTGCTCTGCTCTGAGATATCCAAGCTGGCCACAAAAGACCAATAGGGGGGCTAAAAGACGGTGGTTTGACATACGAACGCCCAGAAGGAACGACTGGATCCAGAATTTGAGGAGCTTCCGCTCGAAGTTGTCCATATCGCGGTCGGAACGGATCTCGGCCGAGGTCTTGAGTTCAACCCAGTTGATCGGCGCTCCTGGTGCGTCCGGTTTGGAATCCCATACTACAGCAAGGTAAGCACGCCGTCGGCCGTAGTATTTCTGAGAGCGAAAACTTACTTGCATCCACCTCACCGCCGAGGCAAACTGTTCTGTGGTAGATATCAGCCAATATTCTCCGTTTTGTGATATGCCTTTGTGTCTGAGGAGGAGCGACTGTCTCAGAACTCCCGAGGCAGGATGGGGGAAATCTCCTCTCAAGTTGAGCACTCACGACTTTCCGAGACCAGTTCGGACAACTGAGCAGTATTGTTCCTTATTGTTGACGATCTCGTTGTCACGGCCCTCGATATACTCTCGCGATGTGTCGCCCCAGGGGGCTGGCATAGTGGAGAGAGTTTCGAACTTATAACCTGATGGGAAAGCATTCAGCATGAGCTCTGATGCACGCAGAATCAAAGAGTGACAAGTACCCCAAAATGACATGACCTCTTGTGGTATTGGGCCTTTCCACGGTTGGCTGTCCTGCTCTCTTCTCGAGGCCTGCTTGTATTGATGATTTTCTTCGATGAAGCTTGTTGTTTCCGTGTCAGCAAGGGCGGACGGTCTAGCCGGGTACTTCGCTGCCATCCTGTGTGTTATGCTTACATGCAGTCCTTCAAGCCACGTTAGCTCAACAGATCAGGGAAGTAAGTTCAGACTAAAAGCGCACTCTGTATAGGGTAGCATTCATCTCAAATCTGTGTTGTACCGTTTAGTCGTGCTCGAATGACAGTTAAAACCACGTATTCGGGCCTCATACCCGTCACGGTCATCAAACGGCGTAGCCATGATCTTCTCGGTATGTCAGCATCAATGCATTTACTAGCTGTTCACAAGACACTGACCTTGGTTAGCATGCCCCGCCACGTGACGATATGGGCATCAATGGCCTTGCCGGTTTCTTTCTCGTGGCTGGCGATTGTCTCCAACAAGCTGTCGAGGTGTTCATCCGCACTATCGTCATGCTTCACAAAGGTCTCAAAACCTTTGGATAAGTCGGCCCCCAGTTGTGGAGGGTAGTACCACTTGAGGGATGAATCCCCAAGGCGGAACTTGTGGTTCTCATCGTAAGAGAAGCATGCGAACTCCTTGGGGCGCTTGACAGGTTCGCTGTCGCCCGCGAAGCGCTCCACCGGTTGTATTGGAAACGTTGCTGTCATGGTGACATTCTTTGCGAACAGTTGGGGCTGCGAAGCGGGGTGGTTCGTGAAATTCCTAGTGAGTTGGTTCAGCCCTCCTCCAAGTTTTCCAGTTACGTATGAATGAATGAATAAAAGGAGGCTCATTGAATGAACGATGATCCACAACGGGGAAGCGCAATTGGATGGAGGAGCTTATTCAAGCCTCCCGTCAAAAGTGGGTCAATGCCCTGCAGGTCTGGGGGGATGCCCCACTGAGAAATACCCCTGCTGCAGCGTAAACGCATCGGCCACTCAACCCATCACGGTCTGTTCTAAGCATTGGCGGCATCGCAACGAGACTCTCAGCCTCTTTCGACCCTACAGCCAATTGACCGTGTCGCGACTCGAAAACCCTGAAGCACATCTCTCATACTGGCGACTCCGGAATCGTATACTATCGCACGCTGAAAACACTGGAGATTGTAGCCATCGGATTCGGGACAATGAAACATCATCCCTCCGCCCGGTAGTCTCCCCCCAAACAGCGAAACACAATGTCGAACCGGTACAATCAGTCGTACCGCAACGGCAGCTATGGTGGTCTCGGCCGTCCAGACGAGGACTATGATCCGTTTGGCGAGGGGTATGGCAGCGACCGCTTTTCGCCGCCACAACAATCGAACCCGCGGCCTCAACCCGCCATCCGAAATGCGCCGCCACCGCGGTCTGCCCAGCGTGGATACGAGTCAAATGCCGAGCGCCAGATCACCAAAGTGCTGGAGCTGATCAAGAAAGAATGGCCGGCAATGTGCGAGCAAGACTGCGTGCCGGTTCAGCTGGCACTGCAGCTGTTGGATAGCAGCTCCGTCGGCCGTGCCCACGACTACCGTAACTTCCAGAAGACGCACAAGTTCCTCCAGGACTCCCTCAAGAATATAGTCCACGATTACCACCAAGGCTTCAACAGCTCGATAGGCACCTTCCACAAGATCCAGGGTAGCATACAGGCATCGCAGAAGAAGGTGCGCTCGCTGAAGGACTCACTCGCTACGTCGAAGACAGCCCTATGCACGACGGACCCCGAGCTGAAGAAGCTTCACGCGACATCCCGGATGTATGACGATGTCCTGCAGACACTGAACGAACTCGATGATCTGCGGTCCGTGCCAGACCAGCTAGAAGCCAGGATCTCGGCGAAGCGTTTCTTGACAGCCGTCGAGGTACTGCAGAATGCCCTGCGCAAGTTGAGGAAACCCGAGCTGGATAATATAGGGGCCTTGAGCGACCTGCGGAGCTACCTAGCCAACCAGGAGACCGCCTTGATGGACATCCTGGTTGAGGAGTTGCATGATCATCTCTATCTCAAATCACCTTATTGCCAAGAGCGGTGGCAGAACCTTTCGAAACACCACAGTACTTCTGACGGCAATTTTGGCGATTCTCCTGCCGTGGCGCCATTTTACGCAGTCCTGGACTCTATTGACTGGGAACACTCGGCTGCTGAAGATCCCCAAAAGAACCCGGAGGCGGACACGTTTTCGTACGTCACACTCGTCGTTGAGGCCCTAAACAAACTGGGGAGACTGGAGGCGGCTGTGGATCTGCTTAAACAGCGTCTCCCTGTAGAATTGTTTGCGGTTGTCAATGAGACAATCAACGACGTTGATCAGAAGCACCCCAGCTCGTTACGAGGTGGTTCCTCTGGTACAAATGGACTTCACATGTACAGTTCCCGCGAGACCCGTTTGAGGGCAGATGTCATCTACGACCTGCTATGGACGCTTTACGGCAAGTTTGAGGCCATTGCGGAGGGTCATCGTGTATTCCATGAGTCCATCAAAGCTTTAATCCGACGCGAGGGGGCGGGCAATAACAGTGCTCTCCTCGGGAGTTTTAAGGAGCTTTGGAATCTTTACCAGAACGAAATTCGGTCTCTCCTGCACAACTATGTCACAACCGACGCAGACGTTTATCAATTTAGCTCGTCACCAAGGACAGGTGTGGGACTAGATGGAAAGCCAGACCTCGCGCGGGATCACCTTTTCAAGTTCGCCGAAGCCGATGCTAAGTCGGTGGAAATGGCAACAGAGTATGACGCTCTGGATAGCATCATCAGAGCATCGGTGCCGGGCTTGACGTCTGGCTCTCGCAAGGATAACAAAAAGGGATCGCTAATTGTGCCGCGGTCCGAGCCTGTGACTGCCCGGAAAAGTGCAGTGCCAAGTTATGGCAACAGCCAGCAGAACAACGGGACATATAAGTCACTGGTGGAGCCCAGTGTCTTCAATATGAGCCTCCTTCTACCGCCAACCCTGGTTTTCCTTCAGCGTCTGAAAAATATAGTCCCGCCTGGGTCCGATCTAGCGACAAGCACACTCACTTCCTTCCTCGACAACTTCCTTGTCAATGTTTTCCAGCCCCAGCTGGACGAGACTCTCGGCAAGCTGAGCGATACTGTATTCGGGGAGGCAGATGCCTTCCAGCAGGATGCAGAATGGAGCCAGGTTGCGAGACGCCCCATTTTCAAGGGTACCACAGCATTTTTCACGGTCGTCACGGCCTTTTGCCGTATGCTTGGGACAATCCCTCACGATCAGGCCCTAAGCGCCCTCATTATAACTCAAATGATGAGGTATTACGACAGATGCTTCAGTTGGTATAAGGCTCTGGTAACAAAAACGCAAGAGGGTGCCGCCGTCCAGGCTCTACGAGCGTCAGCTGTGATGTCGCTTGAACCAAGCGAAATCCATGAGACTATGCAGAAGCTATGGAAGTCGGAGACTCTTGACATTTCACTTCTCGAAGAGGAGGCAAATCTCCTCATAGCGAGGACTAACGAACGGAAGCTTGACGTTAGTGATATCATTCAAGATCGCGATACCATACAATCCCTCTGCCTGCTTTATACTAGCATGAAGTGGTTGTCGGTCAAGGTACTCGGGATGCGCCACATCACACGAAACGATACCGACTCGTCAAGGGCGAGCCTCCCGAAGCCGGAGAAAAAGCGCTGGACGCTGCTAAACGATCCAAGTAAGGCTGGGTCGGAGGAGGGTCCCGTATATCTCCCCATGACCGAAGAAACCGTCCAGTAAGTCATGCAGTGCTCACCCAACAAGCATACCCTGCTCACACGTCGAATTGTAGGCAATTCGACAGTATACTCTCATCATATGAAGAACTTGCTGCCACTGCCCTTCGCACGCTGCACATGGAGGCTCGCTGCCGCATTGTGCAATCGTTACAGACGGCGCTCTCTGCCGAAACGGCCCCATATCTCCTCGACCAAGAGGTAAACGAACCAGACCCGCAGATCCTCTCCCTCAATGCCGAGATGGTGGTGTACGATGAGACCACAACACGCTTTTTGCGGGAGCGTGAAGTCGCGTTCGTGCGTACCGGTTTGGGCCTTCTGATCAACAGCTACCTGATCCGCAATGCACTCATGGTGGCACCCATGAACGCCCGCGGCTGCGGCCGTATGCAACTCAACATCCTAGTGCTGCAGCAGAACCTGAAGAACATTGAGGAGGGTGTTGACTTGGTGCGAGCGGCAAACTACTTTGAGCTGTTTGACCGCGGACCGGACGCCATCGTAGACAAGGCAAAGGAGGACGCCGCGGTGATGGACAGCGACGAGGCACAAGAGGGAGCGGCGAAGGATAACAATAAGTTTACCTATGACGAACTCAAGGCGCTCATGGAGCTCTGCTACAGCGAGCAACTTGCGGATCCGGAGAGGGGTGTTGCGTCTGCTGCGAAGAGGCAGATGGCGGATAAACTGCTCAACTTGAGCGAGTATATGTGGCAGTCATAGGAGGAGGTGTGTGTTGTGTATAATGAGACAAAAAAAAGCCGAAGAAGTTCTAGAAAGCATGGCGTTCTCCCTCGGATCGGGCTTATATGGGGTTAGAAGAGGTGTTGCGTCTGTGTTGGAGGCCGTTCCTGGTCTGGGAATGGGCTGTGGTAGAGAAACCATAAGGGGCGGTTCAATGTTATTGTTTCTGGCGTGTCGTTCATGAATCTGGACGTTGAATGACTCTCAAAACCACAGCCATGGTGAGGCCCTCTCACCGTGGCGGCTTCCGGTAATAACCTGGAGGCGCTCACACAATGCGCTCCCCATGCAGCCTCAGGTGACACAATATCGACAAACTCGTATCGGCGGGAATTATCCAGAGGGACAGTTTTGGTTATGCCCCCGCTTACCGGGGAATGCAGTTGTACGGACCCTGCATTCTAGTGTCATCTCACCACAGGAAGGATTATGGTGGTCAGCAGCTCCGGCCAGTCTTTCATAATAATCAGAGCGGCATCATTTACCGACAGTCCATTCTAGGTAGGTATGCAGACTCTCGCGGGGGTTAGAAAATGCGCAGGTAAAGGAACCATCAAGCGGGCGGTTACGCAAGTGTGGTGGCTTCATGGCGTTCATAGCGATCGAGTAGAACAAAGGGGCGAATTTTCGAGCGGGTGAGGGCGGCAACTCGGGAGCAAACCTCCGTCTTCAAACAATCGCACTGCGTTGGGAAACGGAACACACAGAGCAAAGCGTGTAAAGCAAGTTGCGGGATGGGGTGATCACTGGCGATCGAGTGGCTCAGAGACGGAAGCTGCGCACTGCGCGCCACAGGAGCAACCTCCTCTGCAACCAGGAAACTCAGCGGTCGGGCGCGGAGCAAGCGCGAATCGTGGAAGGCTTGCGACGATCCCCGTGGTGGGCACGGAGCCGCCAGTGGGTGCCAGCGGCGGGTGGGTGCGGGGTGGTGACGGCAGGATACTTTCCCGCCACTGCGCTACAGCGGGCTGCGAGGAGGTGTTATCAATTGGAGATAGGTGTAGGCAGCACGGGAGGTACGGGCTGACATTGAGTAACTGAGAGACGGGATGGACGAGTTGAAGTAGGCAGAGTGTTTGTCTCCGGCTTGTCAACCAAATTGAGTTTGCAGAAAGACCACTTGCATGTTTGTCATCTGTCTGCGAGGCAAGCGCCGGTTCAAGGTCAGGTCCCTGATGCGAAATCCCAAGTACCTTGGGTGTTAGGGACGTTATATTTTCTGGCAATAAGCTTTGCGGTGTTGGTCAGAACTTTACTTGGTAGCACGGCGATACTTACCAGATCAGATCTTGTGGGAGTCAAAGCTGAGCGCCACCATGCTAGGCTGCGTATTTGGAAACGGGAACAGAGATAAGGGGAATGAACAACGTCAGCAAGCAGTGAGATGCTGGAATCTAGGGGCTCAGCGTTGAAAGTAAGACTCCGGTTTCTTCGCAGCCTCCTGTGGTCTTGCATGCGGCTGTCTATTGGATAGGACGGCACCAAACTCGTGAGCGTCTTCGAGAAGACGCGTGACCATCTCCGGCCATCAGCATCCAATTGACTGGGCTTCATAAACACATTTGGAGAAAGGAGGTGGGTAATCCGGGCCCCCCATTGGGTTTTTAGTCAGGGGGGGAGCGAGATGGTTAATCCACACCGAAATCCACATGAAAGGTCTTCAAAAGGGGCAACCAGGAACGATGTGCTGGCAGGAGGAGAGTGACGTTGTTCCACGGGTGACCAAGGATATGGCCGTCGTAAAACCTGGCTAGGGACGAAATTGTGATGTAGAGAAGGACATTGTCTGTCGCTGTTTAATTGAGGGATGCGGGAGTATCGAGGCAACGATATGAAGTCATGCTGCCAGACCGTTTCGGATCTGTGGCCACGGTCTCCGTCGCAATAAGAATGTGTCGTGTCCAATGAAACACCACAACAAATATCAATGGCCAGTCTAGACCGCTGAGTAGACCCCAGGCGTCTGGTTATCTGGCACCCCGCCCCACGTCAACGCGTGCGATGTGGGAACGCCTCACCCCCTTCCATTAAAATGCTGTGGTAAGGCCTGCCAGCACTTTTACAGCGCTACATTGGCCAGTGCCCATCTCCTGGACCACGGCAGAAAGCCAACCTTAAGAAATTACCTGCCGAGTCCTCCACTTCAGTTCCCTTTCCAACTTCTTCATCGTCAATGCCATGTGTCGCTCGTTTTGTTATCTCTTTTAAGTGATTCCCGTGGTCGTTGTCTGGACGAGTCGGTCGCCGCAGTCTGCATCGGACGCATGACGTGAGAATCCGTCGCATCCACCGTCGCCTGTCACCCGTCGCTTGCCGCCTGTCAAAAGCTGTCGGGGCCGACGTTGGCTCCGTCCCTAGGCGTTCCGTGCAGTCTTTTCATCGCCGAAAGGAGTTCTAGTTCGGGCCCAGCACTAGGTACCACTACTTCGTGCGCCACTGCAGGACCCAGATTCCACACCCCAAACGTAAACAGGCACGGCCACCAATCAAGGGGTTGATCCAGAGTGAAAGCGAGGAAGCATTCTTCCATCATCGTCGCGTTTGTTTCCGCCTTGACGCAAATCATCGCACTCAACCGACCCTTCGAGCGAGCATTCGAGCCGTCATATTTCGAGACTCACCCACAGCTGTCTCAACCAGCGCCAATCGCCCAGCGCGCTTCGACTGGCCGCCTCTGAAATCCGGGCTCCCCTTTCTTCCTCCCGATCCGGACCGCCACAATTCCTCCGTGCTCTTGAATATTCAACACCTGACGTCCCGACGGGCGTCACGATTGATTTCTCAAGATGTCTTCGTCGTATGTCAAGCCCTGACTGCTCTATCTGTTCCTGGCTCGCCTGGTACCGCTTTGCACTCGTACTGACGATCGTGAACCTGCAGAATCGGATCCGCCTTCCGCTCGTTGTGGCACACAATGACCAGCTATGACAGACGTCAGTTTGCCCTCTTTCAAGGTTTCCTCCACCTCCCACTGACAAGACTGTGACAGATTCTACATACGATTCGCCTTACAGAACCGGACGCCATGTGCCTCTCGACCGCCACGGTGGCCTCACATCTATTGTAACTGCTTCGGAATCCCGCGCCGACGTCACTTCTACCTACCACGACGACAACAGGCGCTCATCCCTCGGCTTCGATGGCGCTTCAAACAGCACTCCACTGAGTCCTACCAGGCCTTATTCCCCGGGTATGCGATCTCTCGATCAAAGACAGTCCGGCGGCGCAAACGACGGCTTCGAAACGCAAAGTCCAGCCGGGGAAATACCCATGCAGTCTTTCCAAGACGGCCTCCCTCCGGCACCGCCTGCCAAGAGCTCTTGGGCAAAGATTGATAGTTGGGCTGAGGACAACTATCCTGAGCTTTTCGACCAGCTCTGCGAGGGCTGCACAGTCAACGACCTTAACGAGCTCGAGCACCAGCTTGATTGCTCTCTTCCTCAGGATGTCCGGGACTCTCTAGCAATCCACGATGGACAAGAAAGGGGCGGTAACCCCACTGGCATCATCTTTGGGTCGATGCTTCTTGATTGCGAGGAAATCGTTCAGGAATGGGATAACTGGCGTAAGGTCAACAGGGAGTTCCTGCACGAAGCTTCCATTGCAAGGCCTCCCCCGCCTTCAAAAGCTATGGGGGGAAGCAGCAGTAGCCAGGCCTCTTCATCGAAGCCTGCCGCCAGCCCCAGCCCAGGACCAAACTCCCGCAATCCGAACTGGCGACAGGACCTATTATCGCGCCAAGACTCTGTCCCCCCTGGCGCGATTCAAAGGGCATACGCGCATCCCGCTTGGATCCCTCTCGTCCGTGACTGGGGTGGCAACAACCTGGCGGTGGATCTGGCGCCCGGTCCTAAGGGTGTCTGGGGCCAGATCGTCCTCTTTGGCCGGGATTACGATACCAAGTACGTGGTCGCTCGGTCATGGTCCTCTTTTCTAGCGATCGTCGCAGACGACCTCGGCAGCGGGAGGTGGTTTGTGGAAGAGGATAGTGGTGAGCTCAAACTGCGGGAGTTTAAGAAGACTCGTGTTGAACCGGGGTATTTCGACATTTTGAGATGGAGAATGGACCAGAAGTTCGGCCGTACGGCCAACAAGAGGAGGTCCAACGCTCCGGGAACCGCTTCACCCAGCGGATCCGCCTCTCCTTACACCAGTCCCACGGATCCGAATGAGGTTGCCCGAGGCCGATCGATGCAACGTATCAGCAACATCTCGCCAATGCCCAGCCCGATTAGGCCAGGGTACGGAAAGCCGAGTCCATTGGCTCGTGTGGCGGAGGCGGAGGAAGCACATGCGCCATTGGTGATCAACACTTCCAATCTTGTCAAACCTCCAAAGTTGGTCGAGGTTGATACCCCACGGCCGAGCGGGGAGGGGAACAAAGAAAATATCTCAGCTCCAAGGCTCGCGGCTTTGACCAACGGCGCGACGGCAGTATCCGAGGTCGCGCCAGAACCGCAGACAAACGGGCAGACAAATGGCCAGGCCAATGGCAAACTACCTGTCGTCATTGAAGACACGATGAAGACGATCGAGATCTGAAGATGCATGCAGCAAATGACGAGTGACGGACGACCCGGGACCTTGGGGCTAGACATGGAGATGGCGTTTCGGACAACTTCATACTCGAGCTATTAAAGCTCTTTCGCTTTCATAACACAGCATTCAGCATATTCTTCGCGGCGGCGTCATCCTCGGATATTTTACTCGTCACCCTAATGGATAGCTTACATGAGGGCTTCTCACTCTCCATTGTTAGAGAAGATGGTCTAGCATCCAACTATTTTTAATCAACAACGGCATTGGTGAGGCCATATTATATACTGTAACAATACGATCTGCCTGTTTACCATATGGGTTCCTTCGGTGCGGAAAGCTTCCCCCTGTGTCTTGATGCCTTTTTTCTCGGCTCGCGGGGTCTCTTTGATGGACAACCTGGGGGAAAGAATTCGGGTCTGTCGCATGGCAATTTGATATTCGGCATTTGAAAGCTCCGTGAGCGATGGCCGTCTGTTTTCGGCATTGTACCTTACATTCACTAGATGCTCTGTGCCATGTCTAACTGAGATTCCCTCGAGCAGCAGAGGATCAGAAGCCAAACATAAAAACACCGAGAAGCATTTGCCATTGAGAACGAAACTGTAATAGTAACACCTTGACTTACAAGTGATGCCGAGAGTCACGTGCGCCAGAGTGGGGTGCCAGCCTTGGCAATCCCAGCTCCCCGTTGGCGCGGTAGGCGGCGGCTGTAGAGTGGGTTCGTGCGCTTCCGACGTCGTCATCCCGATGACCATCATCAACCGCAACGCCAGCCTAGCTACCTACCGATTCTCATTATCATACTTCTTCTCTTCTGGACAGCGAAACCATTCCGCAGACGACAACCCTCTGTTACTCTACCCGCTTGTCCACACGATAACCAGCCCGACCGACCGACGGACTACCCGTCCCATTTGACGGTCCGCGATTCACCGATTGATCAATCGCAGGCTCGTTTCGTCGACCGGGAGTCGCGGCAGGTTCTCATATCATCACATCGCCCGGAACAGAAAGGCCCGCAATGGAGGAGGAGCGTCTGTGGAAGTTCAAGAAGCCGGAATGGCTCAACAGTGCGTGGGCGCGCAACGCGGGGGTCTACGGCGCCGGCGGCTTGGTATGTGCGATGCGGGCTACTGTCGCCCATCATCCGGGATTCCGGGACTCTATGTCTCGCTCATCTATTCGATGGCGATGGACGATTGCTGCTTTGGGACTGCCTTCTTCTGAGATGCGATGCTGACTGTGGTGTGTGCGTGGCAGTTCTCGGCTGCGTTCTATGTCCTTCTCGATAGCGCCGTCTGGTCAAAGTCGGCAGCCAACTCAAGCAGTGTTCATATCACTTTTGTCGACTGGCTGCCTTTTATCTTCAGCACCCTCGGCATGCTCATCATCAACAGCGTGGAGAAGGCACGTCTGTCGTCGGACAGCTTTAGCTACTCTGGGTCTGGCGTCGCCTGGAAGGCTCGCGTAGTGCTCTTCCTTGGCTTCGCGGCTTTGGCTGGTGGTATGGCTGGTGGCGTGACGGTATTTGTGCTCAAGTTTGTGGTGCCAAACGTGGCGTGGCCCGCGATGAATATGGGCGTTGAGAATGTGGTTGCGAATGCACTGGTGGGGTTGAGGTGAGTTGAACCCTGTGGTTTTGCGCAGTTTTCTGGGCGTCGTGTGCTGATACTATTTCTAGCACGGTTGTGCTGTGGGTGAGCCAGAATATCGAGGATGAGTACGCCTACAATCTCGCCCTATGATGAAACCCCGCCACAGGGGTTGGTGGTTACTACCTATGGGCGTTAATATGTCACCAGCGACGAGGGAGCGATGAGCCGTTTAATGGGCTAGCTCCCGTCCAACGGCGTACGCTCGACTTGTCAACACGACAGGAAGGGCGGCGGACTCAGGGGTTGTCGATGGATCCTTGCTTTTCTTTTATGCCAAACTGATTTTGGGCATGTCTCATTTTTGGGCGGAACGGAGCGTGTCAATGACCTTGGAAAGGGCATTCTGTATCATATCTGATGAGTGGTCCAGAACTGAGTTTGAACGGTAGCGGCAATCTCGTGTGACTTGGCCTCGTCGTCCATTGTATCCATGGTGGGTTCGTATCCAAACCATTCTTCTAGACGTTCCATCAAGGTTATGATCTCCGGAGTCTGATCCGCGGGCAGAACGTAGCAGGATTACGTAGCAGTTTGCAATGCCTATACGCGTTTGAGGTCAAGACTCGACATCAACTATTCGACGAGCTGGCATGAAACATGTCGTCGTTATCATCGCCCTTATCAATGTTACGAATCTAAGATGAGATCTCGCGTCTACGTTGGATTTACTACCCTTCGGGTAACTACTGCACTTGTACACCCGAGGCCAGAGAAGCGAATCAATCCCAGCGAAGCAAGGCCAGCATTGTGATGTCTTTGACCAGCACAGTTGGTACGAACCAAGGTAGCGACACGTTAGGGCTCCCACGTACCTGAAGAGATATGGGTTCAATGAATACCTCGTTGTAAATGGACCTTACCTACCTTCCTTACATGAGATGATAACGGCTGAAGGTCTCATAATCTAAACGACCTCGGGTACCTTATGGCACACCGGATATTCAAAATCCTTTTAAACTACCAGTCACACGACCGTACCCATAAAGTATAACCTAGGTAAAATATAACTGACTTCCCTCCTCTCCTTCATCCTAAGGGCAAGTAGTCAGTTGACTCAAGTGATCGGCTTGCCATTATCGCACGCGTCCTATCTGGACCCATAAATACAAAGCCATGGCTTGACCCTTGGGACAAAGTTATACTTCCCTGGATTCGCCGTGAGACATGGGCAGTTGTGCTACGGGAGAGAATGCCCACACGCACGTTGGAACTTCAAGTTCGCCTGATAGAGATCTCAGGGGCAAGAAACCCCGCCCCAACAAAGCAACCAATATTTTGGCTTCAAACTTGTGGTTTACGAAAACGACTGACTGCGCTGGGGCGGGTAGGGCAACAAAAAAGCAAAATTTAAAAAAGGAATGGGGACATACAACACCAAGGATTCGCTGGTCATCACCGACCCAACTACTAGTTTGGCCCTTACTGGTTTATCGATGGGAGAGCGGACGGGATCCCGAGTTCTCCAATGGGTATGGTCGTATGTGAATACTCTCTGCCGCTGTTGCGCTCCATCCGACCGTCTGAGGGGGTCGCCAGGGAAGGTAATCCTCTCGAGGGCGGACCTACTTGAGGGATCGGGGATGCTGTCAAGCCCATGCCTGACCAGAGGCCCAAGTGACCATCAAGTCATGCAGTATGAGCCAGTCATGGCATCAGCTTCGCTCCTAAGGGGGAACTGATGTCAACTCATTGGGGGGTATACAAGCCACTTGGGTGGAGAGATATTTCCGTTCCATGATTCTGTGTAGAATTCCAATGTCACATTGGTCTTCTCAGCCATATTTCGCGGAGTAGCCGAGAAGGCACTGTAGTTCAAGCCTTTCTCTCGTCGGCCGATAACACAGATCGGAGACATCCGGGTGGTTGCTTACGATTTGGCGCGATCCACGCTCAGCTGAGATCAAACTGCGCCGAAAATTCTCGGCCATTGGGAGAAACGGGCAATGGATATCGGGGCTGGCTGAAACTCACCACGCCGGCCATGTCCCAATCAAATATCCGCGTCAGGTTGATGCCGAAGAGGAAGACGACCAGCAGCTTTACGGGGTTTATCTGCTTACGTCGTACAACTACAACGGCACTCATGTGTCACATGAAACTGAGAACAGGCGGTTGGGAATGAACCGGGAGGTTGTTTTGTACGTCACGGGTTAGATATGATCCGTGGCCGGGAAAGGCGGTACTTCGCTGGTCAAGGAGAAGTCCGCGAGCTCGAGGACCAATCCGCGGGTATTGCGTTTCACCTGCAGGAAACGTCCCTTTTTACTTCTCCGGGCGAAGTGAGGCTGGAGCGCCAAAACAGTCCCCATCCAGAGGTCGGGCAGGTAGACCATGTTGCACAATGCAAGAGGCTTACAGGGTGAAGTAGCAGAAATAGACAGCATGGCAAGCTTGTTAGATGAAGCGGTGGTGCCCAAGTCTGTGATATGGCTAGATCTGCGTGTGGTCGTAGGGCACCACCCTGCTTGTATCGTGAAGGAGGCCAAGAATGTTTAGATGCTAGATGTAGTGCTCCAGCGAAGTTGACTTTGGCCCGCATATGCGCGCATGCCAGTCAGCCTGTCTCGGGCTTTCAAGCAGGACAGGTGGACCATGCGTAGAACCTGGTCTTGAGCTGGCATCACTCAAGGGAGGCGGGTGGCCTGCAAGTCGACGAAAAGGGGCATGTCTGCCAAGGGCACTTGCTCCTGACTGGACAACATGGTGCACATCCATCTGCATGCAGGTCTTAGGGAATCCACAGAGATGTGGCCAAATAAGAGATGATCAACTTTGTCCGCGTCCAAAACCGTCGTTCGACTGCAACCGTTGCGCTGGATAGATAAGGGAGCGGAAGGGAAGTGCCGTCAAGAGCTTCTACGGCAACGATGACGATGCTGATCAACCTACGCAATAGGGGGGCGGTGGGTCGCACTACCGGTTTTGGCTGGAATAAAGCACCACTCAGTCATGTTCATGTTTACCCTGTACTGCAGAGGATCCCGCTGACTGGGATGGGAGATGGAGCAGCGATGGGGGGAGGGGAGCTACCCCGCGGTCCAAAGGAGAGAAAACAGCTCGCTCCGTGCGGATCGTCGTTGCTGTGAAACAGGTACTGGCTTCCCAGAGGGCCATCAGTGCAGGTTGAGAGAGAGGGGTAATTTGGTGTTGTCAATGGGATAGGTTGTTGAGAAAGTTACATTGAGCAGCATCGTGGGGCTAGTGAGTTCCATGATCGGTTGAGGGCTTCGGGCTAACGATGTGAAAGGAAGTTACCTTTTTGAGAATCCCTCTTGCGAGTCTAGACATATGACCCAAGCTCCTGTTCTATCCCGCCCGCCGTGGCCGTTCAAGACTAATGCGTGTTTGAAAACAACTAAGGTGTTCGTGCATGTCATTTACGGGTCCGCTGTTGGTGAGATGCCCTGGTGAGATGCCTTCGCGCTGAGCCCAGCACGATGCTCAACTGTGCCTCCACGTGCTTTCAGCGAGGCATGGGAGTTGCTGTTGAAGCCGGCGAGCATCGCAAGCCACAAGAGACGCCCTCGGGCTTTCGGTAGATCGAGATGGTCGACGCCAGCGCCTGATAGGTGTCCTGACTCCTCTCACAGCTTGTTTCCCCTTCAATGGCTCGGATGACGCAGGCAAAAAGATAACTGTGAGGCTTATCTTCTACCTTAACTGTATCCATTAGACAGGGAAACCGAAGAGGAGAGTCTGATCTAGCATTCAAGGGTAATTGTAAAAGTGCTGCACGGGTGTATGCATGACTGGGAAGCAACGTAGGAGCGCCTGTTCCTCTGTATTTCGCTGCTGGAGTCGGGACCATATCCTCTTGCTTAGATCCTGTACCCTTTCAAAGGGACGGTATCTGAACTCGTCGAGCGTCATGAGCAGCGGCGATAATTAGCCGTTGCATTCTACTGCTGCAACCTCTTATTAACGACCCATTCACAACCCCTGCACCTTGGCGGCAGGAATGCCACTCAACTGATTGACTCGGCCGTCTTCAGGCGTCGTAGAATTGGAAGGTTCGGTTTCCGCCTCATTTTGAGAGTTCATAACTGGCGAGGGAAGTGCACACCGGTAGACATGTCCTAGCAGGCCGGGAGGGGAGGGGTACGCCTGGAGCTCTCGGTGTGGATGGCATCTCCTCCTCACCGACTCTTCGAGCGAGCCCAGCGGCCACGAAGCTCCCTTGTTTGGAAAGCAGCTGCAGCACTGGTCAGTACTAAGCACATTGCATTGCTGTGTAGATTACAATCACATGTTACACGGATTCGCGTTGGCTATATTATCACCCCTCCCACAACCTCCCCGCCAACGACATGGAACGAAAGTTCAAGATCGTGAGGCAAACCCCAGGAGTTGGATCGGCTTCACTGGTAGGCGTTTGCCAAAGGATAAACGGCAAAACGCCCGCTTGCGGTCTGTGTGCACCAAAAGAAGCCACCTGAACGGTTGCACCCACCTCAATCGGCAAGGCGGCCAGTTGCTGCACGATGCTCTGCTGGCCGGCGCCCAGACCGCTGTGCCCGCCCAGCGAGGGCTCAGAACCCCCGAAGCCTCCGAAGTTCGGGGCTTGCAAGATGTGCGGAGCTTCTCCGGGTTGTAACAGGACCCTCCGTCGATTGCGGAGCCTAGGTTATGTCGGCATATTGTCAAGAGAGGGCGCTCGAAGAGGGTTAATCGCAGGAGTGATGACTGAATACGGGGAACGAGGTTTGTGTGGATCCTTGGCCAACGGATAGTTGGAGCTCGTTGTTTGCTCTCTCTCGGTGTTTTAGGGTCCATAATTGAGCTCACGTGGCAGTGAATGGAGTTCCGAATCTTGATGTTGGTGGAAGGCGCGACCGCGAACGCGAACTCGGATGGCTGAAATTACGTACTGTGGAATGCTATAACTGGAGAGCTCAGCAAGGGATTCCTAGCTTCTGCTTTCTCGGTAGCAAGTCGGAGGTGATGGAACCTCCAAGGAAACACCAAAACACCAGCAGGGCCTTGTCCTTGACAGTTTCCGGAAACTTAGGTCTTGAGGCTCGCGGATGATACACAGTAGGTACAGCAACTGGCTCGGGTGGGGGATAGCGTCTCTCATACCGGCAACAGGTGGGGATCCTTTATTCGCCAATGCCCGTAACCGGGATCCAGCGAGCCCGCCTAAATCGTCGCCGAGTCAAGATGCTGTCCGCCGCCGTCCGCTGCCATCTCAGGCCCGCCCCTATCTTTTCTCGCGATGGAAGCCCATGATTGACAGTTACCGGCGGATGGGTTCGGGGCCCAGCCACAGATCTACCTGGTCCTGCCGGTTTGCTAGCGTGGTTAAAAGGGTCATGAGACCTCGTTTGGACGCAGGAAAGGCTCCACGGCCCACTCAGCGCCGAGACTGCAATGGAGAACCACCGCTGCAGACTGCGCAGCACAGAGCAAAGAACGCTGTCAGGCATCATGGAACCACCCATGCACTGCGTTCTCCTGTATGACTCCTTACAGGCACCGCTGCCTCGAGCTGTGCCCTGAAGCGATTGGGCGCTGGTCGACCTCGATGCATGTGATCATCGTTCCGTCAGCCCCAATCAAAAGGTTCCTGCCGACAGCAGGGTACAGCGATGATGAGGGCAGTCCTGCCGGATAGTGGGCGGACCAAAGACGGCAGACGAGGAACCTCCCAGGTGGAGAGTGCGCCGAGAAGGCGGCCGAGCGGCCGGACCTCCTTCGTGGGAAGCCTCTCCGTCACGGCTCTCAGCAATATGTTTGTTTCAGATTTTTTTCAATGTTACGAGTTGGTCATTTTGGCGTCGTCTTGTGCCATTGGCCCCTCGTCAACAAGCTCTCATGACCAGCTGGTCCATCATACCCCTCAGTTCACAGGGCAGATTCAACAGGACGCACCGCACTAGATATTTGCGCTCAGGTAAATTGTCTACCCTTCAAAGACTGTGAAATCGCAACGTCGACGTCTCGGTGTGACCTGGCAACGCTCCTAGCGCCCCAGACTTACTTCTGTTTATTCTTTCTTTTTCTTTCAGATTCCCATTGGGATTGCACGCGACAACTATCGGATTCTAGTACGGGGTATCCTCCTCTGCCCCTTCTTACTTGGACTCGCCACTCACCCGCACGACACCCTCTCAAGTGACCAATTCTTCCTCCAGATTGCCCTCGCAGCTAACCCCGGCCCCTGCGGAAGCCCTTCATGCCCATCTTCCGGCTCTGCGGAACAGCCAATAGAAAGCGGTTGAACAGCCTGGATAGCTTCCCGGACACGATGAGAGTCTGCTTCACCCATACCCCCAATATTCTGACTGCAGAAACATAAACGCTCCTAGGAAAACATCGGGCGCTCGAGGCGACACTCGGGTCGAAGAGAATCGCCGGCAGTACTATTCAGGAAATGCCTGCTGGCAATAATGCCATGTAACTGACCATCGAACAACTGCCTCCCTGCGCCCGGTGCCTGCCCCGCACCACCCCCTTCCGCCAATGTTTTCGTCCTCTGCTGCCAACGCCTGGCATGCGAATCGGCGGTTTGTCAGCTTATTAGTATAGCTGCATGAGGTCACCGTGGTCGCTGTTACTTGGTCGACCCTCGAGCCTGTGAAACATCGCGAGTGTGTGTGTGTGTGGTTGCATTCGATGCCAACCGCCTACTTCCACATCTTGCTCGAAGGACTCTTGACGTATTAGCCGAATCATGATACCAACTAACCACCATATGGCTTTGGTGACCCAGCAGCTTTAGATTCCCGCGGATATATGCGAGTACCCGTCCCCCATTGTAGGCGAGCCTCCTGTGGAAAGCAGATTATCCGGAAGCCCCTTTTGTCGGGACAGCATCGACAACGGCCTCAAACGGTGTTTGGTCCATCCTTTTTGGTGGGGCCCCAATGTGGGTTTGGCTCGCCCAAGACAATCTCAGGACAAGCGCTGGCGATACATCGAGCGGCTCGGGAAGCTACATGCCATTGAGCCTTGCCTCCATTGGAACCCTGCCTGCTTGAAGGCCACTCCTATAGGCCGCATGCGCCTGAAGATGGGCTGCGAATTTGGGTATTCACGCACACGCCAAGCGGGGGGCATTCTCTTCACGACATTGTGAGCTTTTCTGGAGAACTAAATATATACCGTAAGTGCTGGTTGAGATAGTTCTCCAAAAAAATAGCGTTGATCAATGGTCCTTGGGAGAATGCTTCTCCGTTCTTGACCCAGAACTGCTCACACAGTAAGTGGGAATGAAGAAGACGTGCGGTGGTTTCTGCATGTCAATTGCCTGCTTGCCCACAATGCTGAAAAGGAGGGGAGAGTCAGGCTCGAATGTTGTTCATCTTCCTGTTTTAAAACCCATAGATGCAAGAAATAGGTACCGCTTTAAACAATTGTGTCGGCATCTGAAGACACAATGGAAAGTCTCGTCGTCTGTTTTGAAACGTTAGACCAGGTGATGAAGACGGGACTACCTCACTCCTCAGTCGCTCATCGTGGTGGGAAAAAAAGAACTGGGTCCCTGCAGGATCGGGCTGCTCAGCAGATCAATGTGAATCCATTGATTTTTTTTTACCTTCGCCTGCCGAGTGTTTAGCGCTGGCCCCTCAAAAATGGGCACATGAGCAACAAGCCCCAGGCTGGCGGGTTTGAGAACAAAAGCCAGAGACGGCCGCATCGCATTGTCTGTTGTGCTTCCCTTCGCGTTGACCATTGATCATTTCGCAGCTGTATTTCCATCATCGCCGCCGCTATCTTTGTTCTCCGACCGGGACACCTCCGCGGTTTTGAAGGAGTGAGCCTGCACCAAATACTCGCTGGTATCCGGTGCCTCCCGATTCCAAGTGGTCTGCAGAAAGGCCGCTGTGCTGGTTCCAGTGTAAGGTGGGCAACATCACTTCTTAGTACTTTTAGAACATCCCGGCCAAGCCCTGGTTTGCCCACTCTCGAGGGAGAGACCTGTTGTGCTCCGTTGGAGAAGCGAACGTCAGTTATTGCAACACTACGCTACTCCACCCTGAGCCTCCGAAACATCGACAAGGACAGACGGGAGCACGCCGGAAGCGCTCGGCGCCAGATACAAACAGTGAGGACGCCTCACAGCCCAGCCAGCCTTCCCAACGCCCACCATAGGGCTCGCCGGTCCCAACTGAGGCTATTTCCGGTCCCCGCCGCCCCGGCCAACCAACCTGGCTCCCCTTTCGCCGCTTGTTGCAGTCACGTCGCAACACATTGGCCCGGCTACCTCTACGTATACATCACACAGGCCCGCAGCTAGCTCCCGGTCTCCCACCTCAACCTTCAGTCCCTTCTCATCACACGATCCAGAGGCAGCCTGCAATAGGAGCCCTATCGCCTACCCAAGACCCACCGCCGCTTCACCGAACCTGATTCCGTGGCTCCCCTCATTTTGTCGACGCCTAGACACCGGGCATCGCACATTTCGAGTCCCACCTTCGATCGCATTGACGGTTCCTCGATCTCGCCCCGGCTTCTGTTTTAGTCTGTTTTTAGATCGTTGCCCGGCTTGCAGCTCTGCGGCTCGTGTGCCCCTCCACCAGGACAGAACAGGGACAGCTTGGGCCAACCGGACTACGGCCATTTCCACTCCACCTTTGTGCACTGCTTGCTGACAGGCTCGTGCTCGCAACCAGTGACGGCACCAGCGACCCCTCACCACCAAGGCCCCGCCCGGCACCAATCTCTCCCTCGATCTGCCAATTCAACTCATCCACAACCTCTCGGAGGCTCTGCGCATCCCGACTCCCTCGCATCTCGCAGCACAACACCCAACCAAGAGAAACAGCTCACTTTGGTAAGTCAGTACCTTTTTTTTTTTTTTGGATCGATCTTCAGCTTCTGCTGCTCAATGCTCTTCCCCAACACCGATGGAGCTCCCGTCACCGAGCACTTCCCAAAGCACTCACCTCCGCTGCCTACCCAACCCTCCTT
>Ga0247760_1000614_pt1 | contig 37827 bp, 42 predicted proteins | sample UWRJL171409R4_FD_179936 | JGI IMG/M metagenome (GOLD analysis project Ga0247760, IMG submission 179936) | Plant litter microbial communities from Arlington Agricultural Research Station in Wisconsin, United States - UWRJ-L171-409R-4 | ecosystem: Environmental > Terrestrial > Plant litter >... | reverse complement strand
ATTCATAAAGCAAAATTTCCACCAATTATATCAAAACAGTCGGTCGGATGGTGTAGTTGGTTATCACGTCAGTCTAACACACTGAAGGTCCCCAGTTCAATCCTGGGTTCGATCATTTGTTTTTTTTTGCCCTTTTCCCACCCCATTTTTGCTCCATCTCTCCCTCGCACAACGCAGGGGGTTTGGGGCTTACGGCCGCGACCACCCAGTACCAGACGGCTAGGCTTGCTGCGTGGCTGTTTTTTTTTATGGAAAATCTTAAAATTTCCTTGATCCATCTAGCTGCAGTCCGGCCAGGCCAGGACGCCGTCAATCCAACTGGCCGCTGATCCACATCATACAACTGTGCTCGCCATCAGCCCAACTCGTTACGACCCAGTCGTCATAACAACGCACAGCTAGCAGAGCGGTATTCTTATAGGGGGTTGGTCGCCACAGCGATAGGGGTGGTCGCGGCAATGAACCTGCTTTTTTTTTTTTGCTTTATCTTTCCCTCAAACACACCAGACGTAACACACATCCTGAGCTGTTCTACGGCTCGTCACCTCGACGCCAAGTGTATACAATAGCAAGAAAAAGACGTTCGCTCTTTCTTGGCGCTGAATGATTAAACGCTGGCGGCTAGTCTATGACAGATAAAAGTGCTACCAGTACATGAACTATGAACTTCCTTAACCGCTTGAAGATACAAATACACCGCTTCTATCTTCTAACATCCGCCTCATGGAAGCTCGGACAATAGCGTCAACGCAACTACGTCTCGTATACCGCGCGTGGTCTAGTATACCTTTCCCACCGGCGAGGAAAGTCAAACACCACGCCCGGCGCGTGATACCGAATAACCGATCCGTCGTACGTTGCCAAGATTTCTGAACCATTGGTACAATCATACCACGACCTCGCAGGCTCATACTCAAAACCATTGGCAAAAATTGTCGCCCGAGACACGAAACCAAAGTAATCTTGGAATGCTCCGTCATGTTCTCCAAACACTCTCAGGCCGAACATCATGTCGAATTTATCCCAGAGTAAAAATTCGTAGAACTGCAGCGGCGGGGGCGTGGCGGGGCCACTCGACGTCAGGTTTGGACTTGACTCCAGATATAGCACCTCCAATACTTCTGGTATGTCGATGAAATTGAGTTCTTCTGGTAAAGCTAACACGCTTGCCCGTAACGAGCCTTTTTTTGAGAGACTGGATTTTTTAGGTGTCGAAACCTTCTCGCCGCGAAATACACCAAAGAGTACCACATTGGCGGTGGGCCCCTTGCTCGGAGCGTAGTTCCTGTCAGGGCAGTTACAGATGTCTAAGTGTCGGCCCTGGCCTGTTGCGTGTTGCTCATTCTCGAAGCCGGCGCAGCAGAGAAACTCAAAGAGGTGGAGAGTCTGCATTACTGTCCAAAGCATTTCCCCGGCTTTGTAGTTTGACCACAAGGACTTTCTCCCCCAAGTCTCGGGCCCGGGCCAGTTGGCCATTTCTGGGCCCTGTCCTTCACGTCCGGTCAGGCTCAGCAGCTTGGCCTTGTTTAGAACGAATCGCGTCTGTCGTGGCTCAAGGTGCAACTCTTCTAACCTTGTCTCGACCAACCACCTTGTGAATGGCTCGAAGACACTCCTCTTGGCTTCAAGGTCGCCACCGAGGTCATACACAGGAAATCGAGTCAGGTATTCGACCTCCTCTGTGTCCAAGCGAAGGCGAGGACGTCCTCTCCCCGGCTCAATATTTCGCCCATTAACTTTGAGCTTATCCAGTATCTTGCCTCGGCATTGCTCTGACTTGGTATCTCTTCCTGTGATGTGGTTCGGGAAAAATGGCTCATTGTACGCTCTAGCGAGTACCGCGCCCATGAGAACGGAGGTGTAAAATGCGGCATGAAACCTCTCTCTCCAGGCAACCATACCCCCCGGCCTTTCGGGAACCCACTGCGGGAAAACCGGATCACTATCCTATCCGGGCCATCGTCCCCCTCGCAGGTGAGGCTGGTGGAGGTCATCATCATGACGGCGATATCTGTCTTCAACACACTTGGCCAGGTGATACAGTTCCCTTAGAGATTTGACTTCGGCTGGACCAGGTCTCTTTTCTGCCAGATCTGCCAGATCAACCACGCTGATTTCTGGGGGTAGTTTGCCAGCTCGTTGCGCTGAAATGACGAGACCTGTCGCATGAACCTATCTCAGACATCAATGGTTAGTATCGGGTTGAAAGCACATCGAATTGTTTTGGCAGGCACCAACCGCAACAAGAGCTCGACGGTATGCGGGGACGATCCTGGGTCCGAGATTGCAGAAAATGTGGTTGGCGTTCCTGGCGTCGGTCAAGAATTTGTAGAAGTATTTGCATGTCAAACTAAGGTAGTAGACATCGTTGAAGTCTCCAACTAGTCCAACCATAATCACGTGGGCCTCTAGCGGGAGCGAGAAGATGGGCGGGCTGGGTGATGTAGCCATTGCGGCTTGAGACGTGCTTGTGTGGTGTCGATGGGTTTGCTCAAGGCTGGCGGTAGATTGTGTGATGTAAGGAAGCTGGGCAGCGGGGTCTCTAATTATCTTACAGCCCCCTACCTGGAGCACTGCAGTCGCACCTTCCTTGTGGGAATAACATTTGACGAACTGGCCCCAGTCTCCTGCCGTTCCTATCGTAATGGAGCTGCAAACGCTACGCTGACTTCTGTTCCTCTTTCCTCAACACCATGCTCACATCGTCGTGGAAGGTCTTCTTCCAAAACTCGTCGCCTCGAATCGGCACCCAGCCCAACTTCCTTCCCACAGTCGACACAGTCCGCGAATTGCTCGCAATGCCCGCCTCAATCATGTCCTCGTTCGTCATCCCATTCACTGCTGCTGAAACCTTGGCCGCATCCGCCAGCCCCATGCTCACAACCGTCCGGTCCTCCATCTTCCCTGCCTCAACGAGCGCGTCAGCTACCCCCTGAGCCACCTCCTTCCAGCTATGCCGTCCATTCGCGCAAAACAAAATACCCTTCCTCCCTGCCGGGACACCCTCCCCGTTCTTATCCACGATCTTCTCAACCACGACCTGGTATAGCGCCGCCATATCTTCCACGTGCACGTGGTCCCAGACCCCAGCGCCTTCCCCAATCACTACCGACCGCCCACCCATGAGGGCCGTTCGCACACACGCCGGCACCTGAATGCTCGCCCTATTGAACAGGCCCGTTCCCACACCATAAATGGTCGGACTCATAATCACCACCGTCTTCACGCCCAGCTCCATCCCCGTATCAATGGCTGCTAGTTCTGCTGTGCGCTGGAAATACGGCACCACTGCGTCACGCTCCCTTTCAAACGCGTAGACATCGTCGCGCGCATCGTCAAACTCGCGGTCTGGCGGCGTGTGCAGGTATTTTCCCGATACGGGGAGGTCGCCGAGGTTGGAGGTGCCCGAGGTGTGTACGAACCAGACAGGCTGGCCGGTGGTGGCCTTGCGCTGGGCGAGGCCGCGGATGAGGGCGAGGATACCGGGGGTGTGGTGGCTGAGGGTGCAGTAGATGACGATATCGTGGGAGGCGGCGGCGGTAGTGGCGGTGGTGGTGTCGTCGAGGCCGTTGTAGAGGAGGGTCTGGATGCGGTCGCCGTAGGTGGCGGTTAGGGTGGAAGCGGCGGACGAAGAGCGGAGGAGACAAGTTATCTGTTGAGTTTTGAGAGATGGAGAGTTGAGGAGTGCGGTCAGAACACTGCCACCGACAAAGCCGGTGGCACCGGTGAGGAGAATCTTGGGAGCAGTGGACATGTTGATGGTTGAAAGAGCAGTTGGTAAGTGATGTGTTGAGGTTCAAGTCGATGAATATGATCAAGGAAACTCTCTTAGAACTCCCCGTCTTTTATACACATCCTGTGCACCGATATCTTGGGTGTGTCGTTGACGTATAATCGGGATTGAAGGCCACTGGAACGGAGTCGGCCGGATTTTGCGACTGTTTCCTCCGGACTGCCGTTTCTTTCGGGCTGCCGTTCTTCACGAGGAAGTCGCGCAAACGATACCCCTTTCGGAGCCTTGTACGGCAGGGTGGGTAACACAATCGGTACATGCTAGTAGCGTAGCCTACCCGCAGTATTAACTTCGGGGCGGTCCGTCGGCCGAACAGACCCGCCCGGGATTGCGTATTCGAAGGAAAGCCCAGATATACCCGGTGCTGTTGCCGGAAAAAGTCTCCGGAGTTGTTCCGCCTTGCACAATCCAATGATAGTTTTTCGCCGAACCGTTGAAGTTTTCAATGCAGCCCTTGGCAATGCAAGAAATGATCTAGCAGACTGTGGATTTGAATTTTTGGAGGAGGCCTTGTCAACTTTTGCGGGAGGGTTGCCTGACCCGGGGTTGGAGCGTTGATGGACTAAAGACAGGAGTAGCCTATTCCTTCTCAGAATCAACTGTCTTGTCCCAATAGAGAATTCAAAGTTCCTGCGCTCGATCAAATGGAAAAGAATTATGAGATTTTTGTTCGCCATCACCTTCAACAGCTCCTCCACCGTCCTCATTGGCACGAGACGAGTACCTTTGCTGAGCTCTCTGGAGGGGGGAGAAAAAAACACCCCTCTCCGACCTTTGCTGGACAAGGTCCACGGGAAAAAACGTCAGGAGGCCGTTGATATGGGCGATGTCCATCAAATCATGGTCGTATCGTGGGCATCGTTTGATTGAGGGTGCCATCCAACACTACCACCGTCTATCTAGGTAGGTAGCTAATTTTTCTTCTTCTCTCTCAACGGGGCCTGTTTTACCTACCTCAAAACTTGGGACTCCCCTAATGACTTGAATGTGATCCCAGTATGTCCATCATGAGTCATAAAAAAGTCCTCAACTTCCAGTGGTTTTCTTGCAGCGAGAACCACATCTGCTGTTGTACTAACTAACACGAGCTACCGCACCCGCATCTTCACGGTAAAGTCCTTGTTATACGCCACTCCACCAGCAACCACATAGCGTCCTCTATCCAGCAACTCCATATCAAACCGGCGAATGATCTGCAGACATGTCAGTCCCTTTCATCCTATATCAGCCATGGTCTGTCACTCACCTCAGGAATCAACTTATACAGCTCAAATACAGCAATATCCTTCCCTAAGCAAACCCTCGGCCCCACGCCAAACACAAACAACCCCGACTCCAACTCTACCACTCGTTTCTCTCCCCCCTCCAGCCATCGTTCCGGACGAAATTCCAACGAATCCGGCCCGTAAAGCTCCGGGTCGCGCTGGACAACATAGGCATGGCTGGTCATTTCGTATCCTTCCGGTATCAAAATACCAGCAATCCTGGCTCCACCGGGAGGCACCATGCGGGAGAACAGATTCGTCGCTGGTGGGTCGAGACGTAGCCCGCCTTCCTTGATACAGGCCGCGACGTAGGGGAGATGTTCGCGGGTCTCGTGGTATTGGACCGGCGAGGATAAGAGTCCGGCGGCGTCGGCGGCGTCGATCTCGGCGCGGGCTTTGGCGAGACATTCCGGGTTGGTGACGAGGTGGCGGAGAGTACTACCCATGGCGGTACCAGTCGTGTCGGCGCCGGCTTGGATAAGGAGGGTGACGTGGGCGCGCTTCTGCTGGGGTGTGAGGGGTTGACCGTTGACGCGTGCTTCGATGGTACTGATAATGTCTGTCAGCACAGCAGGGACGGTGGCAGGACGGTGGTGATTCATCTCTCGCAAAGGGTAAATAAAAGCGTCAACGCACTATTGCATGTAATCAGGCTTTTCCTGGGTGAATCCTTCGTCCTCCATCTTACGCTCCCGCTCCGTCACCAGCTTATCGGCCTGACCAACGAGAAACCCAATGCCCTTGGCATCATCGATCTTGGGGAGCAGCAGCGGAGCGAGCAATGGTGACTTCATCACTGTCTCCCGCAGGGTCCGAAAACGCCCGGCAAAGCCAAAGAGGACAAGCCCATCGCGGAAGCTCTGCAGCATGCCACGCTCATCCCGGCCATTGTCCACGAAACCCCATCGCTCCGAGAAGCACACCATAGTCATGACATCGGCTGCGAATTGGGCAACCTTGTCACAGAGTATGACGGGTTCGTTTCGCTCCGCTGCCTCTTCCATCCTGGAGGCGAAGAGTTTGATCAAGTCGTCGATACGTGGCTCCCAGACGCGTCGGAGGGCGCCGAACGACCACTGCGGACCGCCGAGGGCTTTTCGTAGCGTCTTGTGCTCATCGGGATCGATGGTGGTGAAGAGGTGCTGCGGGCCAAGTAAGCCTGTGCCGTATAGGCCGCCTTTGGTGTTATTCTTGGGCTCCCAGTATATGTCCTTGATGGCGGCGGGCTTTGGGAACATGAGCAATGTCGGGGCGATGCGGATAGGTTTGTCGCCTATTTTGTCATTTTCAGATTATTCAGAGACCAGACTTTGCAGCCCTTACCGTCAGTGTATTTCCTGGCTATCGAGAGGAGGTAATGATGCTCGCGCTTCAGTAGTGACATGATCGCCAGAGGCAGCGACGTCACTGCGGCATACCATGGCCCCGGAAAACGAGCCAAAGGGTGGAAGGTCAGGTTGTATATGATTCGATAAGCAATCAGAGACACAACCGTCACTGCAGCGAGCACGGCCACTGAAGAGGAAGTCATGGTGGGCCCGTGATCTTTCGTATGAGCGTTTTGGAGTTTTGGCGTGGTCCAGTAACCATAGCGAAGGAAATCGTGAATGGCGGCAAATCATCATGTCTGTCGGTTCTATATAACCCCGCGCGAGGGAACTAGGAAGTCTGCAGGTGATAAGGACGCATATGGAGTTGGAGGGTGGTAATAAAGCAGGTTGATGTCTGCATTCTTAGTCGATTGGCTGTCGGTTGCCAATCACCTGTATTTTTGAGGCTGGCGAGAGCGGCCAATACTACGCGCACATGCAGCAGTACCTATTCGCCATGTCGATCCTATGAGACCCACGGGTGATGGTCGTGTGCCTTCCAATTGCGAGGATAGAGTGCGGGGGTAGACCAATTATCTTTCGACGCCCACTCTATGATGCATCAAGTATGAGGGACGTCGCGTCAGTGGCTCATCAATCGTTCTCGATCAACAGATGTGTAGTATTCTCTGTACGTCAGTTTCGATTGGAATTCTGACAAGAACGTGGTGCTGACCGATCCTTGCACTCCACAGCGGAACGGGCCACAATTTGCAAATCCGCGACGTTGTATTCGCCAACTGGGACCTCGCACAGTATCCTCAACCCACTGAGCTAATGACTTGGCGGGCATTAGCTGCCGGGAGGCTAACTCGCCGTGCTCGGATTGCCGCAGCAGTTCAATCCGGGTGGGCGAAGATGATGATCCTATCCCCAAGCGTGCATCTCCTGTCTCCCCGAGACTTGGGTAGGGGTGGTAGTAGCAAGGTGAAAATTGCTTGTCACCGAACGGCCCCGTTCTCCTTCTGATTGGGGAGATTGGGGATGGTGACGTGACGCCACCTGCGACGAACCAACCCCGCTTTTTCAAGAACCATCCCAACCGTCCAACTCCCCGGTCCTCAAAGCCTGCTGCCTGATGTGGCAGTCGAGGTGAACCACACCCCCTTTTTTCCCGAACGCGAGAAATCAAATGCAGCCACAGCGGCGCAAGATCCTGACCCAATTTGCACCATGGGATGAACGCCAGTCCGCTGGGCGCCGTCCCGACAATTGGGCCCCAAAAGATTCCGCTCACCGCCTCGGGCTCCCTCCGAATAGCTCCTCTCTCGTGTTGGGTGCTGACCCAAGGCAACAGCAAATAAAAGTCGAGGGAGATTGCTCTCAATATTGGCACGCGTCTGACCCGCCAAGACACGCCGAAAGAATCACATCCTCACCGACTTGTCAAAGCCCGACCGCTTCTATGCCCGTCATGTGCGATGGAGCTTTGGGCCAGAAGTCGCGCGAATGGAAGGATGCCAGCTTTTAGTGCAATGCATCGAGGTCCTTCGAGCCCTCTCAGGTCGAGCCTGTCACGCTAGGTACTGCTACATTCCTCGACTTTTGCTTGAAAAGGCTCTAACCAACTGGACCTCATTTCACCCACTCCTCCGACGCCCGGCAGACTCAGCGGGACCGCAGGCACCAGTCCCGAACATCAAAAGTTGTTTACTACGACCTGTGCCTGCAGTGCCAGCGCGATACATGCAGCGAATTGCCACGGTCGCATACTGATATCATTGACGGCAGGAAAGCCCGGAGGTACATCCGGCATTCCTTGCAAGTTTGGGCAAAAGCCTTGCAGAGGACAGACGGCAGAATGCACCGTGGTCCGTGATGTACACCGTCGGTACATTACACTAAACACGTTGCGGTGTGGTTATGTGCGTGATAGTGCATGGGCTTTGCATTGGTTCTGCATGCACACCTTGTACTTGGGACCACCCTGGTCCCTTTTCCCGTCATGAAATCATCCCCGGTCAGAAAGGGCCAATCAGTTTCATCCCCAAGAAGGCGGTCAGCTCTCCCAGCTGCAAGGTCGCCGGACCGGTAAGGTCACCGGAACGGTATGGCCGCCGGCATGTTGCCGTGGAGCTGGTTGGCAGCGTGCGAGACTTTCAGTCCCATCCTTGCAGTAAAGCCCGCCCTTGCAGTAAAGCTGGTCTTGAAGCGAGGCGAGCCATGGGATTCGAGGTCGAGAGTGAGTGGAGTGACAACGAGCGAGGACGTAAGTGATGACCGGCAAGGTAGGGGTGAGCGAGTGTGGACACTAGGCAACCAGCTATTGGGCCAGAATGCCCGTAGTGGGTAGAAGATAACCCGCAAACCGGTGCAAGAGCACTTGAGCCTCAGATTCTCGGCTGAGAGGGGCGTGCCATCGTGGTTCGGTGCTCCGGCTTATACCAGCCCGGTTGATGCCCCTTGGGATGGACTGTTCACCCGCTTTTACATAAAGGGTCTGTTTCCCCCTCACAGAATCTCCGACTTTATGAAGACGCCATTTCTCAATAACATCCCGATACAGCAAACACTTCAGTGAGGCATCCATCCACACACCCACACACCGCTTATTCTGCCCATGCCTTTATCTGACACCATGTGTCGCTCTGGTCAACCCTCGGCTGCCAGCAGTTCCCTTCCGAGGTACAGCCATGTTTTCAGCTCCTTCGCTTCCTTTCCTTTGCCCATCTCGCCATCCTTTCCCCCCTAACCTCACTCCATCCTTTCCCGACTCTCCACATGTCTCCCCTCTAACGTCACACCATCTAGCTCAAGCATAGCATCTTCAAACCTGGATATCAACTCATCTTACACCGCTCAATCAACCGCACGCGGAGCGGCAGTCTCCTCGGACAACGTCTTCATGAGGATACCGGAGCCCCCAGTTGACGAGGAGGGACGGAAAAGGTACTACCGGAACCTGATGGCTGACGTTCTTCGGCCCATTACTGCCCAGCTCGACCGGCAACAATCAGCCCCTTAGTTTAGCCCTTGGTGGACATGCTGATGTCTCTCTCATCTCGGGTTACCTTGTTGGAATATTCTCACTTGTAGAATAATCCCCTGTTGGATCAAAATGATTGTGTGTTTCGGAGTGACACCTTTTTGGATAGATACGTAGATGATCGGCAATCACATCCAGATAGCTACACTAGTGTCTGGTAGAATACGGATATGCTAGGCGAGTCAGGGTTCAATCCATGTTTGTAATCAAAAAAGAAAAGAAAAATACCTACCCACCAACCAACCTAGGTAGTCAGTGATCCGAACCAGTTCGTGAATGTTTCTCAAGGGGGAAAAAAAAACAGCCCGCTCATCAAGACGATAATGATAAGCGTACAGTGTCAGGGGTCGAGGGCTTATTCACCAAGACTGATCGCCGATCGGATCGCGCACGGCGACTCCGCCACGCCGGTACGGAGTACGAAGTACGATAGCCCAATGCTTCACCAGCACCCAACGTGGTGCTTCATAGATAGGTCGCATGTTTAGGTCGGATCATGTTTCTTTCTCTTCGCAACACTTCAGTCAGCTGCATGTGCTGGGCCAGCTCGAAGATTTTTTTTTGGTGTTGACTGTCACAATCGAAACGAGTGCTCAAACTGAAACACCTTACCCACCAACCTTGTCAATTAAGGCAAGTCCCCGATGCCAGGCCAGGCCAGGCTGTGACAGCAACACCTGCACCGACCGCCCGCAAAAGTCCTCGACCCCCCTGCTGCACGACCCGCGATGCACGGAGGCAACGTTATTCGCTCCCGGCAAAGCTGATTGAGACACCGAGGATCCAATGCCAAGGTAACATCCCCGACATTCCTTGCCCACTCCACGTGGTCGGCCCAGGATCAAGTCAAATGGGAACCACTTAACAAGCATTCTGTTCTGTCTGTCTCGTCCGGTCTAGGCCATTGTCCGCCACCAAATCAATCAATCAATCGACCGCAATGTCTATCATCTTCTACATGCAGGGGCTCAGTGCCTCGGTGCAAAAATTTGCAACCTGCACGCAAGTTTTATCTCTTTCTGGTCATACATACATGAACCTCGGCCTCGCCTTGCCCTTCTTGATCCAGTCATGTCAACCTGCATTGATCTTCATGCCACTTGTTTGTAAACTAAAAGGGGTCCCCGAATCACCTAGTCTGGTTAGGTAGGTAGGCATTCCGGCACTAGACGCGCACATAGCACCGACAGGGGAGATGGGTCCCGAATCGATGCCCGACGGCTGAGTATACCGGATCGTCATTGCGGTACCGACTTGGGAAATGATGTGCAGAACAAGCATTGCCGCTTCGAGTTAGGAGTTCCGTACACCTTGTCTTGACATGTGTGAAACACCAATTGCAGAACAGAACATGTGTTTTTGAAAATCTTTCCTCGGGGAGGAACCTTGATGGTTCATGTCTGGTCAGAAACGGGGTAAGTTGAGCCCGTCAACATGGAAGTGCAACTTTTTATCCTTTTTTATCCTTTTTTTTTTATCATGGATCCCAGCCTCCTTACCAACTCCTTACCAATCCCTCACTCAGCATTTGCCTTTATGAAACCCACATGGCCTCGCACCCCCACGCACGAACACACAAACGGCAAAAAAACCCAACCAAAGAAAACAAAACAAAACCACCCACCCTCCCCTATTACAGGGAGACACAAAAAAGAAGTTGCCCAATATGGGAGGGCCCATCAAACGGGTCTGGCCGGGGATTGAACCCGGGACCTCTCGCAGCTATGCTTTCGGGTGAACCCTAAGCGAGAATCATACCACTAGACCACCAGACCTGAGATGGGACGTGACGTTTTGTGATTGGATGATTTTGGAGTTCGCAAAAGTGGGCTTTCACAGCTCCAACATGTCTGTCAACAGCACCGTGCCAAAGATAAAGAGATTGTGCGTGTGTGGTGGGTGGGTTGGGACGGGATGGGTTGATGAAAAAAGGGGTTGGGCAAAAGGTTGGCCGGGTGAGACAACGGCAAGGGAGGGAGAGGTTGGGTTACACAGAATTCTCGGAAAAGATTCCTTGCGATTTGGTTGGGCAGTGCAATGTTCAACGTCTTTGCAAAATTTCCTTTTTCGTCCGCGGTCCTGAGCTGGACAGCACCATGCTCGGATGGGGAAAGCTGCACTCTTCGCAATCTTTTTGAACTCTACATATCCTGTGTTGTTTCTACATGTCCTTCCCGTGTTGTTATTCGGGCTGGTTGCTTTGGATGACCTCTGCTGCTTCTGAGGTGTTTAGAATAGTTTTCTGTCTCTTTGCGCGGGATACAACTCGAATCGTTTCTTGCACTGGCGAGTCGTATTTTCATTTTCCAGTTTCCTACAAAGTTATACACCCTCCTCAAGCGACCACCCGATACTTGACATGTCTCCGACTCTCTGTAGTAGAGATAAGGAAGATGGGTTGCACACTTCGTTAAACAAGGATCAAACATCAGAGAAAAAAAAAGAGAAAAAAAGCAGGCATCAGATTCATGTCGTGGACAGAGATGAGTCGAAGCTCAAATCTGTTACGTACGACCTAAGCACCAGAGGGCTCGTTTCATCACTTGACTGCTAGGCCACTTGGCCCGTCTGTTAACAGCACGCACCATGTTTGGGCCCATATCCCATCTACTTGGTCGGTCGGTTTGAGGCTGGGAAAGAACGTCTGAGAGAGACAGAATCGCAGGGTCTCGTATCCGAGCCGAACCGAACTGGGTGCTGAGGGAAAGAGAGAGATAGAAAGGAAGGCACCACCCCAGTCAAGGAGGTCACGAACCTCCCCAGACCGGGGCGCAAACCTAACTCTAACTCTAGTTCTAAAAGCCACATCAGACAATGATGAGATGACGACGAGACCACTAACATGCGCTGGCAGTGTCAATAGTCAGTCGATATCAGAGTCTGACAAAGAAGAAAATCCTTTTGTTGGCAATCAGGGAGCAAAGAAGAGACAAGCCGAGGTGCACCAACCAGTTCATGTTTCCATTGCTTAAAAGTCTGTCCCTAAGAAACGGGGAGGGAAAATCTGGTCCCAGCAGCCGCGTGGTGGGGCGATGATGAAAACGCTTTTTACCTCAGACCTCAGATCTCCGACTAACAGGGGGCTCAGTGTATCCTTCCACTGCTGAATGCTCTGAGGTCTGAGATAAAAGATCACTGTAGATATGCAGACGACATCAGATCAGATTTGATAAAGCCCAAATCAATTGCAGAGATAGGTATATTCTGAGTCCCGTTAGTTTATTTGATCCGAGGCAGGTTATTCTACGAATTACAAACTCTGCTGTCATAGGAGGATATTATGGGCGGATGATGAGGTGATAGGGACGCCGGCATCGACTAGCAGTCTTTCATACTGGCAACACGATACATAGACAAAGCAGGCAAGGCAATGCGCAAACACCATCTCCTTCTTTTCTAGATCTGACTACGGAGTAGGACGCTGACAATGCATATGTCTATCTCACCCACCAGTAACGAACTGTCCTCAATCAGCACATCTTGCTTCAGCTTCTCATTACTTCAACCTCCACCCATCACGGAGTCAAGCAATATGCATCCTCAAACTCAAACAAAAAGTCTATCAGAAACGACTGTCTATAAATCCCAGCTAATTGAGACCCACGCAAGCAAAGTAATTGGCAAACAACAAGGTACAATCCGGCCTGGCATTCGGATTCCACTGTATAATCTGCTGTGCCGTGATGCGCAACTTGTTGGCAATGGTGATGCACGTCTCGCCACGCTGGACGTAGTAAAATGTCCGGCAGTTGGATACCATGTTGGGCTGGGCGGGCACAGGAGTGGCGATGCCGTTTTTACCGACGGTAGGCGTAGCGGTGGACACGACCAGGCGGGTGGTGACGGAGGTTCGGGTCACAATGCTGGAGATGGTCACGGTCCGGTTGAGTGTCGCCGTGGCAGTGGCGGTCAGGGTGCGGTTGAAGGTGGCTGTAGCTGTTGCCGTGATAGTCCGGTTGACTGTCGCTGTCCCGCTGGCTGTGATGGTCCTGTTAAAGGTTGCGGTCGCCGTGGCAGTGATGGTTCGGTTGACCGTTGCTGTTCCGGAGGCGGTTACGGTCCGGTTGAGCGTTGCAGTTGCGGTTGCTGTCAGAGTCCGGTTGAGAGTGGCCGTGGCGGTCGCTGTCAGGGTTCTATTGAAGGTTGCTGTCGCAGTAGCAGTCAAAGTCCGGTTCAGGGTAGCGGTAGCGGTCGCTGTCAACGTCCTATTAAGAGTAGCCGTAGCAGTGGCGGTCAATGTTCTGTTCAGAGTGGCAGTGGCCGTTGCAGTCAAAGTCCTGTTGAGAGTCGCCGTGGCTGTGGCTGTCAAGGTCCTGTTCAGCGTTGCCGTGGCTGTTGCCGTCAGGGTCCTGTTCAGGGTGGCAGTTGCAGTCGCCGTCAAGGTTCTGTTGAAAGTTGCTGTGGTCGTCAAAGTCCGGTTTAGCGTAGCGGTGGACGTTGCAGTCAGCGTCCTGTTGAAGGTGGCCGTAGCAGTGGCCGTCAGGGTCCGGTTGACTGTGGACAGTGCCGTTGTCGTCAGTGTCCTATTGACCGTGGCGGTTGTCACGAGTGTGGCCGTGGTCAGTCGTGTCGTGGAGACAGTAACGGTGCGCGTGGTTGTCGAGACTGGCCTAAACGGCCGTTTGCCTTTGCCGATGCAAAATGACTGTTCCCTAGGCAGAGCCTTGCAGTTGGCCAGGATGGAAGGGTTCTGCATCGGGTCAGATGACGGCTCCAGCAGGCTTGTTGGCGAAACTTACCCAGTCATGAAAGTCCGTTAAAGGCACTCTCAACTCGTCTCTTATCCTGTCACAGTTCCAGTCCCCTCCGTTGTCAAGCCACCATCCACAGAAGCGGGTGGTATCCTTGTCGTAGTGGTACTTGGGGAAGCCATTGAACTTGTGTCTCGGGTCCAGGGCCGCACTCGCCGAGCGAGCGAACGAGAGACCGAGGGCAAGATTGGCGCCAAGCAACATATTGGCCACAGAAAGCGGGAACTTAGATAGACAGACAATATCTTCTCGACCCGGTAATCAAGCCGAGAGTGATGTGTCATAAAGAGAGATGGAAAACCGGCACCGGGAATAGGGATTTCAGCGGGCTTAATAAACCCTCAACTTCGACGGCAGTGTCAGACGGAAGAGTCATGTCGGCGGTATTCTGGTGGTTGGTATCTCTCCCCTCCCCAAAGAACACGCAATAGCCATATTCTCGATGGCGGCGTCCAGAGATCAGAGTGCAGCAAACTTGCACCCAACCTCAGCGCAAACGACCAAGACTGATGATGTGGATAGTCGAGAGAGTCCTTGCTGGCTGGTCTGCATTCAGCTGCAGGTATAGTTGGCTTGGCTATACCGTTCCGCGACCCGATCGCTTACCGGAAGTTCTGAGAAGCGACAGCCGCCCATCTACCGAGCCGCTTCGCTGGGAATTTGGGGGGGTGGTCTTCCCTTGCGGCAACTACCGAGGCTGCGGGATGTAAATACAGGGCTGGCAATAAGTTCCCTAGATCTTGGCTCGATGCGGAAGCAGCCGAAGGCCTAGAACTTCAGCCTTCGAAAGGAAACATCTCAGCCCACCGCAGCTTTGACCCAACCACCCGATTTTGAAACGCGCCTAGGAATTGGCGCGGTAGTATTCGGCATGTGGGGAATCTGCGTAGAAGAGGAAACAAGAGGAGACTTGGGATGGGCCGCAGGAAATGGGACCCCGGTCCTAAACCAAGGTCGTGAGGTCGGGCCTTTTAGTCCGGTACAGTAGCTTGCAGGCATGAAGAAGTTGGCTCTCAAACCTAGGGAACACCACTGAGTATGTGCACAGTTGAAGGTTGAAGGTGTGTGAAGACTGAATATGGTAGGCGGGTAAATTGCCGACCTCTCGGATGGCGCCGAACTTCCCGCTCCCCAGCCCCCGGCAGTTCACTCTCACTGGCTCGGCTGGGACATTGTGATAGCCCCCAGCAAAGTACCGGCAGATTGGGATATCATGTTTCAACCGTCGTTGGTGGCCTAGGGTGGCCCAGGGTGGCGCTCTTTGGTGGGCGAAACGGACGTTTTCCGAGACGCTTAACCCGCCTTGCCACAGGGACACCTCACCAGACACACCGACTTGGTCTATGAGAAAATCGCGCACATCATCCACATCCTCGACGGTAGACTTGATGAGTTCCACGTGGACGGGAAGTGGAGGGCTTGCCAGGGCCGACGATAAAATATGCTCGTGACAGCTTCTCGGCAAAGCCAGCCTTCGCGCCGCGGGCGGTGAGCCGGTGCGCGCAGTGAAGGGTAATGGAATGGCCACGAGACTGACTTGACACCCAGATGCTTGTCATGGCTTAAACTGGATGATGGCGTGGGGAACGCCAAGAAACCCTCCGGGTGACACTGGGCGAGTCTGGCCACGGGATTGCGATGTGAAAGGATGTCTCCGGGTCGAGATTGGCAAGATGAAGTGCCAACAAGTCGAATCCGAATGGCAAAGCCAGAGGTTGCTTATCCCATCTCCAATGACTAGGCTGTTACGGAATTTCTGCGGAATTTCTGCTTCCTTGGTTTGACTGAGGGTCAATCGAGGGTGGGTGATCCAGGACAACCTGTATCTCCGCTGCTCAGCTGTGCCCAGCGCTATCCTCGACGCCAGGTACCGTTTCAGCCACTGCTCGGCACATCCGACTTGATCTGCCCACGGCCGTCTCGAATTGATGCTGCCCATTGGGCTCATGAAGAAACGCCCGGAAGACCAATTGCAATGGCGGAAACTAGCATTAAACGTCAAACAGCCGGAAATAGCGGTGACGATGGAACGACCGTACCTAATCAGGAGCCAGCTCTCCCACTCCACACCATAGTCCTGGCGCTGACGTACTGCCACCTAATCAGGTGTATGACAGACTAAAATATCGATCCGATTCTTGCATTCCCAGGAAGGTGGGTTGAGAGCCCAGGTTGGGAAGTTACCGCCAGTCCCGGACGGGGGGTTTTTGTTTTGGAGCTGTGTCCTGACAACTTTCAGATGAGGTGATGTTCCGCCTCTCTGGTTCGCAAACGCACTTCAAGAAGTGGGTGATTCAATCTCCCGAGTTCAAAGCTCCATGCTGGTTGTCTTCATCCTTCGATGCGGGTGGTCTATGATGAAAACCGGGAGTTGCAAAACCGTCCGAGGCCCGCAGCGAGAGATGGGCCTTGGGCCTGACTGATCGCGGGCTCAGACGTGTGGCAAACTCAAGGCAAAATTCAGCCTTTCGTTGTTTGCGTGTGAAATGCTGTGTAGGAGACGAGCAAGCATGCCTGTGCACCTTGTTCATTCAAACAGCATTGAACTTCGCTTTCCTTCATCAGCCACAGTCCAGCGTGAAATATTCATTTGCCATTTCCATGTCACTGACGAACTGGTGTATTTTTCCTCCAATCTTCGAGCAGTCATCGTCGTCAATCGAGTAGAGAGCTGATCTCATGAATGGTCTCGCTGGATGAAGTTCAAGTGAAGACCTGAGCTGAAAGGCGCAGCAACGTTTGCGAGAATGCAGGTGACGGGCGAATAAGGAAGGAACGTGTGGTTCCGTCACGTCTCGTCAGACAAATCGGAAATTAGATGGGCTCCCGATTGGCGCGCCCACAGTTGCCCAAGGCCAATCAGCCCTCGGACCATCCAACGCACACAACTGCGCGAAACGGCTCGCAGTTGCCTTGCGCAAAATGCAGCCAAGGGCCCAAGGCGCTCGGAGCCTCACCTCAAACTTGTCGAGGTCCTTCCTCTACTCACCGATTATCTCGAGTGGCGAGAAGGGCATGACCCCCTCTGGTCCCATCACTCGCTCAGTTTGCCAGCTTCGGTACTGAACACATAACGATACGTCGGGTAAATCTTGTTTCAAAGGCACAAATTTGCCCGAATTTGCTGCATCCCAAATCCGGTCCCCATCACCCCGCCCCATGATTATCTGAAGTGGCGAATTCTACCCTGCAGGTGACCCAGATATCCTTGTCAGAGACTCGGGAGTCCATGCTGTCGTGTGCTGCAGCAGTTCGAGGTAATCTTCGTCCCTTGACTAAGTTGTTGGTCGCCCGAGATTCTTGGTATCTGATGTCTCTGCATAGCACCGTATTGAGCTCCAACTTCATGATATCATCGTCACTGTCAAGCACAGCTTGATGTTGTGTCTCCGTTTGGTGTCCAAGCGCGACCTGCCAATGCCGCGATGGTGCCTAACGTCGCAGTCGATCAACACCACCGACCCCGAGACTATCCCATGGGCACAGTTTGCCCCAGCGTTCTTCGCCTTCTTCAAGCGACATCGATTAGCCCGTGCCACCCCCCGAAATAAAAACCCCAACCACTTGTCCGTGATGGCAGCAAGATGGCTAAGCATGGGGTAAAGGAGCGGGGCAGTCTCGTCGGCGGACTTGGGGGGCGAATTTTGAGCTAAGCCAGCACGCGCGCCTGACGGCCACATCCCACACCCACTGCGGGAAATCATACGTGTCTCGTTCCCCACTCGACATCTGCCCATTGATGTCGTCTCCGCAACACTCCATACCCAGGAGATGCCGTAAAGACAAACCTCCTGGGGCTACAGCTCTGTCATCGCCTCTTGTCTTGACCCTATGGGTGTGGCGTTGGGTATGGCTTGTACTTGGGCACCGCCTGTGGGACCAGGGGCTTGTTCAGGGGCTGAGAGACGAAATAATGGGTTCGACGGCATTGATTCAGCGCAACATCGCCTTTCATCAGCTATCATCAGCACAATTCCGTCGATACGGACTTGTTCGAACGTGCTTGTCCTCGGAGGATACTGGAATGGCGACTAGGAGATCCAATACTGTCTCATTTGCCTCCCTCATCTCGCCTGGACATAGCGGTGGGACAACACACAAGCCCCGCCCCTCGGGTCTGATTCTTGAGACGTCCGCCCGCGATACACCGGTTTGGTTGTCGCCACCAAGCGCGGTAATCGTTGGGACGCTGACTGCTCACCAGATCGCCGCCCCTTTTCTAACTTAGCCGCCAGTTCTAGATATTTTATGTCGTCGTGTTCCCTCCGTGGACTTGCCTCTCGTTCTACCCTCGCTGACATGAAAAAATCATCACCGCTGTCTATTATTCTCGAATACCCGCACGAACCTTTCTCTCTTCAAGACTATTGGGGTCTTGACCTCGCCGACCCGCCCGATACGTATATTTACGGCACCGGAGGAAGATGCCCAGCACCGATCAGCAAGCTACAGGCGAGAGAGGATCGATTCTGAGGTTCGAACATGACCGCCGTGGTCCTTCCCTCACGAGAAGACGAGTCTGACACATGCCACTCTGCAGCAAGAAAGAGCTTAAATTCTGTGAATCGATCGCCCGCGCCGTCGTATATTCGCCCGACAACGTTATCGCTCGTATCTCCAGCTCGCCCACCGACAGCGTCCAGGACCATAGGGCAAGGGCCAGGGGGGTCCTCGAGGCTCTGGAGCCACAGCTCACGCAGCTTGGGTCAGAGCGGAACTAATGTCGATAATCACGGCTTGCATTTGACGGACTTTCCACTAGTGATGCGGCTCAAGTAAAGAACTTTGAGACGATGAAGATCAGCTTTGGCCGGGTGGTCGACATGGGATGGAGAGGGGACTGGCAGGCAGGGGTTCGAATCCCTGTATCTGCGGAATTTCATACAATCTACTGCGTGTTCACCATGGGTCCGGAAACAGTGATCAAGGTGCACATGTCTTTTTCTGGTCAAAAAACGCGGCAATCCCCAAGCAGTCAAGGCTTTCCCACACACCCACCGACGGTATTTTTTTTAAGCGTGAGCAATATATGCAAGGCATTTTTCTTGTTCTCTTTTGTTGTTTAGGGTCGTGTACTTTGGATTACGTTGGGCTTTGGATGGAAACTTTCCAGGGTAAATCCAAGGGACAAGATGATCAGGGGGAAAACCTTATCTGAACGTCGGGTCAGGCTTCACAACTCCTTTCAATCTGTCAGTATTTCACCTCGTTTCATCGCACCGTTACTTTGTAAACTCCCGTCTCTGGTGTCTCGCCCAATTATTCCAAATGGGGTAGCCCGCCCCAGACGGCAATCGTCACGATGCATGTCCTCGTCGGTTCCTGTGTCCTGTTCACCGCCAATCCGGTTTCCATAATTTGCAATGACCCTGGCAGCATGGCGGTCAGCAATGATAAAGAACAAACAAAAAGTTTTATTACTTCGCCACCCTTGTCGCGCACCTCCGCCGCGCGTCCAATTTTGACGTTCTTGCAGATGCTAGCGGGCCATCAAGGTCCCTACAAGCATGCCAAGCTCACTAGACAGGGTTTCAGTGGGGTCACGGACAGGAGTTTCAGGCGCGTCCCAACCCGCTGCCGCAAGTCTGCAGAGGACGCAAATCTGCAGAGAACGCAAATCTGCAGAGGACGCAAGTCTGCAGAGGACGCAAATCTGCAGAGGACGCAAGTCTGCAGAGGACGCAAGTCTGCAGAGGACGCAATTGAGTAAAAATCACGACTGATTGATGACTGGACGCAGACATGGACCCGCCCCCTCCATATCCGGGACCACGGACTACACCATTTCCCATCGCTGAGAGCGGCCGGGGTCCTTACGACACGGGCAATTGGCCGCCCCCTCCACCGCCGTCGTTGCCACCCCGTCACCAAACCGAGCCCGGGCCATGGCTGGCGCTGGCGCCCGCACCTGCCCTCCGGCTGCAAACCAGCATGCCCGACTTGCGATCTCACGGCTTTGACCCTTCTCCAACCGGAGGACCAAGCCCACATAGCTCCTACAGCCCATCCAGCTTCCAACGCCCTGTCACCCCGAGCGGCGGCATCGGACCCGGCCCCGGATTTCCTGCCACCCCTACCTCAGCCCCTGTCTCGGCAATCGCTGCCGCCCCCGGCCCCGGCCCGTTTACCCCCGTCTCTGACAACAAACCCTTCTGGCAAACCGCTCTCTCCGAAGCCACTCACTTCGCCGGTGGCCTCCTCCCACAAGCGACCGAATCCAACAAACACTACACCATCCTCCGCCATTCCCCTCCTCTCGTCTTTTACCGCGGTCCCGCTACCTCCGTCGAAATCACCATCTTTAGCGCACCAAATTATCCCCTGCCGTCGGATCGCTCCCTCTGGCTGCTACAGCGCGGCTATTCGGGCGATAGCGGGATGAAACTTAAGGTGCGGATGGGGAGCTCCTCGACAGATTGGGTGGAGGTTACGCCGGCGGTCAAATCTCAGGCGGAGGATGCACAGAGTGAGAATGAAAGGGCGTGGAGGAGGGATATTGACCGTATCGTGAGGAGGGAGAGGAAAGACCGTGGTGAGGCCAAGGGGCATGTGGCCCGAGAGACACACGTGGTGAGGATTCCCGCAGTGGCGTCGGATGGTTATTTTAGGCTGGCGTTGTGTACGGGGGGAAGTGACGGCGACGAGAAGAAGAGGAAGGTGCTGTGCTGGAGTCCGGTGTTTCGTGTGGCGAGCACATCGACGGACTCGAGCGTCTTTCGCGGTGCATCGCTCAGTACCATGCCGCTGGAAGTGGGAGTGAAAGTTGCGTCGGTGGTAGCGAACAATACGGTGCAGAGGTACACAGGGCCAGTGGTGGGTATGGTGCAAGGGAGGATTGACAAGTTGAAACCCGGGCGGGTTATGAAAGCGGCGGGGGGGTTCGTTGCCGGGGAGTTGAGAAGAGATGGGACCAAGGCGGACGACGCGTCGGGGCGGTATTTCCTGAGTGAGCCACAGGCATTGTTCTATGACGAAAATCTCAACCCTGTGGGGCCGGAGTCAGGTCCGGAGGCGCCGTTCCCGTTGAAGTTTTCCGGGAAAGTCGTGCCGGGGACGGGTCGGGGTCAGATGGAACTGGGGATCCCCACGGCAAATCTCGACGAGCTATCCCCTGGTGATGTGCATCAGCGTTTGAGGGGTGTATATGTCGGGTGGGCGTCGCTGCCTCCTCCAGCCGCCAACACGTCCCCTGTTTGGCACCAGGCGGTCATCACAGTGAGTCCGTCACCTTACGCCAGGGCAGCTGTGGTTGTGGAGAACATCATCACAGTTCATCTGTTTCATGAGTTTGGTGCGTCGTTTACTGGGGCAAAGCTCAAGGCCATCGCCATGGCGTATCTGCGACCGGCACTGGACCCTGCGGCGTCGCTGCAAGAGAGGCTGGACATGGTCTCACGGGATGTGCTTCTTGCGGTCGCAACGCTTAGCCGGGTACATTGGGGTCCTGAGGTGGCGGTGCAGAGGTTGAGGGGAGTGAAGAGTGCGAGGAATCTTTCAGATAGATATGCTGAAGCAAGGGACAAGGTCCAGAGGAGGGTTGATTCGGTGCCGTTACATGTTTTGGGCGTCAGAACGGCGGGGCAGGAAGCGAGGGATGAGATGTATGGGAGAGGGGGGTATTGGATAGCAAGGTGATGCTCGAATCTACAAACTGTTCAAATCTGACATGTATATGTCTGGGCGTGCCACAATGCCCCCGTCGTCCCTGCAAATTTTCAGTCCCTAAGACATCGACCAATACTTTGCTTTGTTCTGTTTACTGCCCTCGTTCCCCTGCATATGCTTCTCTTGGCTCCTCACCATAACAGTGGGCCGCTGTATACTTGCAGCAATATCTATCAGCTGACGTGAAGGCACCTTGGCTCTTGGCTCCCGTCCAGGATCCGAACCCCTCCAAATTGAGCACCTAATTCAAAACTCTACCGCGACTCTCAATGAGAGAGTCTCCTACCAAAAAAAAAAACCCCCGGAGAAAATGCTTTGTGAACAATGCTCTCTCCTCCCTCTCTTTACGTCTCCAACCCCGAACCTAACGGTCCCCAAATCCAAAATCTCCCCTCACCACCCCTCCTTCTCCGCCCTCGACGCTGCCGCAAAATCCGGCTGTCCTGCCTGCGTCGTGTTTAGAAGAGCCGTGCTAGACACTTATAGCTACGCTCACGCGAAGCGTCCCCCATATATTACAGAGCAAGAAGAAGACGAAGAAAAAGCACAGCTTAAAGCGGAAACAACCACGGAGAGAAATGCAGAGAAATTCCAGTGCCATCTCGACACCCAGACTAAAGATTGGCTACCTAGTGAACCGGACGAAGAGTTGTACGAACTGATTATACCACCGAAAAATCAGCCTGCGGGTTTTTTTGTCGTGTTAAAGTTCGCGGAGGTGGTGTCTCCGAATTCAAATGATGCAGAGAGCGCGGCGGGTAGAAAAGCAGTGAGAGGGTTGGTGTATCGACGGGGTCATTGGGTCAGGGTGGATGAAGAGGATGAAGAGGGGATGATGGAGTGGTTGGATTACGTGGTGCCGTTTGTGGGCGTGGAGTGGGCGGGTGAGTCTGGGGGAGATGGTGTTGTTGATTGGGAAAGGGGAATTGTCGGGAGGCAGCGCAGTGTCAATGTTGACTTTACGCTGGCGAGGTCGTGGATTGACGACTGCGTTGCAAACCATCCTACTTGTGGGAAAACGTCAGACACAAGACTGCCACTCCGCGTGTTGGATGTTGGGTCAGCGGACGATGTCGACATCCGCCTCGTTGAGCATATCGCCGAGCACGCTCCGTACGCAACTCTCAGTCACTGCTGGGGTAAATCACCGACTCTCAGACTCACCAGCGAGACACGTCCCTCTTTCAGAGAGAAAATCCCCTACAACATGCTCCCCAAGACATTTCAAGATGCCGTCACGTCCACACGACGTCTCGGCATTCGATATCTCTGGATCGATTCGCTTTGCATCCTTCAAGATTCAATCGCCGATTGGGAGGCTCACTGCCCCGTCATGTCGTCAATATACAGTTCATCCCTTGTCACCATCGCCGCCTCTTCCGCCAAAGACGCCATCTCCGGCTTCCTCCATCCCCGACCCCCTGGCCACCGCACTCTTATCAACCAACCCCATCTCTCCCTTTATCTCCACCAATACCCGTCCCCGTCCACCACGTACTTCGACCTGTCTACCTTCCCGGACCGTTCCTCCCCGCTTTCCAACCGCGCTTGGTGTCTCCAAGAGCGCCTCCTCTCCTCCCGCACGCTGCACTTCAACCTCGCCTCCCTCTCCTTTGAATGTTGCACGCTCCAAAGAACCGAAACCGTTCAGCCACCGCTATATCTATCCAACCTACCATCGGGAACCCTCCCCAAACCCGGCCTCTCCCAAATCCTCACCAGATTCCACGACTCACTGCACTACTGGCACCGAATCATCTCCAGCTATTCCGCCATGGAACTATCTTTTGAAAGCGACAGATTCCCCGCCCTATCCGGTTTAACGGCACTTATTGCTCGCACCACAGGGTTTGATTATCTCGCGGGGATCTGGAGACAGGACCTACCCCGGGGGTTGGCCTGGTTTGTGTGGAGTTGTGAAGAAGTGCCTCCTCCTCCTTCGGCTGCTCATCTTTCTGTCCCTCCCCTTCCTAATAATAATAATCTTCTGCTTCGCGCGGGGGGAGGAGGAGAAGTGTATCTCGGCCCAACGTGGTCATGGGTAGGCGTCAGCTCGAGGGCTGCAAATTCTCCAAGCAAAGGGAACGTCGCATTAGGATATACTTCCTCAGGGCTAGTGTTGAAGGAGAAGTTGCAGTTGACGGGTGGAAATGTTAATGTTAAAGGCTGCGAGGTTCTTACCAAAGGAAGAGATCCGTTTGGAGAGGTCAGGGAGGGGGCGTGGTTGGATTTGGAGGTTGGGTTTATCGAACGGTTGAGTGGGTTGGTTTTGTCAACGCCGTATTATCTCTCCATGGAATCGGAGGGGGACGGCGAAGAGGGGATTTTAGCGGTGTTTTATCCCGACGGGGATGATTGCCAGGTCCCGGGTCCAGGAGTGGAGTTCGCGCCGTCGTTGGTGTATCTAGGGGTTTGGGAAGGGGCGTGGGCTGTCGACGGGGCTGCTGTAGCACTGGCGGTTGAGGTGGTTGAGGCGGTTGAAGGGGAGAATACTTACCGGAGGGTCGGATTGGTCCAGACTCTGTTGAGCGATGGCGGAACTGGAACAAATTACTTCCTAGAGCTTCTCAAGAATGCGCCAAGAAAAAGGATACGACTTGTGTAGAGCTCAAGGTCGCTCAATCACCATGGAGACTTATCACCATTAACCCTGGGCATAGCGTCCCTTTTTTTCTCTTTTTTTTTTCTCTTTTTTTTCTCTTTTTTTTCTCTTTTTTTTCTCTTTTTTTTCTAGCGCACAAACTGTACTCAAAGTCTCGTTAGCCAAGCATTCAAGACCAGTAGCTAGGTAGACATGCAGGCGAGGAGGGTGTGCCTTGCGTCGCCTAGAGCGTAAGAAGTCTATAGACCAATTATCACCTCCACTTTATTATTACCCTCATTCGTTATCAAGTACTACAAATTTAAAAATGTCCCCGTCGCCTTCTCTGGAAAATACGCATTCAGCGGTCTCCGCGGCTCCGGGCTCTTCCCTGACCCAGCACTGCTCGTAACCTCAATCTCTACCGTCTTGGTAATGCCCAATCCTGATGCGGACCCGCGCCGAGGACTCTTGATTGTCTCTAGTTCAATGTCCCCATTCGACCCAACTGGAGTGACCTCCGCACTCCTCGTGTGAGTCGAGTCCGCCAACGAGGTCATCGACCCCGCCTCTACCATATTCACATCCCTCATCGACGGCACCGAGGATAGTGGCGCCGCGCGGGCTGTTGAGATCCACCGACTAGAGCGTGATGCCTTGTCGCTGAGATCGCCGTACGAGACACCCGCAGGGGCAATACCATCGACGGTAGGGAACCGGCGTGGGAAGAAGAGGTTCCGCCAGCTGGACATGGAGCTCTCGGTTGCTCCATAGATGATGGCATCAACGAGGCCTTGCAGGACGATGCAGGCTTTGTCGACAGTTTGGAGCTGCCATGGCGCGGACTGGCCCGTGGCGGTTTGGTAGATGCGGATGCCGGTGGGGAGGGACCAAACGACGGCGTAGGCGAGGGGGTAGAGGAGCATGAGGCGGGCGAGCTGTAGGTGTTAGTGCCCTGACAGATATTTAAAGGGTGGGGGTGGGAGGTACCCTTTTCAGTCTCCGCGTGTGTCTGGGGGCGACAGCGGTTGGGCCACCTTGCTGACTGATGCCACCAGATTCAAGCTGGCGAGACTCGGAGCCGCTTGGGTTGCCCGATGAGGAGTGGTCGAGCGAAACGAGACGGCGATGGGCTTTGAAGAGGAGGAAGTAGAGTCTGGCATACATGAGGAACATGATGACGATGATGGCCCCTGACTATTGTCAGCATGATGACTTAAATGTGGGCTTGAATGTGGGCAAGGGTCGTACATCGAGGGACAAAGTTGACGAGGAGTCGGACCTGGTCCGAGGTAAACCAACACCACGCTCCAATATCACCATAGCCAGTCACCCCTAGACCGACGGAAGCCCATGCGACCGACAAGACCCAGGGCAGAGCCCACGGCAAAAGGGGATGGGATTGAATCCATGACGAGCACTTTTTCTGGTCGGTGAGGACAAAGTAGGTGTAGATGGCAATGACAAAAACCCAATAGTCGGTCTGGATGACAAAGACCTGGGTCATGTACCCGTTGAAGCTGCAGAACCCGGCCTGCTCTGGCGCCCCTATCCAACGTCCGCTGACGTTCATGGAAGATGATAAGAGGAAGTTGAATGCCATGACACAGTCACTGATGGCTAGACCAAGGATAAGCTGGTGGCGGAAGCTGCGGAGGTTCGAGAAGGCCTACTAGATTAGCGAACACCATGGACAGGGTAAAGAGAAACCCACAAAGAAGCTTGCAACCATCCATGCTCCTCCCAGAACCGACAAGATCGACACAACAGCAATGACCAGACTCTGGGCATGGATGACGAAGGGCTCTGTCGGTGCAGCTAGCGCCGCGCGGGGCGCAATTTCAAAACCGCCAAACATGATGATCGTCAAGTGTCCCTGGCCCAACCCATCTCCATGTTGATCGGCGACCGGACCCGGGTGTTTATGGGACTGGTCTTTGGAAGAAAAGCAACTTCAGCCCCCGTGATGCTTATCAGGACGAGAAGCCGAGGCAAGCTGGGTGAAATGAAAACAGAAGCCGCTGCCATATTTCAAGCTGACGAGACCAGGAAGAAGTTCCTTCTGCTTTCACGGATGAAACATTGCCAGCGGCGGAAATCCAAACGATACAGAAAAAAGAAAAGAAAGAGAGTTCCGCCTGCGGCGAAGCCACGAGACAAAGTGAGCCATCACGGGCAAACTTCAATGTCCTGGGCTGGCTCTTGGCTCAATATTCATCCTTTGCGAGATGACGATGAATTGTCTGGCGCGTTTTTCAATAGCCACGCAAGACATGCCTCATGCGGTCTCTCTTTTGCAAAGCGACGGAGACAAACCCCCACGCGGGTTGGGGCTTGCTTCTCCGAATTTTGACCTGCGACCATGGTCTGGGATGTTTGGATCTGGCCAGACCGCATCATGAGGCTGAACGAGAATCTGAGACTTGTCGCCGGGCGGACAGGAGAGGGGCGCGGGGGCGGGATGAAACCCGTGGGGGCACATCAGAGAAAAACTTCTGCAAGGGGATTGGACAGAAAAACACCGGAAATGCCAAAAGGCCAAACGCGGATGGGAAGAGAAGCTGCTATCTGTTGGAGATAAGCCGGCCTGAAGAGTTTGGCGGCGAAGAGATAGCGGCTGACCTCCGCGGAGACGCTCTTGTCGTGGCTTGCCTGGGGAGGGTGCCGCTCTGCGGTCTGAGCATCTCCAGGGGTGCACGTGACCTTTCTTGATCGCACTTTGAAAATATTCGGTATCGGGCGTGAAAAATTCTCTGCGAGATCAAAATGCATGATCAAGGAAAGAAGCAAGTACCGCCTCCCCGCTATGCAGGGCCGAGTGTTGAATCGGTACCATCTGACGTTGTCAAAGAAAGCCCCGCGCTTCGACATCGGTCCGGATCCCATCTTGTGTCTCGGCTCTCCCCTTTGCCAACACCACCGCATTTACAACAAATATTCGCGGATGAACCATGATCTAACCGTAAATCAAGGGCCCACACCCCCGGTTTTCGCAATGGTAGATCCGGCTGTGACGCTGGCTGGCAGTGGAGTCAATGTAAGCGATACACCCAATCGCGCCGAACCAGACTTGGCACAACGGTCACCCCAGACCCAGACGAGCCAGCCAACGTCAGGCGGAAAGCGCAGCCCGGTTTGTCGGATCGCGGCGCGCGGCACCTACACTCCGTCTTGCCCAAAGCAAAAATTTATATGAGGCTTGCCGCACCAATCCACCAATCGCCCACCTCCCAGACTTGCATCCTGCCCAGCTACTCCACGCCCCAGACACCGTTTGAGGTCGTATCTCTGCGGGTCGCCAGTCTGTCATCTGTCCACGCGCCCGCCTTCGAATGCCACCGAAGGCAGGTGCCACTGCAATGACAGATGCTGGAGTTCACGGGAAGACACTCGAAATTGGAGGAGCAGCCATGGAGACCGTCGCATCCAGCACCGACCCAGGCCCGCCACCTGAGTCTTTTTGCTCCTTTTTGCTGGGCGACCAAGAACGAGAGCAGCAGTATATAATGGCAATGCGACCGTCGACCAGTCCAGAGGAAACCGTGCCATCACCACGGTCCCAAAGTCAGTCTCGCTCTTTGCCCAGATTGCCGCCATGAAGTCGTTTGGTATCGCCGCCCTCGCGGCCGTTTTCGCCCAGAACGTGGCCGCCCACGCAACCTTCCAGCAGCTGTGGGTTGACGGTGTCGACTATGGTGGACAATGCGCCAGGCGGCCCGCTTCCAACTCGCCCGTCACCAACGTCAACTCGGCCGACCTCCGCTGCAACGCCGGCGCCGCCCGTGTTGCCGGAAAGTGCCCTGTCAAGGCCGGAGGCACCGTCACGGTCGAGATGCATCAACAGAATGGCGACCGCTCCTGCGCCAACGAGGGCATCGGCGGAGCTCACTACGGACCCATCATGGTCTACCTGAGCAAGGTCTCGGACGCTGCCACGGCCGATGGGTCTACCGGCTGGTTCAAGATCTTCCAGGACTCGTGGGCGCCCAACCCGGCTGGTCGTGTCGGCGATGACGACTTCTGGGGTGTTAAGGACCTTAACAAGTGCTGTGGCCGCATGGACGTTAAGATCCCTTCGGATATTCCCTCGGGCGACTATCTCCTCCGCGCCGAGGCCATCGCCCTGCACGCTTCTGGATCCTCTGGTGGTGCCCAGCTGTACATGACGTGCTTCCAGATCACCGTCTCAGGTGGTGGCAACGCTAGCCCCCCTACCGTCACTTTCCCCGGTGCCTACAAGGCCAGCGACCCCGGTATTCTGGTGAACATTCACGGCAAGCTTACCACCTACATTGCCCCTGGCCCGACCGTCTATGCTGGTGGTTCCACCAAGAGCGCCGGCAGTGGCTGCTCCGGCTGTGAGGCCACCTGCGCTGTTGGTTCGGGTCCGACTGCCACTGTCTCTTCTGCTCCTCTTCCGACCTCCGCTCCCGGTAATGGTGGCGGCGATGGCGGCGGAAACCAGCCCGGTGGCTGCACCGTACCCAAGTACGGCCAATGCGGTGGCAACGGATACACCGGATGCAAGACCTGCGAGGTAAGTTATCGCTAACCAGTTCAAAGAAACGAGACCGCTAACATTCTCAACAGTCCGGTTCCACTTGCAGAGATGTTTCTCCTCCGTGGTACGCTCAGTGTGCTTGAACAAGCATGGAAAAGCTGTAAAGTGGGATGAAGTGGTATGATGGGAATTGTTGGAAATGAAACCTTCTTGTATATATTTGGAGAGAAAATGCATATACCGATCCTTTAGGTTACAACTTTTGGATGTCTATTGGCGAATGAGCTATTCTGTTGTCACATGTATGCCGAGACTTTGGTGAGGAGAGTGAGATACTTTGCGTCATATTATCAAGAGCAAGGGATGAATACATGCAGGCCTATCCCGAGCTTTCCGTGATTTTCTCCAACTCGCATGTCCACCGCAGATATCACCAAATTGGCCTTGGGTTGTCTCGAAGGAATCATGTTGTAATTCGCTAAATGTGTCGCGCTAACAATGCATTCATAGGGTGGGACTAGTGCGTACAATGATATGATTCGCCCAATCGGCTCTGTGGTCTAGTGGTATGATTCGCGCTTCGGGCTGGTTTAAAACCCACACTTCCAAGAAGTGCATGTGCGAGGTCTCGGGTTCGATCCCCGACAGAGCCCCTTTTTTTTACTACGCATTTCTTCAGTTCATGTCGTTTGTTAGGTGAGAGGTCCGTCCGTCAATGTGTCAATTTTTTTTTTTTCTTTCTTTATTTCATCATGGTGTGGTTACTGTTGTCGCCACTCATTGTCGGGAGCGTGGCTTCCTTACCTATGGACGGATATGATCTAGTCCTCTTACCATGAAGGCTCGTCTGGACGTATCCATCAGTTGAGATCTCTTCCCTGCATTGACTCGATATTCTGCACTTCTTCACTTTAATACTTGGAATTTTCATCTACACGTTTCATTTCACGCTTGAACATTTAGTTTTTTTTTTAACCCTTTTTATTGTCTTTTCTAGATATTTTTTGTTCTCCTGATGATGGTCTATCATGTGTCAAAGTCAAACCAACCATTCCTAAAGGAAACATGTGGGCAATTTAGTTGTGGATATTCATAAGTCACTCAACGACGTCGCTGAACTTTCTGTAACCGTCCCCTCGACCTTGCCGCTGCTTCCCGCGATGCTGGAAATGAGCGACGAGGAGGCAATCCCGGACGAACATGGTCATCACTATCCAGACTCAATGGAGAAGGAGACTGGGAAGGTGGTGTAGCGGGTGGTAAAGACGGAGTACTCGGCGACCGGGGCGGCGGCGTGCCGGAAGTTTCCGGCGGTGGTGGAGAGCGGTAGTTGAGAACGGCGGCTGCGGGAGGAGGTCCAGGCCGGAAAGGGACCGGGGCCTGGACCACGGGGGGTGACCCGTTCCGGCGATGAAACACAGGGAAGCTGTGAGTGTGAGTGTGGGGGTGAGTGGGATGAGACCGGAAGGGCTGTTGTGAAGGACCGGCGGGGTCCCGGCGGGCTTCGGGTGCAGCTCCGCGAGGGGGCGACTGGTAGCTGGGAGGAGGGGGTGAGACTTCACTGTACTGCGGGAGAGCGGATGAGGTAGCAGCACGGTTGGGGCGGGGAGGACGGAGACCAGGAGAGGAAGCACCGCGAGACCTCGGGGGGAAAAATCCTGAGGCGTTGATATTGTCAGCGGTAAGAACTTCAACGGACTGGTGACCAGGTTCTTGGAAGAACTCGTGTTGATCTTCTCCGCGGTTACGCCTGGTAAACTTCTTTCCGAATTTGGCGAAAAACCCGCTCCGGCGAGGTTCCGGAGAGGGGCTGCGGTTCGGACGCTGCGACATGGTGAGCGATGGAAGGCTAGTTACTTCGTGTAGCTCGGGTAATGAACTGCTGAGGTAGCAAGGCGGATGCTCTGCGTAACTCAGGAGTAGACCGCTGTCTGTTGAGGCGAGAGAAAAGACCCAGAGGGCAGGGAGTTCCCTTTTAAAGCCGTTTCTCTGCGTCTACAAGGCCGGGGAGCAGTCGTGATGATGGTTACACATCGCGGTTCATTTGGGAAGGACATGGTTGTTCGTGTCCCTGATGGTCGAGCCTGGGAGACAGCTCGCATGATCCTGGGACCGGCAAGGTGGCCGGGAAATAGGAGAGAAATCTCGGTGTTGAACGAGCTGTGCTAGTTGTGTTGAGGTATATCCCGTCCACCACCGACCTGTCAGTTTGACAGACGGTTGGTTTTATGGACATGCTCATCGTTGAGGAACAAAGGCTTTATGGAGGTAGAATGGCACCGAATCCTCACGTGGTCTCACGAGACCGGTCTTTGTGGACAGACAGTGTTTGCTTCGATCTGTCAGGGACCCGAGAAATAACAAGCAATCGCCGATTGGCGCTGCCCGCCAAGCCCAGATACAGTGTAACAACATATGGATACTCTTTGCATCTATTCAAGAATCTCTAGTGCCCATCAGCGACCGTAGTCGACTTAAGGGCTTACCTTGGCCTAACCATGACACAGACACCCCCCCTGAACCTAACGCCGACCAATGAGTATTGCACAACCCGAGACCAGATCCAATGAAGAGCCTGTCCAGATGAAGGAAAGATAGTACACGAACTCATCCGAGGAAAAGTCATCAGTCATCCCATTCTTCGTCAAGCTGGTCGATCAGCCGGTTCTCGTCTTCGCGGTTCCGGCTTCTGCCGTTTGGTGAGATCGAAAGCGTGTGATAGCCTCTCCGACTCGGCAGAAAGCGGGCACACGACGATGTCAGGATAACGAAGACGTCCTGTTCCACTTGTCAGCTCTGCAAGTTGTGACGCCACTTGGAGGGCCTACCGTTATGAAACTCCAAATTCCAGCCCACAGGCTATAGTTGGGCAGCTGCCTCCACCCGCGAGCGTGGGCTACGGTGCGCTGATAAAAGACGCCACCAACCACATACACCAGGACTGCAATGAAGAAGATGATGGCAAAGACGCCCCCGGGTCCAACGCTGCCAGGCTTGTGTGGTTGGACGCCAGCGCATGCATGTTGTGACCGGACCTCGAAGAAGTAGGCGCATTCGTCTGGGTCTGTGCCAACAAATGAAGCCGCGGTCTGAACATCTGCGTCCCGGTCACATAGAAACGAGATGGTGGCCGACTTGCGACGGGTTGCCTTCTCTTTGTCTGTATCCTTATCTTTATCCTTCCCTGGCTTCTGGTCATTGTCTTTCGATGAAGGTCGGTTCGGGCGGTCGTCATCTTCATCGTCATCATACGTCCTGTACGCTCCGCTGTGTGTGTTGCCGCGCTTGTCTCTGCTCTTTTCGGGAGATCCGCCGCAAGGGGAGCCGTCCTTGTACTGAAGTACCAGCTTGCGACCTCTAGGAGTCAGTACCCCCGACTGCAATCTGGAAGACGTTAGTACAACCTGCTCTAGCAAGAACATGTGCGCCACGTAGAACCCACCCTAACGCGTAGGTCTTGCCCTTGTGTGTGTAGTGGGCGCTGACGTTCTTCCACTGAGATTTTTCCAGTCCGACAACATCTTCAACCTTCTTGACAACCGGCTCGCAAATATTCAAGGTAAAGTTCGAACCGTAATCCCAACCCCTTGCAAGGTAATCGATAGTTGGAATGCCTTTGGGTGCCTTGCCCCCTTGCTCGACGATTATGGCTACGTCGGGGCGCAAGTCGTAGAATGCGCCACTAGTCGATGTCGCAACGCACGGCGTCACGGCAGAGGTCGAACTCGTAGACTTGGTCGCATCTTCAGCGCAGGCTAGCCCTGACAGGGCAGCAAGGGCCAGTAGCACGTGGCGCGAGCTTTGTCGATGCATGCTTCAATCGTCAATTGCGGATCGGCCGTGGAACGGGCTCCAATCTCGGGACTGCGCTCTGTCGCGCTGCGAAAATTTTGTGGGCGTAATATCATGCAGTGGCTGTTGATGCTGAGTGGAGCGCGATGTCTGGTTCTTTCTTCCAAATGTCGGCGTGGTTTGTCGTCGAGTTTCTGATGGGAGTTGCCTGGCCTTTTCCACGCACGTCGATCTGGCGTTGGGGTTGGATGCGGGTCATCATTGGTGGCTTGGCAGGGGTGCGCAACGGTCTCTCGGAACGGTTGACTGGCTGGCAAGTTCCGTTTCGTACTCTCGACCAGTGCCGCGCCAGAAGGATGACAAAACAACCGGAGACAGATCTATCATCTCTCGGATTTATCATGCAGCTTGTCGAGGAACCTAGATTCTGCATGTTCCGACTCTAGATGCACAATTCAAGACACCAGATGGAGAATCTCAGATTGCGCATTCCAGACCGCGCACAGACGGAGCAGCTCCGTTTTCGAAAGGAACTTTTGGAACAGCGAGCCAATCATGTCTCCTATCCACAGCCAGTCCCACGTCAGGCCATCCGGTTCACCAAGTTCCGGGGCGCTAAGAAAGATTCGCTGCACCCACTGCCAATACATTCATCATCGCCCGCGACGCGACGACCTCAGCCCATCCGGGAAACAGCTCCCCGTAAACAGGGTTCGACGTGGACGGAACCCGCGCGTCCCACTCCAGGCTGAGCGCCATTAAATCTGCTGCCGTTGCTCACAGTCCCATAATCGCGGAACAGGCAAGCGCAAAGAAAGAATGGCAAAGACAAAGAAGCAGGGCGCCCAGTCGCCACCCCACGGCTACGAGTTTGGAGGGCCGTAAGTTGCGACCGATGCCAATTCCACGGCGTGAGCAGGACTAATCGCATCCTTTTCCAGCCTCGGTGCCGCTGCTATCACGATCGGACTCCCCCTTCTCCTGCATGTCTTCAACTTCGCCTGCAATGATGTCTCCGGTTGCCCCTCACCGTCGCTCCTCCGCCCCAAGTCGCTCGACCTCGAAACCCTGAAACAAGAAGTTGGCTGGCCAGAAAATGGCGTATGGGGTCTGGCAAGCTGGGAGGCCACTGGCTGGACTCTTGCCTACTACCTCTACTGCGCACTTCTGTATCGCATCCTGCCCGGGACTGAGATGGAGGGGGTAGTGCTATCGAGTGGAGGACGCCTCAAGTACAAGCTGAATAGTGGGTTTCCATTGAGCAGAGAATGTGCGCATTTGGAGAACTGACCTGTGTAGCTTTCTCTTCAAGCATGTTCACCCTTGCCATCTGCGCAGCTGGTACCTACTCCCAGGGAGCCGAGTTTCCGCTTTGGACCTTTATCGCCGACAACTACACACAGATCCTGACCGCCAACATTCTCATTGCGTTCAGTCTCGCCATCTTCGTTTACGTTCGCAGCTTCAGCGTGAAGCCCGGCAACCCAGAGTTCCGCGAGCTGGCAGCAGGAGGACACACAGGGAACTTGATCTACGACTTTTATATTGGTCGCGAGCTCAACCCCCGTGTCACACTACCGCTCATTGGCGAGATTGATATCAAGGAGTTCATGGAACTTCGCCCTGGCCTGCTGGGCTGGATTCTCCTCGATTGCGCCTTCGTCGCGAAGCAATACCGTCTCCATGGCTACGTCACCGACAGCATTGTCTTCATCACCATTATCCAGTCGCTTTACGTTTTGGATGGTCACTTCATGGAGCCCGCTGTCCTGACGACGATGGACATTGTGACCGACGGCTTCGGCTACATGCTTTCTTTTGGCGATCTTGTCTGGGTTCCTTTCATGTACACCCAGCAGACAAGGTACCTAGCGGTCCACCCCCAGACGCTCGGCACTACTGGGCTTGTCGGAATCGGTGCCGTCCTCCTGGCAGGCTTTACGATCTTCCGTCTGTCCAACCTCCAGAAGAACATCTTTCGCACCAACCCCAATGACCCGCGCGTTGCTCACCTCAAGTACATTGAGACTAAGGCTGGCACCCGCCTGTTGATTTCGGGCTGGTGGGGCATCGCGAGGCACATCAACTACTTTGGCGACTGGTTGCAGGCCTGGCCCTACAGTCTTCCTACTGGCATGGCCGGCTACCAGATCCTGTCGGCTGGCACCAAGGCCGCAGGGGCTGTGACAATGCTGGACGGTCGCGAGGTGGCTCAAGGCGAGGCCCGGGGATGGGGTATCATCTTTACTTACTTCTACGTCCTCTACTTCGCCGTTCTTCTCGTCCACCGCGACGGTCGAGATGACGAGAAGTGTACCAGGAAGTATGGCGAAGACTGGGAGAAGTACAAGAAGATTGTTCGGTGGAAGATTATCCCCTATGTTTACTAGAACAGGGTAAGCATGAGCATTGGAGCGGGTTGGCATGAAGGATTGGACAAGGCTGGTGGTATATGGTTTGTGTGGAGTGCGCATATGACCCATGAGCGAGGGCGCGCATCTGATTTGGCAGCATGGCAATGTGTATACATATAGTAATAATTCTTGTTTATCTCCTGCAGCTTTCTTCACTTAGCCATGTGTTCTGTTCAGTGGTTCCCGGACACTGCCCTGTGCCTCCACCGCCAGAACCCAGACCGAGAGGCATCTGAACTCCGAATGATCACATCTAAGATATAGCCAACGGTAACAGAAATGCAACATTTCAATCTGCCTTGGACTAACCGTGTTTTTGCTCTTTCGTCGCGTCGTGAGTTTTGCTCTGGTGTCGGGCGATAACCCCAACCCTGGAGGGCTTGCATTGCACGTGACGGCGCCACTGTGTGGGTCGCAAAATACCCGACCGAGCTTCATACCTCACTCAAATCCGCCAAAAACTCACACCAGGCACGCGTCTCATCACATCACCTCTACATCAACCCCGCCATTTACCTCCTCCAGCAAATTTCCAACTATGGCAGACACCAACATCCAGTGGGTTTCATTTTACCACGAGTTTTCTCAGGGAATACGCGCTGACTCGACGGCAGAAACCTCCTCCAGAAGCCTCGCAATGAGTGCACGTCAGTTTCTCCCCTCCTATTCCCATATGTGGAGTGAAGTGCTGACCGGTATGCAGGGAGTACGAGATTGCGCAGATTGTATGTTGCGCCCCCTGATCTATTGAGCTGGCTAGGAGAGAGTGGGTGCTGATGTTGGAGTTGTGCAGGAAAACTGGGAGATGAGCAATGGCCCGTTGTCGATTCTCCAGACAGCCGTGCGTAGTCATACGCAAGTGTTGATCAGCATCCGGTCGAATCGCAAGTTGTGAGTTTTGCAGGGTGATGAGATAGGTGAGATGGGAAGGAAAGCTAACGGTTTGCTGGCAGGCTGGCGAGAGTGAAGGCGTTTGATCGGCATTGCAATATGTGAGTTTTGGGAACCCCACTTGTCGCTGGGAGTGTTTACTGACGGGTTGGTAGGATTCTCGAGAATGTGGTGAGTACATGACTGACAGTGAGGGGCGGATATGCCGAGGGTTGTTGCTAATGGCTGCCGCAGAAAGAGATGTGGACAGAAACGCCGATCACGAACGGCAAGAAGGGAAGACCGGTGAACAAGGACAGGTTCATTAGCAAGATGTGAGTACTCCTTTCTCTTGTGCTTGAAGCGACTGCTGACGGAATCCTAGGTTTTTGCGTGGTGATAGCGTTATCATTGTCCTGTTGAGCTGAACGGATCAATTCTGGATATGTGTGTTTGGCTCAACAGCTGAGATCGTCAAAGTAGGTTTGGTAGCTGCTTGAGACCGGTTCATATTTATTGTCAATGGGCTTTCGACAAAGATAGCGGACGGTGGGCAAGAAAAGGCATAGATTGCAGTTGGCCTCGTTATGGCTCCGGTCATGTTACAATCGGTGTGGCTCAAATGGGTTTGGCGCACTGGGGAATATATCATGATGTTTTTGGCGTCTTCCGTTGTCTCTTTGACGTTGAGCCCTGGATATCACGCACGCCTTCAGCGACAGCTGGTTGACAGCTGCGCATTACAGATAACTGTGGGAACTGCCTTCCGAAGCGTTTGGTGGGTCTGGTTAGGCTCATGGCTGAATCCTATCTGATGAAACCTAAATCCAGATCATAAACTAATACGTAAACCAGGCCGTCGACAACATGCTGGAAAGAGCACCTTAGACAGGGCTCAAATTTCAAATTCGTTCTTATCGTGCACCCAGCTTGTGCCGCTGAACGTGGGTGGGGTAGTCACGTGAGGTCATTTAAGACACCCAATTTCCCCTCCTCTCCCTTGACAACCAAGCCCAAGCATCGAGGCCACCATGAAGTCGCTTCTCCCCCGGCGCAAATCCCCTCGCGGGAAGCAATGGGTTAGCTCTTCTGCTGTCAGCCCGAATATGAGACCCCCGGGTTGTATCGATCGTCTTCCCGTCGAGTTGCTTATCGCCATTTTCCAGCATCTCAGCACGCCCGCCGATATCCTCGCCGCCATCGACGTCTGCCATTCTTGGCGGAGCATCATCCTTTCTCCCAACATTTGGGTTCCAATTGCCGACCAGCTCACACCTGGGCTCGCTTCCCACATCCACGCCGTGTTCCCAAGCTCGGCTGCCGCGCAGGAATACGCTTTCCGTTCTGCCCTCTACCAACACTGCGTCCGTGAGTCGGGCAATTTCAGCCTCGTGACCTACCATGGTCTCTATCTCGACGACCCGTTCTTCACCTGGTCTAAGCAGGTCCCCGTTGCGGCTGGCGGCGTGCACTCTTTCGATAGTGTCATTGGCCTCGATCCAGAGGCGAGGGGAGGACGGGATTCCCGGCTGAAGCTCTACAGCCATGGCCGTGTTGCTTGGTGGCCCGAGGGCTGGCACCTTCCGTTCTTTGCCGTTGTCGACGACCTGCGTGCCCGTACCCGGCGTATGTTCATGTTTCCTGGTCAGTTTAACTTCGGCAACGAACGTCGCCGGGGGTGGAAGACCTCCATGGGCGAGTTTTTGTTCATCATGGGCCAAGAGGATGCCGGCGTGTGCATCTGGCATCTTGAAAGGAATGAGATGCGCCAGATTCGGCTTCCCGACGCGTTTGAGCGGTGTGTCGTGGAGGGCGAGAGGGTAATTTTTGTTGGTCGGA
>Ga0247760_1000613_pt1 | contig 37827 bp, 46 predicted proteins | sample UWRJL171409R4_FD_179936 | JGI IMG/M metagenome (GOLD analysis project Ga0247760, IMG submission 179936) | Plant litter microbial communities from Arlington Agricultural Research Station in Wisconsin, United States - UWRJ-L171-409R-4 | ecosystem: Environmental > Terrestrial > Plant litter >... | reverse complement strand
GAACTCCTCCTCCAAATCACCGCCCTCCTCCTCGTCCACCCCAACCCCCGCACCTCCCTCCGCCTCTACTCTCTCGCCACGCCCCTCCTCTACCGCGCCCTCTCCATCTCCATCAAACACCCCGCCAGCGGCGCTTCAACTTCGACCCTGACCCTTACATCTACCATGCTCCTCCACCAGACTCTCTGTCAGACGCCCTGGCTGAGGACGCACTGTCGGAATTTGAGTCTTGATGTGGGGGACTCTCCCAACTGCAGGATGTCCCTGGCGGTTGCGGCGGACTTCGCGCGGTGGTGTGCGGGTGCGAGGAGGTTGAGTGTCAGCGGGGGGTTTACAAGGGCGAACAGGTGGATTTGGGAGGAGGTGATTGGCGAGGTGGTGGAGGGGATATGGTTGCGAATTTCTGCGGGCCTTGGAAACTGTCGGGCCTGCCACCGTTCCTCGCCCGACATAAGGCCTCGCTTCATACACTTGTTTTGGGGCACTGCTTTGGAGATGACCCTATCTCTCGGGGTTTGACGACACACGGGACTATCCCCGCATCCTGGTCGTTCCTCAACGCCCCTGGCTTGGAAAAATTCCGCTAGACATTCGCGATTCAGGAACGGGGACTCCCGAGCTTATTCCACTTTGGCGAGCGGGAAGAGGCTTGGCTTCGGGCGCTTGCTGCTGCTGCTGTGCGAAGGCAAGTGCCGTTGCGGAGGGTGGAGATTGAGTTTGCGCCGTGTTATGACTCAGGGCCAGACGCCCCGGATCCGAAGCCGGAGGTGTATCCTTGGGATCGGATGGAGCGACTTCGGTCTGAGATGGGAGGCGTGGGGATACGGTTGGAGTGAGTCAACGGTGTCGAGGGATGAGTTTGAGGGGAAGGTGTGTGCAGGTGATCTCACCTAGCAGCCGTGATGAGAAAGCGCTGGATGTCTGTCCACCCCTAAATAGATAATCCTCTGACAGAATGCCGATGCTAGCTAGTATCTACAAGACCCCTTCTTCTTGATTTCGCCCTTTGGGCCTTCCCCTAGACAGCCCGCATAATCCTCCGAATCCACCCGCGAGGCAAGTTTGTAAGACCAAGACTCTTCTTCTGAATAACGGGCTCGGCATCCCCAGAGGGCGGAACAGTTGGGTTTGATGGAGCTGTTGGATTCGGTGGGACGCTGATAGATGAAGGTCCTGGGACAGGCGGGGTGCTGAAGGGGGGAGGACCAACGGGCGGGTCACCCCATTCCGGACACCAGCCTGCGATTACACAGCTGTCGGCTGCTGTGAGGGGGGCAATTGCAAGCCCGAGGGCGATGTATGATACAATTAAGGCTTTCATGGTATTAGCAGAGCGTGGAGAGGTAACTTGAAGTTGTCGATCGGGGATTTAGTCTGCGAGGTGACACGTCCTTTATGTTCGGCCCCATGAGCTCACAGCGGCGGTTAAAGACGCGGGATGCAACGACACGGATGATGAGGGTGGGCAATTACCGTGGTATCTTGGGCGGGGTTGTATTTTAGACTGATTCGCCAAATATCCTCAATTATTTTCCTGCGTATCATAGACCATAAAATGCCAGGCGTAGTTCCCCTGACCCCCAAACGGGGTGTCGTCCTCAGTGATATGACCGGCCTCGACAAAACCAGCCCGTGCATAAACACCCCGCGAGGCCTTGTATGAAATTATGATGATTGGAAGCTGCATTCTTTTCGCCTGTTTGATGCCCTCTTCCACCAGCACTGTCGCAATCCCGCGTCCTTTGTTCCTTGGGTGCACGGCGAGGAATTCGAGCTCTTGTGGTATGTCAGCGACGCCAATGTGACGTGGCAGATGGCATTAGAAAGCAGTTTAACGACAACGAGATAAAGACTCACCAAGATGCGGCCGCCCACCCGTCACGCGCTCCCTGACCGCAGTGTTCCCCTCATTAAGGACATCAACATCGGTCCTCGGATCCCACCACGCCCCAGCAGCAACCGCCTCCATCTCCCTCCTCCTCTCCTCACTAACATCCGGCATCTGCGCCTCCAGCCATTCCGGCTCGCCGGACTCTGTCGTCGCTCGAGAATCTGGCAGCCGCCACCGCGCATACCCCACAAGCTCCCCCGTCTCCGGATCCACCGCCTTTTGATAGCGCAGCGTCTCGCGATCTCTCAAAAGCCGGATTGGCTGCCGCTTGGCGATCTGTTCGGTTAGGAAATCTTGTGTGATTTCAGGTCGCCATTGCAGCCTCCACATGGGCTCGTCCCAGAAAGCTCCGCCGGTGTTGCGGCCGATGGCGTCGGCGTCGGAGATGGTGCAGGGGGCGATTTTCCAGGGCGGCGACATTGTGGCAGAGAAAAGGGGGAAGGTGGGGGAGGGGAAGGGGTGACAAGACAGGGGAAGCGGCTGCGTATTTGTATGTGTGCGAAGGGTGCGTGGGGTGGCACGAATGTGGAAGGTGATAAATCGGCTGAATGGTGCGGCGCAGTTGCATGACGGGAGCGCGGGCCTGCGCGCTTGGGCTACGTGTCCCAGAGCGGGAGAGTAAGAAAGAAGGGGGGACAGGGAAACTCTCAAAGTTGTGGGCCGGGTACTACCCAGGTTCTTGAGAGAGTTGACGGCCTGGAAGATTCAGGGGGAAGCGTCCGAAGTCTTTCTAGTCCTCCGCAAAGCTGACTTCGAAATCGCCATCGGCCTCGACGCTACCGCCCGACGACAAAGCAAACTTATTCTCCATCTGCAGCAGCTCACAGAACTGCGCCGTCTGCTGATTTGGATACTCCAGCGGCTGCTGGTCCGGCAAAACAACGAACTCTGCGTCATGCACTGGCGCATGAGGGACAAAGTTCCTAGGAACTGCGAGAAGCCCCTTCTCAACAATGTTCTCCCTAACCCATTTCCTGTGCTCATCCAACGACACAGCAGAGACCTTCATTGCTGACGCGGGTGCCACGATCAGTGTCTCGGAATCTGCGATCCGCAAGGCGGGGAGACATGCCCTCGTGATGGCGAGCCATTCTTCGTCGTAGCACAGCTCGAACTTGCCGTCCTCACGCCGGGGAATATTGTTGTTGTGTGCTTGCGGGGGGTGACCAAGGCTCCTTACCTCCAGCCACTGGAATGTCGGAGATCCAACTTTGTCGAGGCCGAGAAACTCCGTCTTCGTTGCAGTGCTTGCGAGAGGAGACGTCGGAGTTTTCTTGTTCTTGGAGGGCCGAGATAGCACAGTTCTCAGCTTCTCGGGTACGTCTCCCGGATTTCGAACAGTCTCCTCCATCCCAAGACCAGCTTCCAACTCCACCGTCGCTGCGAATCGCGTGTGCATGTGCCCAGAGAACCAATACGAAGGGCGCAAGTGGCTCAGCAACTCCGACGCCGGTTTACTCCCAAGACGGTCGGCAACTGCACTTGCGAAGAAGTGAGGCTTCGCTGCATATAGGGTCTTGTGATCGCCAAACAACTCAACCCACGCAGGCCAGTCATGACTGAGCGCTATATCCACCGGGTTGCGAAGCATCATCAGCCGCTGGACGTTGTATTCTCGGACATGGTATACAGATCGAATATCGTCTCGGTCATAGGGCAAGCGCTCGCTGTGAGGCTTCCGGTAGTCCTGGTTGTGGTAAATGCCCGAGATACCAGCGATGCGCCATGGTCCGTATCTAACCACGCCCGCTGCGCCGAGGTAATAGATGTTGGGTGCGAGCCAGCCGCCGTGGTACAGCTCGAAGAAGTAGCTGGATGCTTCGTGGTTGCCGCCGATGACGATGGTGAGAACGGGGGCTTGCGCAGCGCCGCTGTAGTACTTGTGAAAGTCGCCGAGGTTTCGGTACCTGCGCGGCACGGACATGCAGTTGAGGTCGAGCTCGTTTCGGACTGCCTGCAAAATTGCAAGACACCGTCAGTTCGCAGTTTGCTGAGATTCTGGGAGGAAACCCACCTGGAAGTCTCCGCAGATGATGAGAAAATCGAGCTCTGATAGTGTCCATCCTTTTGTTGCACACTCGTCTTCGAGTGTAGCATATATCGTGTCAAGCCTGCCATGGCCCTGGACCAGTCAGCAGAGCTCATGTGTCGGGAGGAGAGCAGGCTTACACAGCCGACGACGGCGACCTTCAGGCCCCGGTCGGTGAAGGCTGCCATTGCAGAAGAACTGGGGAAGGCGAGGCAGCTTTTCTGATAGGATTGAGAGGAGAAACCTGATATTTCAAGCGCTGGAAGTTTATCTTTAACCTCAATATGCGGTCTGAACTTGTGGTTAGCTCCTTCCTGACTGTGAGTGGCTGTGCTGGGCGGGAGTCATGGCAGTGACTCACCAATGGGTGCTATGCAGACTGGACCGCGTCTGGCCCAGTTGCATGATGAACTCTTGCCAGTGGCCAGCAACGGCCAATTGAACGAGAGTCGGCACGCATGCAAGCGATCGGGAGCAGGCCTGCCGCTGAAATGCACGCCGTGACTCCCAATAACCTGGAACATAATACCCGCCCTCATCCGCGTCATTAGCGCCAACTATTTTTCTTTCTGAGAATCTTCCGTTTCTTCATCACTAGGTATTTTTAAAATGATGACGATTAGAAGGCTGAGTGATTGAATAACAGGCTATAAAATCACAACCTGCTGAACAGGTGCAGATCCAACCAGCGGATGATCCACTCCTTCCTCGCCGTGATAGCTGCGCCCCATGCCGGAGCGGGTGTAGTGATGATCGCCTTCTCCGTCCTGCAGCGACAGCAACAAGTAGACGCAAATCTCTTCGTCGGTGCTATATTTCTGCCTTACATCGAGGGACATATACCCGTACAGTGGCAGCGTGTACATGACGGCTTCCTCCACTAGCGGCTCGCCGAGGACGATGCTGAGGCCTAGTTTTTCATCGTACGCATCTGCCACGCCGCTATCCGACTGATCACCTGCAGGGCGCACGCTGATCTTGTACAGATAGCTTTCAAGAACAAGCGATGCAGACGCAACGCTCTCGATGGGGTCGACAGTAGCCGGCGTCACCTCTGCCGCGATGACCTTCGCCACAGCGTGCGGTGCCTTTCCTTCCTTCTGATAGCTGCTGCCTCCCGCCACGGTCAGCCGCAGCTGCACGGCGTTGTCAGTAGACGCCCAAGACCAGGACGGCGATCGGTACTCGGACGGGCGGGGCGAGTATGGCTTTCTAGACTCCCACGCCAGATGTGCGAGAAACCAGGCGTCCTGCTCGGGCTTCAAGACCCCGGCGAGGTAGGTAGCCCCTGTGATGTGCTGGAGGTGCTTGGCAATCCCCGACAGCGCCGGCAGGATGTCGGAGCGGACGGTTAGGTTCGCTGAGGTGTAGCGGGCGAGGATGCCGTTCCAGAGCCGCACGAGCTTCTTCCCTTGGAGGGAGGTCGGTGTGATCCGCTTCGGCACCAGGTAGTACATCCAGGACTCGGGGAAGCCGTGGGGGAAGCTCCCCGACGCGCGGAGCTGGTCGCACTCCCAGATGATTTGGCGCTGGGCAAATGGATGGTTCGTGGGGCGAGCAGGCGTTCCTGCAGGACTCAGCCTCTCTCCGGTAAAATAAAATAAATAAATAAAAAAGTCGCAAGCTGTTAGCACAAGGAACCTGGAAACGAGCAAGTGCGGAGCGCGGTGAGAATATCTACCTACCTGCTGCAATGGGCCCTCTTCCGTATCGGCAACCAAGCCGTCCTACTCCTTGATCAGGAAGCTGTTCGGACCCAGCACTAGGACATTAATGCCCGAGCGGATCTCGCTTCGATCGCGGAAAAACCCCCCGTTCGAATCCGACGAGGCCGTGGCAGCGAGGTTGCACAGGGCGTTATGGTACACGGACGCCATCAGCGCCGACTCGCGCTCCCAGTCGCGGACGTCGTCCTGCAGGATGCAAAGGCAGTCGATCCACAGGTACCGCGCCCCAACTGCGCGGGTACACACGATGGCGTCCTCAAAGGTCTTGGAAAGTGGCGGGATCTGCTTCAAGAGGCTGGCGAGGTTAGTCGTCTTGAGCTTGAAGACGCTTGGGGGATTTCCCCAGCAGTGGCTCAGCGTCACATACTGGGTGCCGGTAGGGAGCCGAGAGACGGCCGTTTCGACAAGCTTGACCTGCAGCCTTGGCTTCCACCACCAACCTGCAGACCCCGGGACGCCCAGGTCGAGGAGCCGCGAGGGGTACCATCCCTGGGAGTTCTCTGGCTGCCCATGACGACGGCATGCGACGTGATGTTGGAGGCACGTGGCCAACGAGCGCAGCGCAAAGTTGAGCGAAGAGACGGAGGACGTGCAGCCAGCTCCGACATGCTCAATGGAGAAGCTCGGATTCCGCACTGAGCGTTGCATGAGTTAGGACGAACAAAAAGCCGGGAAGGGGTGGTTCTGGGGGTCAGTTCCACTTTCTTAGTTTCACTCTGCAAGATGAACTCTGAGGTTCTCTCGATTTCGTTGACTTCTGTGTTGACAGGGGGCACGGGTGTCGTTAGTTTGGCTTGATTGGTTCCGGTGCTTCCGGGATGGTCCACCATTCCAAAGAAAGACCCAACGTTTCGAAGAAACTCCCATGTCCACTTGACCCCTGTGCCTTCTGTCTCGGTAGGGACCACTGATATCGTGAACCTCAGCCGTTTGGCACTGTTTCCGGTGCCTCCGAGATGGTCCATCCCAAAGTAAGACTTAAAGTTTTGACTTTGCCATGTGCTATTTGTCCTGGCTGCAAGGACCAGGTTCTCCGGCATAGCCCCCAGCAGAGTGGCACAGACGAAGCAGTTGTCCCTGACGGCCGCTATGGCGAAGGCTTCGAAGGATGTGTGTGTTTGGCCGGGGTTGGTGCGCCCTTGCTCCCAATCTGCTGCCATTCGCATGTAACCGCCCGCCTCACTGTACCCATGCGGCGACGATGGTAGGGATTCTCCACTGCCCCAGCGGACACACATTTCGTATTCTCGACAGAACGGCTGCCTGGATGCTGGCAGTCCGGACTTGGTCATGGCCGTGGATGGTGCATTCTGACTCTCCATTCCAGGCTGGTTGTATAAGGTTATGAGCGGTAGTGAGTTTGTCAGTGTTATTTTCGCTTATCGGAGGTACGTAGTTCTGGGAGGAGGCTAGGGGGGATCAACTGGATCGGCGAAGGCGTTGTCGAGGGAATGATGATATAACGGATCTCGCCCTTGAGGCTCCTCCAGAACTTTTGTGTTGGGCATCACATCCGCGCCTAACCGATGTGTAACGAGAAATGGGCTATGGGCTCGTCAAATCTCATCCAGATGCAACTGGGTTTGCTAAAGGCGCTACTGCGGTGATGCTCTCGCATAAGGCGGCTGCGGAGCGGCTCTCTGGCGGGCGGGATAGTGGTTGCACGGGCTTGGACTTGTCGTTGTTGGAATTACTGGCAACGACGTGATAACAAAATGCAGCGGGAATGGTTGGTTGGCTGGTTGATAGGTAGTTGCAGATAGTAGCTGCAAGTCTTCGGAGCTCCAGAATCTCGCCGCCGGCTGGCCCAACATTCCAAGTGCCGTCCCGATTTCCCAACCAGTAAAAGATTGGCGCAGATTGCAGCTCAGCCAGCCAGTTGAGTCGAGTGACGATCCCTTGCAGCAGCCCAATGCATGCATCCCACAGCCTTATGGATTTTGCGTTTTCGGATTGGCCCAAAATGGAGACATTCGGTCTAGATCTTCACCACACACTTCTCAGACGATGTTACACAGCATGTTAGAGTGCTGATGGCGACAAGCACTTCCACATTTTCGGTGATTGTGGCTTGCACTTGACAAGCTGGACCACCAAGAGGTTTTTGACGGCGGCTCAGTCGGAGAGAAGGACCCCATCAGTAGGTCGACGGCAACGATTACAAATAGCTGGCCGGTCTGCAACAAAGCACACGGATATACCCAACTCATTCTCATTTTTGCAATTCTAACATCAATAGCAATATCAACAACCCCCGCAGCATGGCCGACTTTGACGCTGACCGCCGCAACAACGGCTTCGAAGACACCTCGTGCCGCCACGCCCCTAAGCGCATCATCATCTGCTGCGACGGCACCTGGCAATCTTCGGTGACCTCCTCCGTCAACGTCCCCTCCAACGTGACCCGTCTCGCGCGCCTCCTGACACGAAGCGGTCACGACGACTCTGGAAAGGAGTATGTATCTCTCTGTCACACACATTCGGTACATAGAATATCTCGTCTAGATATTAACCACCCCCAGATGGCAGCAACTAGTCTACTACGACGCCGGCATCGGCACGGGCGTCTTCAAAATCGAAGCCCTCCTCCAAGGCAGCACGGGCTCGGGCTTCACCACCAACATCATCGAAGCCTACAACTTCATCGTGCTCAACTACAACCCCGGCGACCAGATCTTCTGCATCGGCTTCAGCCGCGGCGCATACACGGCGCGGGCCGTGGCGGGGCTGGTGACGGACATTGGGGTCGTGAGGCCAAGGGATATGCAGGACTTTCCGGAGCTGTATGAGACGTACCGGGCGCATACGGACAGTCATTTGTTTCGGCAGACCAAGGCGTGGCGGGAGTGGGCGGAGGGGGTGAGGTTGTTTGATCCGAGGGAGGTGGACGTGCAGGAGGGGGAGGTGGTGCCGGAGGAGTGGAAGGGCACCGAGGCGGTCAAGTGGGAGAAGAGGCCGCATGGGACGCCGGCCGAGAGCACGCGGTGGGTGGAGGCGGTGGCGGTTTTTGACACGGTTGGGAGTCTTGGGGTGCCCGAGGCGGAGGGCGTGGCGGGGTTGTTGCTGAGGGTGTTTGGGCGGTTTTTGCCGTGCGAGAAGTTTGGGTTTCATAACGTGGCGCTGAGTCCGTATATCAGGCATGCGTTCCATGCGCTCGCGTTGGATGAGCATCGGAAGCCGTTTGATGCGACGCTGTGGCACTTGCCTCTGGCCGAGGGTGTTGCGGCGGTGCCGACGACGACGAAAAGCAGTGCGGAGCTGAGGAAGAGGTTTGAGAGTCTGAGGGGTGTGAGGGCGACGACGGAAGAGCAGCTCACGGCGGCATGGGAAGATCTCGTCGCGGCCGAGATGGCCGAGGAACTCAACGGCCATGTGTCCAAGCTCGTGCAAGTCTGGTTTCCGGGTGTGCACATCAACATTGGCGGCGGAAACGACGACCTTTTGAAAAAGAGGCGTGGTGATTTTGAGCGTAAGCCTCCTCTCCTCTTCCCACTCCAATCTTCCTCCCCCATGCGGCCTGGCAGTTTCTGACAACGACATGATATCCCCAGAAATCGCGCTGATAACCCTCCACTGGATGATCTCCATGCTTTCCCCCCATCTCTCTTTCCTCCCCTCGGCCCCCGCCCTCGCCAACAACGACCGCTTCCTCCAAATGCGGCCCGCGGTCGACGATCTCATCCGCACCGGCAACACCTCGCACTGGCTGATGAAGAAAATCCACGCCAACATCGCCAACACCGCGTCCAACACCCCAGACTTGTGGTCCGATGACGGGCTCACCCTCAAGCGCGTCTTGGCCGCGGATGCGCTGGTTGGTTGGGCTACCGGGCCCATCATCGACAGCTTCACAGGGACGATGACGCTGGGCGGATCGCGGTACCGCACCCCGGGCGGGTACAAGGAGTCGAAGCTCCAGTCGGGAAAGACGGTGAAGCTGGGGAAGACGAATGAGTTCATCCACCCGACAGTGCAATATCGCATCGACCACCTCGGGAGAGGAGGGTATAACCCGACGGCACTCTGGGGGTTTGAGAGGAAGAAGGACTATGTGGAACTCAAGGATGGAAGCGGCAAGGTGGCGGGGTATGTATGGGAGAAGAAGGATGGGACCAAGGTTCCTGAATGGAGGATTCGTGAGGATGATGCGATGGAGAGAGCGTGCGTGGCGAGTCGGTCGTCGCGGGTGTGGATGGGGAAGCTGGATAAAGAGTTGGGCGTTCGCTCGGCGGAGGCGTTGGCACTGGATGTCAAGCCCAATGTGGGGTTTCAGAATAATGGGTTTAAGCCGCCGGGGAGTGTGTGAAGTGCTGGCGACCTCGACGAAGCAACGGAGAAGGTGAAAGTAGTAATACGGGCTTTCTTGAAATTCTTCGCTCAAGCGACGTATATGACTCTTTCTGTTATGTCCTTATTGGGAGGATATTGGATGCAAAAGAAGCGGGCATATCTCAAGAAGACAAAGCAGTCAGGAAATGAGATTGATATCTATCAGATAACAACGAAACATCAACTCAGATCCGTCTAGTCGGGAGGAATGTGATACATTCAAAAACCCCAGGTTAGGGCAATGGGCAAAGAGCGAGACACCAAGTTACTCATGGTCTCTTACTGGGGAGTTTTGTGAATGAAGCATCGAGTCAACAGTTTCAAGAATAATGAACAAAGGAATTACCTGTCTGCTACTTACCCCCTTTGCTCCCTCCTGGCCGTTCAAATCCGCACCACACAAGCACAAGGACAATGAACAAAGGAATTACCTTTGCTACCCACCGCTCAACTTCCCGTTTTGGCATCCAGGCCAGTACCGTACTGTGGCAGAGACAAAACAAAGGACCTACCTGTAACCTACCTCCTTCAACTCTCATCCATCGCGTTCGAGGCCCAATGATCCATGATAGCGTTAAAGATACCCATGTGTCCCCTCCGGTAGGCCCACATAAGCGCCGCGTTCTCGGGCTCTGCCCCGGTAATAGGGAGCTTGCACTTACTAAAAACATCACTAAAAAGCTTCAGCCCCCTTCGGGACCACCACTGCTCGCGCATCCCCAGAATGCTGGGGGGCGGATCATTGATGAGACTTGCCTCTGCATCCAAAGGGACCCCCAAGTCTATAAGCTCCCGGGCAAAGGATGTGATGTCTTCCGATTCCCGAAATTTCACATAGGATGGATGCGATACCAGAGCGTGCAGGGCTGTCACGCCCTCGGTTGTCACCGCTTGAGCGCTTGCGCCGTGACCTAGCAGACACCGGGCCATACGGAGGTTGTCGACATTCCCTTGGTTGCTCAGTGGCATTATGGCGCAGTGCAAGGGCGTCCATCCGTTCTTCGTCGTTGAGTCCACCGCCAGTCCAGCGGCTAACAGGAATTCAATAGTGTCTTGTCTCGCGCCGGCTGCCGCGTAGTGCAGAAGCGAATCACCACCAAGGGTTTGTTGTTGGATAGCAGCGCTCGCGTCTCCACACTGCGCAAGGCAGAACTGAAAACTCTCCAGGGTCGACGATCGAGCAGCGGTATGAAGGGGCGTCTCACCTTCCTCGTCTGCCAGCTCAAGCGACACGCCGTATTCCAAAAGGAGGCGAAGGGCTGGCATGGACCATAAAGGTCTCTGAAACAGAATATGCAGTGCTGTTTTGCCGAACTTGTCCTGGGCGTTTGGGTCTGCCCCGTTCTCCAGGAGGGCCTTGAGCGCACTGATCCGATCCACACACTGATGCCCTAGGTAGGGAGCATGCACCGACGAGATTGCCCACTGAAGCAGCGGCATTTCGCACGGCCTCCCCTTGTGGCCGACTCCGTTGGGATCTGCACCGGCGCCGATGAGCTGGCGTACCATGCGGTACTGTTGATCGAAGTCCCCGTTGTCATTGGGGTCCCGGTATCCCGTGTACCTATCAGGAAAAACCCTCTTGTGCCAAACGCTCGCTTCCAGCGCGTCCTGGATAGCATCCGCCTCGTAACGAATACGGCTGAGCAGCAGGGTGACAGCGTCCTCGCACCAAGCCGACGCGGCATCCCGCAACGCACCGCGCAATTCGGCATCCGTCCAGCCGTCCCACATCTCAAAGAAGTCAAGAACCAGATCCACGTGGCCGTGGCGCGCAGCCACCACCAAGCAACCTGTCCCGCTGGTCCCGGGCTCTCCGCTACTGCGGAGAAATCGCCCTTCGGGGCCGACCCGCTCCCAGAGCAGCTTCACCGTGTCGCGCAGGCCACACTCCGAGGCGTGCAACAGGGCGTTGGTCGGAGTATATTCAGAATACCGCAGCGTCGGATCCGCGCCCGCGTTGAGAATCATCCCGACGGCAACTTCATCGCCTGTGTCAATAGCGCGGTAGAAGGCCGAACCGATGAGATCATTGTGCTCGTCGGAGTCGGGGCGGTAAACCTGCAGGACCTCGGCCAGCCGCTCTCGAGGCTCGGGTCCAGGTTTGACGACAGGGCGAGTGATACCCGGGAGTCCTCTCAGCGCCATTGGGAGAGGCTCGGGTTCGCCATGTCTGGTGTAGGTCTCTAGGATTTGCCGGAATTTGAGCTGCATCGTGGGTGGTGCAAGGGATGTGATTGCGGAACCACAACTTGCAGCTCGAGTTCAATTGGCTTAGGTACAGTGTTCCGATCTAGGCGCCTGTTCGTGCTTGGTGGTGGAATACACGCGTTTCGGAAGCGCGAATGAACGGTGCTCACTTTGAGGTTTGCGAAGGCGAAACTGTGGTGTTTGTGGTTGGCAAAAGCGAAACTGCCTTCCATGAAAAGGACGAAGCGGGGAGCGGACGGCTGCCTAAAGAATGTAACGTCGTAATCTTACAGGTGCGTCAACGCTTGTGGTTGATGTTGACGGTCACGTGGGAAAGACGACGAGTGAGATGCTGAGGCCGAAGGAACGGCCTCGCAGGCATTGGGAGCGTCTCGCCGGTGCGCATGGGCCAGGGTGCCGCATTCAGTGTGGTGAGGCAAAAGAGGGGCAGCTGCGTCTCTTCCAGGATGTTTCTTAGTTTCTTCCTACGACCAGACACTCGTTTCTCCCAAAAGCGGTCCTCGGCGCATTGACCGGTCCATCCCGTTGACGCAGAATGACAGCGCGATGGCATGCAAGCGACTGCGTCGAACCAAAAATTGACGTCTCGGCCGGCGAGCCGCAATGCGAAACCTGCGGTGCATCCCCGCCCCTCGTCGAGCTCCAAAAGCAGCCAGCCACCACATCTTCCTTCCTCCCAATACCGCCTGCGAACCCTCTGGGTCGATGCTGTCTGCGTCAACCAGAAAAGCCCGTCAGAAAAGGCCACCCAGATCCCTCGCATGGACGTCATCTTCAGAGGGGCGATGCGCGTGGTAGCTTATCTCGGAACGTCCACAAGCAAGGGCAATTATCCCACTCGGAGGAACATGCAGGTCCTACGCCGGGACACCCTCGATGACATGCTGGAACTCGGATACTTTACACGGCTATGGGTCATCCAAGAGCTGATCCTTGTCCGCGGTGTTCTGTTCGTTTACGGGGGCTTTGAGTGCCATGCTGAACAATCCACGTTGCCCGAGATCAAGTGGTTACAGACACGTGCACCATGGCTAGGGTATTTGAGTGCTGGGTCCTTCCCACCCGAGCACGGCCTCACTGGCGCACTTCGCCTCACGAACAGATCTAAGTCAACTGATGTCCGAGATAGACTATTTAGAACGATGGGTCTCGTGCGGCGGGGTATCTCACGGAGTCTTCGGCCTGACTACTCCATTTCGGCCATCCGCCTCTTTGTAGGTGTAGCTACTCATTGCCTTACCAACGAATACAACCAACCAGATGTCCTCTTCAATTCCATTAGTGCCGATGGATAGGACCGCCAACCCTCGTGGACGCCCAACTGGGGTAAAGGCTGCGGCATGGGCTTTTCGCAGTCTTTCAAACTAGACTTGGACGGTCCGGGAAAAGGCCGTATGACAGCTCCGGCACTCGATGGAGGGATGTTACGTTTTGCCGCGCGGGAAGGTATCTGCCCAGTTCCGGTGGCTTGGTATACATCCAGAAGGAACGCCGGTGACACCGGTCTGTTACCCATCACAGCACAACGACCCTCCGTCGACGCCGCAACAGGAGCCTTATCTCTACAACTCATTTACTTCGGCCCCATCAAAAAGAGACCGCGTAATACGCGACTAAGTATCACCTGCGTGAATTCGATGGAATCATTGTGGGATCGATATAATCTGATTCTCATCTCCTACAGCCGCCGACTCGTCAGGATGATAGAGCCGAGGAGCGACCATATATTCTACCCGAAACTCGGTCCGCCGCTACTGATGCGCAAGGTTAATGAGCACTCCGAGGACTACAGCATCATCGCCCCCTTGCATAGCGTATGGGTTCTGCTACCGGAACCCGAAGACCAAAACAAGACCTTCAATGTCATGGACCTCGCGAACTTTAACCTGATGAAATTGGTTAACAGCCAATTACCAGTGCTTGGCATCGGTGGCAGGATAACAGACCCTCAACTTGAGGGACACAACCCAAGACTGGCAAGTTTGCGAGATTCCAGGACCGCGCTGAGGCTCCGTCAACGGGTGTTCCCTGGCGCCACAACAGTCAGGGACATTCTGCCGTCTTTAGAGAAGCTCGTACGCATCGAACCAGAAGAAGAGTCGACAAGAGAGTTGCATGGTTTCCTCTTGACGTGCTGGGGTATCAACAGTTCGTTTCGCCTGAACAGAAAGCGTTTCTTTGATCCATCGCTAGAGTTTTTGGAGCTGAGGTTCCGTGAAGACAAATTCCAATATCTCCGCAAATGGTATCTCGATGCGCTGTACACAGAAGCAGAGGATCCGCACGGCCTACTGCGGCGAGAAGAGAAAAAACTGGCTTGGGGTGATGAACCGGCATGGGAATGGTATCACGAGGATCGGGATTACTGGGCACTGGTGGCAAACTCAGAGGTGCTCAAGGCCTTCCTCGGGGGCGGTCTCACTCCGTGGATCACCCTGCGTGTCGCGATACACCCGATAATTCGCCATTTGCAGCGGAATTTGTGGGAGGCCAAGGTTATGAGAAAGCTGACTCTTGTACACGAGTGTGATACAATATGGTCACCTGGTTGGCCACGTGACTCGCCACCTTCCACCACTATATTACTGGCTCTCTGCCACCCTCTCCTTTTTATCTAGAATAAGCAATTCCGTCACTCTTTTGCCGAACGGCCAGAAAACCGCTCTGTTTTGTGTTCCACAACGAGGGAATTGACCAGTCAGTCAAAGACGCCAGGGGGTTGGCTACGCCCACAGATCTACTGGGCAAAGACCGTCCTGACGTTCCTGATTCCGACGACGGCGAGAGCGACAAAGATGGCGACAACGATGGCGACTCATGGGTAGATTATAACGACTCGGGGGTGGAATCATCGCATGCACGCATTGTGGATATCTCCCCGCCAATGCCATCGTACGCTACTGGCTGGCCGACAGATTTGGTCCGGGATCATCACATCAGCGGGAAACATGTGTCGGTGAGAATCCTGTGAGGACAGACCACAGCAGCACCAACAAAAGCCCAGAACGTGAAAGTCATTACCCCAGCTCTCGGGCCGTCTTTGTGGGATGGAGGAGTCCAAAACTTGGTATTCGCGGGGTGGTAACGAACTTGCATGCCGAGCGATGACGCCGAAAACGCGCCTCTATGTGCCGTGCTGGTGTGATTTGAATACAGGGAGCTCCGTGCTCACCCAACTCTCTGTGGGGCGGCCCGAAATCAGGTGCCTAACTTTCTCTTCCTTGATTGGGCCGCTTCCGACAAATTCGTGGCACTTTCAAGACATATAGGGCAAGCCATCTACTATTTGCCCTCGTGGCTTCGCTTACAGGCTGATCCGGGGTACATATCCGGGGTAAATTAATGAATGCGGGTTTTGTTCGCACTGCTCAATTCGAAAGATGCGTCGATTGGATGGCGTGGGGTATTGTTCTCGGAGCCCGGCTACTTGATTGCCGCCCTTGATGGTTGCAGTGCCGCCCTCGGTGGTCGTGCGCTGCCTTATAGCGTGGGCGACCCGGTAATTCAGCAACACCACGAGCGCCCTTCAGACCTTCTTGTTCCCAGTCCTCGATACAGTCTTGTCAAGATGCGCGTCGCGACCCTCACACTATTCCTGGTTGGTGTGGCCGAGGCCCATTGTACGTCGAACTCGTCACAACCTTTTCATTGGATGGTGTCACTGACCACCGACAGACCACTTCCCGTACCTGATCTCGGGCTCCGGCAAGGACACGCAAAAATGGAAGCACGTACGGCAGGTTAAGAACCCGGAGAGCAACGACTTTGTGTCGGGCGGGCCGACGAGCCCGGACATCCGGTGCTACTCGAACGGCAAGAAGGCCGAGACGGGCAAGGTTGCGGCCGGCGGCACGCTCGGCATTGGCGCGAGCCAGGGCGTTTTCCACCCCGGCCCGATCCAGTTCTACATGGCCAAGGCGCCCGAGGGCGTCGATATCGCGAGCTGGGACGGCTCCGGCAGCGTCTGGTTCAAGACGTACTCGGAGAAGCCGCCCGCCTCCAAGCTCGGCGAGACCCAGTCGTGGTCGTCTGGCAGTACGTCCTACTCACCTTCCATCCCGCTTCATACCTTGGAACAAGAATTTTCTCTGACATACACATCTACAGACAAGCAAGACTTCACCTTCACGGTGCCCAAGAACACGCCGTCTGGCGACTACCTCGTGCGCATCGAGCACATTGCGCTGCATAACACCGGCAAGCCGCAGATCTACGTTGCATGCGGCCAGGTCACCGTCACCGGCGGCGGCAACGGCACTCCTGGCCCGCTTGTTGCTTTCCCTGGCGTCTACTCGGCAAACGACCCCGGCGTTGTCTTCAACCTGTATGGCGGCGGCCAATACAAGGCCCCTGGCCCGGCTGTCTGGACTGGCTAGAGAACCGTATTGGACGATAAAAGATGCAAGAGGGTGCGAGAGAAGTTTTGAGGAGCGTTACACTGCATATCACGAGCCTATGGATGATTTCCCTTTTTCATGTGCGTTTGGATTTAAGGTATCTATGCCAACGTCATCCCCACATGTGATGAAACAGCTATTTCATCGCCCTAAATTCGACACCACAGATCCTTCAATGTCAGTTTTAGCCGAAGGGCATCAATGATATTGAAGCTATCAATATCCAGATTTCTTGAACTCAGAAAATGAATTTATAGAATTTCAGTTTTTATTATATCTATATCATTGAGAATCTTGATTTATAAGATTTTGGATAGTCCCGACGTCCCGACTGCTGAAGGCCGGGACTAAGGGATCGGTCCCGGAGCCCCAAGCTAGAGGTTTCAAGACTACGGGACACGACAATTCAGCTAATATAGATAGCAGCTATTACTGCCTTGATAAGGTGAGGAATTTTAGTTCCTCACGTAAGTAATTACATTGTTCAATTGTGCATTACTACTCAGTTCACCCTGTGTCTTATAGTGCAGCGGCCTACAGTGACAGTGTAATGTTAACAAGGAACTTGCTTCATTATTCAGTCTTTAGATCACTATATCTAGGGTTGTGCCTTGTACTCTCGAAGTACGACCCACACCCGCGACCTGTCTTAACCCTACCTTCTGGGTGGAGGCTGTAACACCATGACGGAGTAGAATTACTAAATTATACATACTACTATATGAATTGAAGGCGGTATGCAACAGAGGTAGCCTTAATAATACAGCATATGGTTACGTGCTTTGGTGGAACTTGAAACATAGGAGGAATAAGAAGCTGGACTCTACCCCGCTATAATATCCACTAAAACCCCCTGAAGCGAAATCTTTCAGTTATACCGATCTTCAGACCGTTAATTACTTCGTACCTAGGATAAAACCCAACAAAATTAGGAGTTAGCCAAAACAAACGAGGTTTAAATTAATACACATCCGAATTTTAGTTCATTTTATAGTTTTGTAGAACGTTGTCGTTCTTGCTTGCAATGTGCTGAGTTTTGGTGAATTTTGGTGGGAAAATGATGTTTGCACACAGACTTTTTGACGGGGATTGTAGCTAAGATATCACGAGCATAGATCTCTCACCGCTAGCATTACGACTAGTGATGGAGGGACGACTCATCGTCTATAAAGTTTTGGGCAGTATTGCTAGTTATTGCGGGTTCAAATCCCAACTATGGGCCTTTGCTTACACGGTGACCATTTTTGGGCACTTCGGTAAGAATCACACCTTTTAGCAAGGCTGCGATGTATGCTGAGTAGACATTAGCCGAAGCTGAGCCGAAGCTGATCTGGGCTGATCTAAGGTGACGAGGGATCACATGACTATCAGAAGGGGTGGCCGTCAGTTTTCGGGTGAAAACCAATCGTCAAACTACTATACGTCATGATCGTATTCGCGATCATCCACCCCGTCATCTCCTTCATCACAGCCATCTATCTCATCGACTTCATCGATTTCATCCATACCATCATCCGCCTCTACTTCCTCCATTCCCTCCTCCCACTCAGGCAAGTCCTCTTCTCCCTCACCCTGTCTCACATCAACCTCCTCCATTCCCTCTTCCCACTCTGGAAGGTCTTCCACGTTCTCGAACCCATTACCGTTTCCGTCGCCATTCCCGTTCTCTGCTGCTCCAACCTCCTCCATGCCCTCCTCCCACTCAGGGAGATCATCCCCATCCCCCTTTTTTCCGAGTTCCTGCTCTTCAAAGTTGTCACCGATGGGATTGTTGTCCGCATTAGGCACCACTTTCTCGGTGCTGGCTGCATAGTTTGGTTCCTCTGGGGGTTCAATTTGTCCCTCTCCAGAATTAGCTGGATGTGCGTTATTATCCGTCTCCATCTCAGGCCCTGTTCGGATTTGCTCATGAGACGCGTTATGAGGGGCCTCCGAGGTTGTAGATGCCGGAGCGGGAGTTGACGCGGGTAAAGGCGCGGGCATCGGGAGAGGCGCCGACGGTGTCATGACTGACGGACCGGGTGGGGTAGTGACAGAAGCAGGAGGAGCTGTGATGGGAACAGCTGGTGGGATATATGCAGTTGGAGGGGGCACAGAAGTCGGAGGGGCGAAGGCCGATGTTGGGGGGAGATACATGGAAGTAGCAGTTGGCGGCGCTGCTACTGCTGGTTGAAGGGCGGACACTGCGGGTGCTGTTGGAATAGGGGCCGCAGCCGGAGTTGATGCTGGGGCAGCGGCGGGAGCGAGCCCGGTTGCAATGGCGAGGTTGTGGACGCTGGTGTTCACGTGGTTAACGGATGCGGTGAGTGCGTCGACGGTCGTGCCAAAGTTACTGACGCTGTTGACAACGGCGGTGGCGACTGTGGTGGCGATTGGGGGTGCTGCGGATGCAGGGGCTGAGGTTGCCGCTGATGTCAGAGGGGCGGTGGTGAATGGAGCTGATAGGGGTACCGCAGCTGCCGTCGCCGGCGGTATTGGTGACAATGTCGATGTTGTCGTAACATGCGACAGCGACGGTTGATTAAGCAACCTCACCTCCGGAGGCGCGGGCGCGTTTGTGGTGGAGGGAGGGAGGGGCGCCCCAGGTACGGTCGGCAGGAGGACCGGGAAGCTGGTGTTAGGGGTTGCCGAGACGACAATATTGAGGGCTATCTCGATTTTCTCAGGCTTTTTGGAAGAGCTATTGGTGGGCATAGCGGGGTTGACATCGTTTAAAGCAGGTGTCGGTGCTGCTTCATCCTTGGGCGGGTTTTCGTTGGCTTCGTTGGCAGCTGGTTGAACAATCGTACGGGTTCTCTTCGGCGTCTTGGTTTGTTCCGTCTTGTTGACAGCTTGAAGCGGTTTCTTTACATTGACCAAAGTTCCGTCCACTTTTCTCACGGTCACAATCGTGTATTCCTTAGTTATCGTTGTTGTAGCAACCTTTGCTGGTGGTTCTGACCACTGTTTGTTGTTGAAAGGGAGGACGATCTCGGCAGCCATTTTCTAGCGGTGTTAGATTTGCCAGGTGTGAAAACATTTAGGGCCAAAAGGTGTGAACCTCAGCAGTCCGGGGAGACAGAAGGACGGAAGCGCAATTACCAGGAGATCAATCGAGGTGGGGAACCAATAACCCTATACGGATTTTATATGCTGGTCAGCTGGCTCTCACATGGTCTTCCTGCGAATGGGAAGGGAGTTGCAGCCAAAGGAATCCAAAAAGAACATGGGACAACTGACGTGCTGCAAGAGCGGCACAGAGCCTGACCAAAACGCCGTGATATTGGTCCAGCATCTGCATGGTAGTCAGACCAAAGCAGCGAATCAGAACCGCTGTTCGCAGCCCGGTGTAACCTGACCTCGCTAATCGTTCGCCCAGCCCGCACAGAATGTGGCGTTTCGGCCTTCAGCTGAGCAACCATGACCGGCGCCGGCGACCGGTCTAGAAGCCGTGAAGATTCCGAGCTCGGGCTGCCCACAGCCCGGGTGCCTGTTATGACCAATGGGAAGCACATCTTGAAGGGAGCATTGCGGAGGCGATTCTCCGCTAAATTGTGATTGGGTCAAGATGCCGTTCCGTTGCCGTCTGGCGATGCAGAAAAGATGCAAAAGGAGAAAGTGGCTGGCTCATCGGTCCAGAAAACTCTGGGCAGGCCAATCATCGAATCTGTCTTATCAAGGATGCCTGCGAGCATTGAAGAAGTTTGCAGATGCTGGCGGGCTCATCGAGGTAGTTAAGCTGCTTGCTCGGCAGTGGTCTATGGGACCCAGGTCTTCGCGATGGGTACCCGAGATAACTTGTTTCCCTGATTCCTCGTCTGTCCCAAAACTCAATCATTTGGAGGTGTTGTCGGGATGTCGAACTCGGCCGCCAACACTCACATGGTTTATCAGGGGGCGCTAGGCTCTGCGCCAGAGCCTGCAGCTGCCAAGCCTAGCAATATCTCCGGAAGCCCCGAAGTCCTGCGGGCACCACCAGGCTACAAACTGATCAGGGTCCGAAAGGCCGACGGCTCAGTGGTTACAGTAAAGAAGAAGCTGTCACCTGAGGAGCTGGCGGCCGAAAAAGAAACGGCGGCGCCTAAGCCCAGGGGCGTCGCTAAAGGTGCAAACGGAACACAAACAGCGAACGGCGGAACAGCAGATGCCACATCTACAGAGAGCAAACCAGCAGCATACAAAGTTGTTGTCGTTCGGATGCCCGATGGCACTCTTGGAAAAGTGAAACGGCCAGTCACTGCAACGGACTCGGTCGCGGCTGCTGTGGCCTCTGCCCCAGCCCTGTCGGACCCGAAGACGAATCCGAAGCAGGAACCAGAGAAAGAGCCGACCGACGAGGTGAAGGCGGCTCTCCATGACCAACATCTTGACAACAAACGCCAACGCAGGGTGCGCTTCAAAAATACCCTTCTCCACGGGCTTGTCGGGTCGCTCGCCGCTCCCATTCTTTCCGATCTTGCTGATGGCGACGAGCTTCTGTCCGAGAGCGACTGGTCAGAGGAGGACTCTGTTGGCGACGGGGACGACGATGTCGAGTATGAAGGTGCGCCATTACCTTTTCCCCACAAGATATTGAGGAAAGATCTAACGTGTGGCGTGAGCAGATCTTGCACCAGTTGCGGCAGCTGCCGTGGCAGGAGGCATTGTTACTGCTGTCGCAGCGGAGCCGGCCAGGCCGGCCAGAACGCACGCAAAGGATGGAGACGATAAGGAAACATACAAGATCACAGAAAAGGATCTGAAAGAGATTGACGACAAAGCCGCCAAGCAGGAAGATGGCCAGGGGCGACTCCAGCGCCGCTGGGCCGACTTCTCTTTTTATCTGATGGCTAGTCTCAGCATCATCCTGCCGCTGCTGTTCCTGAGTAGGTCCCGCATCGGTTTCCTCCCGTCATCGACATACACGCCTAGAAAAAAGCTAACATTGGGCACCCGATAGTCCTCACAATCCTCATCATTATCATGGACGGCGAATCTACCTCGTCCAATTGGTCGATGATGGTCGACCCCATCAAGATCTCTGTCACAGTTTGGCCCATCGTCTTCGCTGCCGTCACCGCTCAAGCCTTCAAGACGTGGGCCACATATAAGGTCGAGCGTGGGATCAAGTTGATGGAGCTCGAGCAGCTGGTCGGCAGCAATTCGTTTGGCGCAGTTATGAAGCAGCCCTTCTTCCTCCGCCGTCTCGATATCCTGACGCTGCTGATCTTCCTTGTCTGGTCTTTCTCACCACTCGGCTCCCAGGCCCTGCTGCGTGTGTACTCCCTGGAAAGGGGCAACAAGAGTGACACCATATCGGTCATGTATGCACCTCTCTTAGGAGACAATCAGTTGCTCACTCCCGGGGCTGGTCCAAAGAATTCTACGGAGCTTTCAGAGCTATGGCAAGCGGTCTCCGTGTACTACATTGGCGCTTTCGTTGAGGCTGATGTTGAGTATATCATGGGCGCAGGGAACGGCCAGGACGACTACAACCACCCTGTTCCCTGGATCTCAGGTTGCCAAGAGAACGGTACCGCACCGATCGAAGATTGCGTGTTTTCGGCGTTCGGAGTACCCGTTGCCCTCCCACCCGCTGTAGTGAAATTGGATTGGGAGCTCGATGAGGACGATAGGAAAAAGGCCGCGGCTGATGCACTCGCGCCCTCCGAAAACATCAACTTCCCTATTATCTCATCGTACTACAACTTCACCTGTGGGCCATGGAAAACTGCAACTTTCCGAGAGCTCAACGACACAAACATGAACTTCAGCGTCTCCGGGACTTTGGCTGTACAATTCTCGGCCCTCGCCAACTCCTCCACCATCAATCACTTGCGCTTTGCCACCCTTCTTGATCTCGATGTCTTCAAGAATGCGACAAGCTGGGAGAATATCATCGATCCTGACCCAGCCTGGAACTACGGCGTTATAGATTGTGGTTTTGAGCAGGTCTTTTTCAAAACCACCGTCGAATGCTGGGTGGATGTGAAATTAGGCATCGACAGCTTCAGCTGTGAAACAGATCGTGCCACAACTCTAACCGCCGATCAAGTTCAACCTTCTTGGCACACTCGTCTCCGCGATTTCTCGGCGGAGTTTTCTCTTGGGGGAAGTCCATACCCCGTGCTGTACCCATACACACCAAGTGCGTGCCGTTCTCCGGTTACCTCAAGCTATCTTCCACTGCTTCTCTCCCTCGTTCATCCTGCAATGCTAGAAACGCACATACTGATCAAAGCTAACGCTGTCCACTAGCTGAGCGATGGGTCAAGGCTGGGAAAAACATAGATGGCACTACTGCCTCTGTCTCACCTCTCAGCGTCGAGCCACAGACTGTGGCATATAACTTCCGGATACTCTTCAACACATTCGTTACCATAGCCCATTGCCCGACCTGTATCCCCGCCAACAGTCTCACAGACTTGGCCGTCAACCCTACAGCTACGACCGACATCCCCTGGCAAATCAGGGATCGCTACACAACGGTTCCAGACGCAAAGCACGCTTGGACGCCGCCTGGCCTATTTTTCACGCTCTCTTGGGCTTGGGCATGTACACTCCTTGTCAGCGTCTCTCTCCTGCTGATCATCGGTGTGGCGAGTGTCGTACTCGAGACTATTCTCGTGGCGCCGGATGTGTTGGGGTATGCGTCGACGTTAGCGCGTAATTCGAAGTACCTGCGACTACCGGGAGTTAAGGCCGGACCGCTCGGTATGGGAGGCGCGGAGCGTGCGAGACATATTGGGGGCGTCAGGGTCATGGTGCAGGATGTACGTCCTGACAAGGAGGTTGGGAGAGTAGTGCTTGGGCTGGAGCGGGTGGGAGCTGAAAGGTTGAAGGCAGGGAGAATCTATCGTTAGCGGTCATTCTTTTGGATACGGTGTAAACAATGCATTTGGGGTAACGGAGGATGTGGCACGCCCAGCCGCGGACACGATTTGGATATGTGAGTCAACTGAAACAGAGTCTTCGACTAGTTTCCCGACGGAGAAATTCCCTTGAATGCAAGTTGCTTATGTGGTTTTAAATCACTGGTATAATAATGGATCAAGATTACTGAACATTGGCGAAAGTATTATCTGAAGGTGAATGACTCCAACTTCACCCAGATACCTGACGAACCAGACATTGAGCTGATGCTGGGGAATAGACCTTTCCTTTCATGTTATATCTTTCCGGTATATGCCGCAACATATCAAACAGTATGAATGCCGCAGGGCACGGAATGATAGAGGCATATCGTTTTCGGATTTCTATGGTTTTCATAGAATCAGCGGTAGAGAAGGCGATAGAAACCAAGCTAATGCCAAATCTGATAGTTATTAGGGGTATATCTGGGAATCGTAACATGGGGTTTCCATATGAGCCGAATCCGCCGAAATTGCTGGATGTGAGAGGCGCTGAGGCTGGTAAAGTGAAGGCCAAGTAGCAGGAACCACACGAAAGAAGTAAAAAATTATAAACTCCCATACTTGCATGCCTCCCTACCTACTAAGACAGAGACCTAAACAAATCCTTAGCCGTTAGTTGTATCGAATCGACACATACAAATACACCTGGACTTTTCTTACAGAGAGTGAATCCTGAGGTAGTTCACCTATTTCCACGCAAGCAGGCGGGGGAGGTCGAGGCAGCTGCTAGTGCTTAGGCGTCTATGATCACTTCGCTAGTTTGGTGAGTGTCATTTCGCTAGTTCAGCGCCGACAGGGAAGATGGATGCAGGCTGGGAACCGGCACGATATCAGTCAGAAACGAAACCTCGTCCACGTTTCGGACAAAGAAACAACTTCTTGTTAGCATTCTGTGAATTGACATGGCTGCTACATGTGAATTGGTTGTCTCAATGATCGAAGCAACGAGAGGGTCGCTGAGATTTTTGTGATTTGGGTCCCGAGCTGTGCCTTGGAGCATGGATGCGGCTTTGGGTGTTACGCTCATGTCGAGGAGCATGCTCGCGCTGGGCCGCGACCTCGACATGACGGCCTCCAAGGCCGAGTAGGCGCTCTCCATCTTCATCTTCGCCATCGCCATCGGGCCGTTCCTCTTGGCTCCCTTCACAGAGATGTACGGCCGTAAGCCAAGTCTGAATCGTGTGCAGCTTCATCTACAGTGGATGGAGCGTGGTGAGCGGTGTCTTCCACAACAAATCCACCCTCGTCACGTCCCGTTTCCTGTCCAGCATTGGCGGCAGCGTCGACTTCGTCACCGTCCTTCCCATCACCAGCGACATCTGGCCGCCCGAGCAACTTGGCCAATCCTTCGCCCTCGTCAACGCCATCCCGCTCCTCGGCTCGGCCCTCGGCCCCCTCCTCGGCGGCGCCATCGCCAACATAATCGGCTGGCGCTTGATCTGCTGGGTTGCCGCCATCTTCCGCAGTGCCCTTATGCTCTTCGCTCTCGCCGAGACCTCGCACGCCAAAATCCTCGGCGATAAGGCCCTCCGCCTCTCGGCCTCCACCGGCCGCGCGCAGTATACACACACAACGCTATCTCCAACTCCAACTCTATCATCACCTCCGCTCGCACCCAGAATGCCCAAATTCACTGTGCCGATCAAGACTTCAAATATAGAAGAGCGAGCTTCAACCCATCCTAGTTAGGTCTTCTAAAAATAAAACTTTTGAAAATTGAGCAAAACCACAGAATAGAGAAGTGGCGACTAGAGCAATGCTAATCTCTACTAAGAGACATTCGGAAAGAGTGCTCCAGAAATAACTCTCTATATGAGAGACGGGCCTGATAGTTCCTTAGTTTTTGTGATTCTGTACTGGTGTAGATATCTACTTTTTAATAGGGGAGCTTGATCGGCTGATCCGCTCAGCCAAGTCGAGTGAGCTTCAGCTCCGGGCTTGGATCTGTAGCAGTCTGGTGGGCAGAGCTAAGGATTTATCCCACGCCCTGCCGCTCAGCAACTCCTTGGTTCTATGCGATATAAAGCACCCAAAGGAGATCCAATGGGCCATGGGCAGTAGATGGTTCCGGATAAATGGGCTTATTTGTGGCAAGGACGGAACTAGTGGTTGGTTGAGAGCAACGAGATAGCGCCAAACACTGGATCCTGGATCCAGACTCGGGCAGCAAGTCGACATTCTCCGGGTGAAGAGTTCCCATCCGCTCGCCATTGACTAAAGTTGGGATTCCCTGGATCCGATCAAATGGTGAAGACGTCTCCCTGGCAGGATTGTACTTGGCTGCTGCAAGAGACAGTGCTTTTTACTGGTCGTTCACCTCCCCAAGTTGCAGCTGCAGGGATACTGTAACGAATTGCAAAACAGGATATGGCGGGAACTGACTACGTATGTTGATTAGCTAGTTCATCAGAAGCGAAAGGCCTACGCCGGAGTTTGACTCACGGTATAGTGCCCGCTATACCGCGCGTCGTCAATACCCGGAAGTCCCTCGTTTGCGTCGCCGCCAGACGCCGCGACAATGGTAAAGTAGGAGCCTCTATAGATGGAATTCATGAGACAAAGACCTTGGCGCACATCCTCGGGATCGTCTTGGATTAGACACAGCGAGTCAACCCAAAGGTAGCGGGTGCCGAGGGCACGGACAAAGTCAATAGCGTCATTAATGGTCCTGGGCAGATACAGTCGAACTCTCTCCAGGGCGCCGGGTTCTGAGAGAAAGTCAACATTCTCGCCTCGGAGGCTGAACATTGGCAGCTGGCCCCAAACGTAGCTCAGTGCCACGTACTTTTCATCGAGGGGTGTGGACGTCACACATCTTTTCTCCAGGTTCATCAATCAAAATATTGAGGTCTCGTCACTAAATTGCAGAGTCAGGTCACGTTTCTGCTCGCATGGTCAGATACGGGTGCTTTGAAGTCGTCAGGAGTCCCTTATAACCATCCAGGAGAAAATATACCCGGCTTAGGTCGATGGATGAAGCTCTGCAACACTGGTGGTTCTCCTCATCACTCTTTAACCAGCCCAAAATATGAGCATTGTCACATTACCCTTCATGGATACGTTTGGCATTGTCCAACCCTGACGTTTGTTCGGGGGGGTTGGCGACGAAAGCTTCGGCGCATTCGATCATATCGCCTATGGACAGAACGCCCTATCGTGACAGCGACTTGACCGTCCTGGTTCCCTGCGGCCATCTTGGTTACCCACTGCCAACACCTCGGACGCGCTGCTTCGCAATCTGTCACCTACTTGGAAGCAGGTTGTAATAGTCACGATCCTCGCAGCGGAACTGGTGGGGTGGCGGTGAGCAGCCGGCTCAGTTGAAGTCGCAATCGCTCGGTGTCGCCTCTTCAGGCTGAGCTGATGTCGGTCACTCGCACCTTCAGTGCCTCCAATCCCCGACTCAGTGAATTATCCACCGCGTGGCTAAGCGATGGTAATTATCTATTGACGATAGTTCGATGAGAGGAGGTTGCAACATTGCGGATAGCGCTCTCATGCTGCGCCCCCCCCTCCGAAAGATGCAATTAGCCTGAGGTCGGTGAGCCGATCAACAATAATATATCTTGACCAATCCCCATTGCGCATGTTCAGCTGGAGAAGGACCCTCCACTCCACAGCCGTGTTGTAAATCAGAACCGGCCCTACCAACCCTCTGTCGCAGCGGCCACCCGCACGTTGATGATTGGCTCGCCGGGGTGGGGAGTAATTTCCCATGCCGCAACCTGGGACTGCATCACCCCTGCAGGCCGGGCCAACAAAAGCATCACGTTGTCCCGTCTTACCAAGTCGGTGTTTCACAAGAGAAAATAGGAACCGGGTTAGACTGGACGTGCGGAAATGTGAAGAGCCCCAGCACCGGAAATGATAAGAACCACACCGTCGCTACGCTCAACCGCGCTCCATATCTCCCGTCTTGGCAACGGACCAATATCCAGACCGTCGATGCGCTTCCATACACCATGAAAACCCTTGCTATCGCAGCCCTTGCCCCCTTGCTAGCGTGTGTGAGCGCGTACCCCATCACCGGGGACAATGTCAATTGCCGCTCCGGGCCAGGCACGAGCTATGGCGTCGTGAGACAGTACGACAGGAACCAGCAGGTAACGCTGACGTGCCAGACCGAAGGCACGAATGTCGAGGGCAACAAGATCTGGGACAAAACCACCGACAGCTGCTATGTGTCCGACTACTACGTCAAGACAGGCGTCAGCGGCTACGTAACGTCAAAGTGCGGCTCCAGCTCATCCAACTCGTACGCCATCAGCGGGGACGACGTCAACTGCCGCTCCGGGCCGGGCACAAGCTACAGCGCTACGAGGCAGTACGACAAGGGCCATATGGTGACCCTTACGTGCCAAACCGAGGGTACCAACGTCGAGGGCAACAAGATCTGGGACAAGACCTCCGACGGCTGCTACGTCTCCGACTACTACGTCAAGACCGGCGTTGACGGCTACGTCACAAGCAAGTGCAGCTCCTCAGGGGGCGGCAGCAGCGGTGGCGGTAGTAGCAGCTGCGGAGCGCCAAAGTCCAACCAGGCCACCGTCGACCTAATTGCCGAGTTTGAAGGATTCCGGGCCAACGTCTGTAAGTCTTTCCCGTCACTCTCTCCACCCCCTCGGGTGGGTAACTAGGCTAGGAGCTGCATGCTAACGATGAACTCTTCCGCGCGCGCCTGCAGACACGGATCCCACCGGCAACCCCACCGTCGGGTACGGCCACCTGTGCCAGAAGGCCAAGTGCGCCGAGATCACGTACTCCATCCCGCTGTCCCAGGCCGACGGCAAGCGGCTCCTCGCAGATGACATGACCAAGTTCGAAAAGTGCATCACCAATATGGTCAAGGCGACCCTCAACCTGAACCAGTACGGCGCCCTCGTCAGCTGGGCCTTCAACATGGGCTGCGGTGCGGCCGAGTCATCAACGCTCGTCAAGCGCCTGAACAAGGGCGAGAACGTCAACACGGTGCTGTCCGACGAGCTGCCCCAGTGGGTTCACGGCAACGGCGAGGTCCTTCCGGGCCTTGTGCGCAGACGCAATGCCGAGATCGCGCTGGCTAAGAAGTCCGGAAGTGCCCAGGCACTACCGCCAAAGTGTTAGCCGCGGGCTGGGGTGGGAAGATGATACGGGATGCACATGTTTGGAAGCCATGTAGATGTTAGCAACATTTCTAATGCATTGTCCTTGACGTAGTCACACTGCGGAAATTTCCATCGAGCTTGCGGATACTTGATGAATCTTGATGAGGTAGGGCACTATTGTTGGTGCAAATGCCGTTTTGAGAAATGCATGTTACTCATAGAAACTCTGGAGGCTATACCTCAATGAATTATGATGGGTTGACGGCGTCTCGGCACTGCCCCTGACCCCTGCAGGGCATCGATTTGAATGGCCGTGCACTGCGATTCAGGGCTCCCATATGCTTTGGTTGGGACCCTCCCCCCCGGCTGTTCCTGCAAATAATTCTAAACCGTCACATAACACACGGGGTAGCTGCGCAACCGCGTCTCCTATCGTCACGGGCAAAAAGACTAAACTTAGAACAGGGAAATATTGTAGTATATACAATGAGATGAGAAGCTCTAATAGCGAGACGCTTATTTACGGCGATAGGGCTAAATTTTGGTGTCTCCCTCTTTATCGGGTTGGAGTTACCCGGCGTGGAGACTTGCGGCATGAGTGTGCCAGCATTTGTTGTGGGAGAGCTAACCAATTTGTGAGCTGACATATTGTAGGAACAACCAGCCTCAGCTTAAGGGAGTTTGGTAACCTCCTCTGAAATAGGCAGAGGGGAATATGTGGAGTTATGGGGTCCAGCACTCGTCCGGCAATGGTCTTGCTAAAAGAATACAGAATGGCTCTGCAGTTAGCGGGGGCAATAAAGGTTGTCGGCCGGCTCATCAACCCCGTAATGGAAAGGATGCTGCGAAATGCAACGAGAGATCAGATTGATGGATCTCGCCTTCCATCGGGAAGAAAAAGAGGGTCTGGAGAGTCTGGTTTTTCTTTACGCTATCAGACTAGACATTCACTAACTAGTACCTACTTATTTGCCTTACCTTCCCTTGCCTTCATGTTACCTACCTAGGGTAGGTTACAATACTAATAGTGCAAATTTTGACTAATCAAAAGGTTTTTCGTTTCTTTACTCTAAAGCTTCTGCGTCTGAGTCGCTCACCAAAGTGGGGGAGGAGGAGGAGGATGAGGATATCAACAGACCAAAGAGAACGGATACGTCTGGGTGTAGAGTGGCATTAGGAGGTGAAAGATGCCAGAACTTAACAGCGCCCATTTGCACTGTTTTATCCCCTGGCCATCTCGCCTCCGTCAGGCTACACCAGTTGAGATAATAACTGCTTAATGCAGCGGTTGCTCTACGCCCGGCGTGTGAGGATGCCAAATTTCACATCAGTTAGCAACATTTCGAAATTTCACTTTTTCAGCAGAGTCCCAATTTTCTTCTCTATCAGCCTAAGAATCCAGCATTTTCAGAGGGCCGAGTTTCGTTCAAATTTCAAAATTTCGTTCCTGTATTCCACATCGCTTACAGCTTGGGGGCTTTGGTGCCAAGCCAAAGATCGCCTAATCGCATGAGGGGCCAACTCCTACCTGCTCGATTTAAAACCACGTGCCCCCCTCATTCATGCCAACAATCTTTCCGGTTCACAACGAAGCTCGAGGCTACCTGTCGCTCGGCCAACACGACGAGAGAATGAAGTTCCCTTATTTTGCATCACCATTGTTAATCTTCGCATCCACTGTCTCGGTTGCTATCGCTGCCAAGAACCTCATTGTCGATACCGACCTGTTCAGCGATGTCGAGTAGGTGGAGAAGGCCAAAAACAGGGGTTCGCGCTAAGTAGCTTGCATCTAACTGACTGCTCCACAGCGATGCCGGCGCCCTGCTTTTGGCAGCCACTCTACCACATGTGAACCTTCTCGCCGTCAACATCAACTACCCATCCTCCTACTCGGCCGTCTGCGCATCCGCCATCCTATCGCACTTTAACAAATCCGACGTCCCCATCGGAATTATCCGCCCGTTGACGAATGCTACCTTTTTCGACAATTGGTACTACGAGCTGGGGGAATACACAAGCAAAGTCGCATTCCACTTCTCCAGTGGCAGCAGCGTACCATGGGGCGAAGCAGAGAAAGCCTGGGATCCGGTTGCGCTATATCGAAAGGTGCTGGCCGAGGCTGAAGATGGAAGTGTGACGGTGGTATCGATTGGTTTCTTGGATAACGTAGCTTCCCCTCATCTGTCCCCTTTTCCGCTTCGCATCTGTTGACGCAGTCACAGCTTTCTGGTCTACTCAACTCCACGGCCGACTCGTATTCCGACCTTACTGGCGCCGAACTCGCCAAGCGCAAGATCTCGGAGCTCGTCGTTATGGGTGGTGGCTACCCCTCTGGCCACAGTTGGAACTTCTGGGGCTCCAACCCCAGCCTTACAGCACATGTCATCCACTCATGGGAAGGCCGCATCGTTTTCACCGGGAATGATGTTGGCCTGCACGTCCTGACTGGCGGCCCATTGATGCGATACGGGCCGAAAGACGACCCGGTGCGGCAGGCGTACATCTATTATACCTTCTACACCTTGAGGTCGTCGTGGGATCCCTTGGCTTTCATGTATGCCGCTGGGGGGCTTGGAGATCTATTCGCGTTTGGAAACAAGCGTGGATTCAACCGCATCGAGCCGAACGGGACGAATCAATGGGTTGATGATGGGAAGGAACATGACCAATTCTTTCTGAGGCTGAAAGTGACTAATGAGACGGCGGCGCGGGAGGTGGATCGCTTGCTTCTCGAGGGAGCTCGATCGGTGGCGAAGACACGGGATGCGAGCGGAGGATTCCTCCAAGGGTGGATTATATGGGCAAAAACGTCCCGCCTTCTGACTTGTTTGGTTTCGGCATGGTGGTAACTCAGGTGCAAAATAGTGGATTTCCGGGTCTGAATTTGTTATGGCTGGTCATGAGTCTATGATACCGTTGGGTTGTTGTTTGTGTGTCTGTGTTTTCTCTATCCTGTGCTTCAGGCACTACTATCCGCCATTTAAGAGCAGTAGTCCTTCACGCGGCAGCTGCAGAAATTAGAGGCGATGGCAGCAGATGCCATCATGGAACTGTCCAAGCTGACGGGTTAGCACCGCCTGACCAGCCGACTGCATGTCAGTCCATATGCACCTAGCGATGCTGTTTGCCGAGATTTTACCCGTTACCGCAGGCTGGAGTCCCCTTCACCTTAAGCAAGACGGCACCCAGCCCAAGCAACGAAGACGCGGGACAAACGAGGCCAAGCCTTGGGGTAACACTCCGGTCCTTATCCACACAGAGACGGGGCTTTCTGAGGGAATCTCGCCCCTTCCAAAGTGAAAACAATATCAGTTATCCTACTACGAGGAAAGTAGGCGGGGGCACAGCCATACTATGTGCGACCCCAAAACACTTTTTCGGTGGGTATTGAGATATTGGTCCACACCAAAATTCTGATAGGTAAGAGTAAGGCTTGGCAGGCGTTACGGACGAAGAGTTTGGTGGGCACATTGCTAATAGACAGCTTAGCATAGCGGACGGAAAACTGTCACACGAATCCTATCCCCGAATAGCCTCCATACCAGCCAAAAGCCTCTATACCAGCGATTGGTCCGATCGCTAGTATTCTATCGAATTATTGCGTGGCCCATTCCAAGCCACAACAACGGAGGAATGGAACTACCCCATTGTACACAGTATTTAGAGTACCTGTTGGAAGCCCTCGGCTTCTAACGATTACAGCAAGAAACACACTCGTTTTTCCATGACAGAGCCTTCGATCCAAAGCGTGCAACAAAAACCTACCGTCGAAACGGTTCAGCTGCCCCTAAAAGACGCCATCTTCAGTAGTAGTAGTAGTAGTAGTAGTAGTAGTAGTAGCAGTGGTTGCGATGACACCGAAACTCAGTCTGTCAGCGAAGACGGGCAACCCTTCGCCGCCGCCACCGCCACAGACGCGCCGGGAAAACTCAATTTTGTCGCTGCCGACTTCGCCACCATCTCCTCAACGACCCACCGAAGGTTACCTATTCTTTACAAAGAAAGGATATATGGGCCTTGGCCCGCCCGTCATGGCCCGAGGAGACTTGGTATAGTCTTTGCCGGGGGTCATATGCCGTTTGTTATCCGGAAGGCGGGGCTGAAGAGTGGGACGAGTGACACTGCATGCATCTGGAAAAGGAACGCCGGAAATCTTCATGCATACGGCCGTGGCGGTGGCCAGTTGGGTTTTCGGGACGGCTATGAGCTGGTTGGAGATTGCTATGTGCACGGGATCATGGATGGGGAGGCCATGGGAAAGGTATGGATTGGAAGGGAGGGATGTGTATTTGGTGTAATGGTGCGCTCTACTTTGGGTAATAGGCGTCTAGGAAAAGTCCAAAATTACCAAGGTATATGCGCTGGTGGCTTCCTAGCTACCTAGAGAGACAGATCTGCGGTGTACGGGATAAGGGTGGGTACGGCATGGTATGAGTATATGCTCCTCCACTTCAGACGATGATAAACAGTCTATGGGGTACATAAGGCAAGTACTGTTAGATGGAGCTTGGGCCGGATGATCACCTGAGTTACCTCTTTAGTCAATCATTTTCAATCAGTACCGTGTCACCATGTCAATGGAACTGGTGAAGGTCTTGCAGTTGCCCTTGACATAGGTGATATCCGGACCGTAAAAAGCCTTGCACGCTTCCTGGTTCTTGGCGTCAAACACTTCCTCATTGGCATCTGTAGGTGCAATGTCGGTTTTGTGTCCCCGCCAAGGTTCCTGTCAAAGCAGGAGCGTGTTGGAGAGTCTCTACGGAGGAATTTGGCCATAGAACTATAACCCGTGCCGCGCTACCGGCACGTGTCTCAGCCGATGCAAATGTGAGTCCACCACCGTATGGGGTGGCAGGGTGAACTCGCGCACCTAGAAAACAAACTACCAAAATTTCATTCATGGCAATGGAACGCATTGCTTCCAAGCTGGGGACTTTCGATAGGTGCTTTTGCGAACTTAAAGTAAGTAAATATAGACATAGAGGGTGTTCAGGGGCCGGCGCGTCTGAAATAGGGGCAAGCTGGAGGTCGAATGGATAGGGCGCAAGATTAATTCAATCTCGTTCGCCATTCTAGCCTCGTTTTTGGCTTTCAGTTTCTCGCTCAAACTCGCTATATTGGCTGATGAGATCGGGAGCTTTGAAGATTGTGGGCCCTGGTCTCGACTAGCGAATAGCAATGACCCTTTCGTGTGCGAGCATCCAGGACAAGCTAGAAGACCCACATTTGGCTTCGTCACATGGACCATCCACAAAAAGCATATGAAACCGAAAGGGGAATCAATAAATGGGAAAGGGGTGGTTCAAACAAGTGAGCTCTTACCGATGGATCACCCCAACGGATCACACCGATAGATGATGGCGTGGGAGTGGACAGCGCTGAATCACAGCGCCACCAACCCTGATGTGTAAATAATGCTGTGGCTGAGCCTGCTCCTGGGAAATACTAGTTGCATCAATAGCCTCCGAGTCACAGCGACTTATCCAGAAATATACGTGACACACAAGGTTGAACTATGTTGCCATTGGTCTATGACCCTACTAGGCAATCACAAAAGTTCCTCAGCGGCTGATGTATTGCATGTTGGAAGTCCGAGCGCGCGGGCGCAAGGCAGCATCGGATGGTGGGGCAAATGCGACCCTGCAAGCACCATGCAGCAAGAAATTGGATCAAATGAGAACGGTCCGGCCCGGGATTATTACCGGGCTAGGGGAGCAGTGGGGATAATATCTACTACGAGGTTCGCCCCTCCGCCTGGCAAGGCAAATGACGTCGAGTGGTTGAGGAGTCCTAGATCATTCAGACCAAAAGACATTTTGCCCGTTATCCGATCCAGTCGCCGCCATGCGAGTCTACATCCTTGCCGCTTCGCTCCTGCTTGCATCGTCGGCCGCCGCACAGGATGGCAGCACTGACGCGCAACTGAAGACACCACCCCCGCCTCCCCCTCCTCCTCCTCCTCCTCCTCCACCGCCGCCGCCGCCGCCACCGGGCCTCACAGTCAAGACATCGAGCGGCACATACACAGGGCTGATCAATTCAACGGCCCCAGATGTGCGCCAGTGGCTCGGGATTCCCTTCGGCAAGCCGCCGGTGGGAGCACTACGGTTCATGCCTCCGCAAAAGGCGCCCAACTACGGCGCCGCCGACGCGAAGGCCTACAAGCCCATCTGCTACCAGAACAGCGGCAACAAGACCAGCCTCTACTGGAAGCTCCTGCCCGAGTATCTGAATCGGGACCCCGAGAGCGAGGATTGCCTGTATCTCAACATCTGGGCGCCGAAGAGGCCTGTCGAGAAGAAGGTCCCTGTTATCATTTGGGTGTCGGGCGGAGGCTTCAAGGAGGGTGGAGGCCATGCCCTATACCAGGTCCCGGACCAGTGGGTCCAGAGGATGCAGACACATATTGTTGTGACCTTCAAGTATGCTTCTAGTCATTCGGAGAGAGATACAGATGTGATACTGATTTATTTCCAGCTTCCGCCTCCATATCTTCGGTTTCCCGGGCTCGCCTGCTGCGCCTATCAATGCCGGCTTATTGGATCTCAGACTTGCGTATGGCGATTTCCCCAATACCTCCTGATACTTCAAATAACTAATTTTTTTGGTGATAGTGTCGAGTGGGTGAAGGACAATATCGGGGGATTTGGGTGAGTCCCCCCTTTCCCAACTGGTGCAAGGGAGGGATCAGTGGCTGACTATGTTCTATGCGACGCAAATAGCGGCGACTCCAAACGCATGATCCTCTACGGCCAATCCTCGGGCAACGACATGGTCCAAAGATACTCGTACGCGTACCCCAATAACTCTCTCGTGCGCGGCTTCATAGGCGAGTCTGGCGGCACGCCAGTCACGAATCCCACCAGCAGCCCCAATTTCCACAACGCCGCCCAGATCGTGGGCTGCGCCAACCTCACAGATACGGCGGAGCTTGCATGCATGCAACAGGTCGATCCAGCGTCGCTACAGCATGCGGTCGATGCCATCAACCCGGACCCCAACCGTGGCCTCTTCCGGCCCATTGCTGATAACATCACCACCTTTACCAATCTTACCGAACGGCTGGAGAAGGGATTGATTGCTAAGTTGGTAAGTCTCTTGATATCTCTATCTCGGCGGTGGCGGTGTTGGTTACAAAAAAATTTATTAAAAAAATGAGACGCTGACCAAGACGGCACGTCCGACAGCCCTTCATCGGCGGTTTCATGTTCAACGAGGCAGCCGTCTTCTTACCATTTGATCCGGATGCCACTACGGCACCAACGCCAGTTCCTATCCCCGGCGTGGAAGGACTGTGGTGCAGCATCAAGCGCGAGGTAGAGTAAGTATTTCATCCATCACATGCTCATGCGTTTTTACCCTACATACTCATATCTGCATTGCAGCAAACGCAACGCACTCGGCATACCAACATACCGTTATCTCTACTCTGGCAACTTCACCAACGTCACGCCCCGGTACTGGCTGGCCGGCATGCATAGCTGTTCGTGCCTCCCCTCCTTTTCTGACTACCTGTCACATTACCCCAAGGCAGGCCTTCGTTCGAAGTTTCTAACCTGATGACTTGCTCTGGAAACAGCTGCTATCCCCCTCGTATTTGGCACGCACTACCAATTCCGCGGGAACTCGACCGAGCTCGAGTGGCAGACCAGCTTCGCGATGGAAGGTAAGTTATATGGACTTTTCACCGAGGGGTTTTGCGGCGCATGCTAATCCTGGCCTTTCCACCAGAGTTCTGGGTCTCCTTCGCCGCCAATCCGGACGCGGCACCCCGCAACAGCCTTGGCCAGACCTGGCCGAGATACCAGGGGCCCAACGGGCTGATCATGGACTTTGGCAATGCCTCGGCGCCGGGCGGACCTAGTCCGGCGTACGTCGCGCCGGTCTCAGTGGCGGATTTTTATAGCGGTCCTTGTCTGTAAAAAATACCTGTTACAGGCGTCGCCTTGTTGAAGCGTTCAGGGGTTTTTGGTATAACTGCTCAGTGTGGTAAGCAGGTAATTATAACCTGGTGCTCTTAAGGCAAATTTAGGCATACCAATATCCTTTTTCATCTGTACTAGTAGTCCTGAGCTAGGGTAAGCTGTGGCTAATTTACCCTGAGCTTTCCCAGTCCCCAACTCGGTGGAAAAGAGTGGTTTCCGGAGACACTTGACAAGCCAGTCGGTGCCAATTGTGCCACTGCACTACATTCGCACATCCTCCGAAATCCTTGGTGCACATAATCTGAAATTGCGTGGGCAAACCGTTGCCCGTTGCTTCCTCGCGATGGCATGGGTTCGCCGCACCCAAGATAGCCCGAGAAGCATCTTCCTCACCGCCACCATCGATTGAATACGCCGGAAGGGCAACTTTATCTCTCATCACAGTTTGGAGGACAAGTTCTAGTAATTCACCGCAACTAAGCTGACTAACGTATCTTAGGAACTGTCTATATCACATTACAGACCAATTTTAAAAGTCTTATCTTCAAAGCGCGATGTTCTACTAACATAAAGTTACATTCGAGACGCTATGGCAGATATATGATAGATAATATATTAGGGTACATCTGTCTAAAAAAAAAGACTCTTACAAATAGCGCCGCCTAGCTTAATAAGTTACTTTGAGAAGGTTTGACCAAGCATGATTCAGAGGACTAGGATGGTTCCCGAATTTGAGCCGTTCCAGGAAGGCATTTACAGACGGCAATGTTAGAGGAGGTGCTAAAACTGGGCTATATGTCAGAAACACAGCGGCTGGGATAAGCTAGTGAAATCGGTGGATTTCAACTCTGGTTATATTGCATATGTGAAGGTCTCTTGTCCCCTGTCTTTCTTGCTCCTCAAGAGAGCGGGTATTTATATATTGTGTAGTATGATTTAAATTGCGTCCTCTCTGTGACTTGGTCTCACCAGTGAGCCGACCGTACCAAGCACCTAGCCGATAACTGGCTTATTCAGACCTATTGCCCTGGGCCCTTCCTTCTGGCAGTACCGGGTATCCTGAAAACAAATTCTAGTATGGTATATAGTAAGTTACATTGTATACCAGCTTTCACATAGCGGTCACGTTGAACTACTCGGTCATCTTCGGCCTTGGCATGCAGCCGCCACGTATGTCTGCGCTTACAGCGGCTGCCATTGCAACCACCATAAATGGGCGAGGGTACCTTTAGGGTCTGATCTTCTCGCGAAAACTGGCCCAGTATTCGCCAGTTTTCGCGAAAAGGAGCTACTTTGCAACCCCTGTTGCTAGCGCTTACGCCAAGATGTACTGCATGGAGCCCTGGTTAGTCTGACTAGCCG